>SMVA01129394.1_pt1 | contig 11850 bp, 11 predicted proteins | sample 2456451 | NCBI WGS metagenome assembly SMVA01 (sample SAMN11095933, study PRJNA526329) | marine sediment metagenome | biome: Marine sediment; feature: Surficial sediment; material: Deep marine sediment; isolation source: Hadal surficial sediment | place: Pacific Ocean | collected 2014-05 | depth...
ATTGGCGTGAAACTCGCTGACCATATCTTCGGTTAGTGACTCCCAGTCCGGCGAAATGTAATCAGCCTGAACAGACTTTGCCGCTGCCACCAGGTCGACAAAACTTCGCCAGCTAAGCTGCGATACCTTGATACCCGGGTCCAGCTGTTTTACCCACTTCAGGGTGCGGTAATCGAAGGACTGCACGATGACCCGATCCCGAAACTGTGATGCCTGGATCTCCGCGACCAATAGTTCCGCAAACCGCCTTGGTGTGGGGGTCAGCTCCGGTCTGGTGCGATTTATCTTGGTTTCAATATTGAACCTGACACGTTCGCTTGCCTCAAGTTGTGAGTTCTTGACCAGGCTGAAAAGCTCTTTAAGAGTCGGTATTTGCTCGCCCTGCTGCAGGACCTGCAGCGGAAATCTGGTGTTTTTGCGGCTGCCACAGTCAAACTGCTTGATCTGTTGCAGCGTCATTTCTATCAGCGCATATTTCTGCTTAATCATCTTGCCATCTTTCAGGCACAGGTCCTGGTCAACCCAGAGGTTATGTGTGATGACAAGCACCTCGTCTTTGCTGACAACCAGATCCATCTCCAGCACATCCACACCGATTTCCAGGGCATATTTAAAAGCTGCAAGCGTATTCTCGGGCCGCACCGCGCGCGCTCCACGGTGGCCCTGCACGGCTATCTCGGCGTGGATATTGGCAGCCATCAGCAGTAGGACGGTCAGCAGGAACTTCATTCGAATAACCTCGAGCAAGCTCTACAGCGCTTGCATTCCGACATAAGCAGCGTTGGTTCAGGTGTGGTGATTGAGTGCTTTCGAGTATAGTACCAATAAACCATCCATCGGAGCATGAAGTCCCCGAGGGGAACTCTCTTCACCCAGTGTGACTCTGACATGCTAAGAAAATTTCTACTGCTGTTGGCTGCCTTGGTTTACTCGACTTTTATTGTCCCGGAACACACGCAGCGGCAAGCTGAGCTGCGCCTGTGGCTGGAATCCCTCGATCGGCGGGAGGCGTTCGAAGTGCTGGTGGCGCACGATATAGTCGCCTGGGAGAACAGTGAAATTCCCATCTGGCAGCCTGCTGTCAATAATCAGTAGTACAGAGGAAGCTACTCAATCCGCGTAGGGCTCAGGCCTGCCATCAGTTCGGGTCGACCACCAGATCAATGCCAGCAGTAATACCTGCACCACCAGGCGGATGCTGAGGAACACTTCAGATACATCCGGAAACAGCTGCGGGTTCAGCCACATGTGCACATTGGCGGGAGTTACACAAATCACCAGCAAGAGCAACCCGTTGCCGGCCCACTGGCGCAGGGACGGGATGAGAATACCTATCGCCCCCAGAATTTCGAAAACGCCGCTGATATACACAACCGCCAGCTGCCAACCGATATAGGGCGGCATAATGGCAACGTAGAAATCCGCATTGCTGAAGTGTGTAATGCCGCCACCCATAAACCACAGGAAGATTACGGCCAGACCGAGTCTTTGCCACGTGAACATAGTCAATTCTCCTCTACTTTGACTGCATATGATGTGTCGAACGCATCACGTGGTGCAAGTAGACTATATTTGGGTAGGAATCCACTTGCAGCAGGTGTTATCCATGCGTCAAAAAATTGACTTTCAAAGTAATGGCATTAGCCTCAGCGGCGCCCTGGAGACACCCGAATCCAGTGTTCGCTGCTACGCCCTGTTTGCCCACTGTTTTACCTGCGGCAAGGATGTTGCCGCGGCGTCGCGCATTGCCCGCGCGCTGACCCGGGAGGGCATCGCGGTGCTGCGCTTCGACTTTACCGGGCTCGGTAACAGCGACGGCGATTTCGCCAATACCAATTTTTCTTCCAACCTGCAGGATCTGCTGGCCGCCACAGATTACCTGCGGCAGAACCACGAGGCGCCCGCCCTGTTGATTGGTCATAGCCTCGGTGGCGCCGCCGTACTGGCGATGGCGGCAGATGTGCCCGAGGCAAAGGCAGTTGTCACGATCGGAGCCCCCCATCGGGCTGAACACGTGGTACACAATTTTGCGGCCTCTATGGATGAGATCCAGGAGAAGGGGCAGGCGGAGGTCTCCCTGGGCGGTAGACGATTCAATATCCAGAAGCAATTCCTCGATGACCTGGAGCGTCACGAGGAGGTCAACCTTGGCAAGTTGCGCAAGGCCCTGCTGGTAATGCACTCACCTGTGGACGCCACGGTAAGTATTCAGGAAGCAGAAAAAATCTATGTGGAAGCAAAACACCCCAAGAGCTTTGTCAGCCTCGATGATGCAGATCATCTACTGACACGCAAGGCCGATTCAGAGTACGTGGCAGCAACTATCGCCAGTTGAGCCAGCCGGTATTTGCCGGTGGCGGAGCCCGTCAATCGAGAGGTCGTGGACCAGGGCCATCTGCTGGTGGAGGAAAAGAACCACAAGTTCACCCAACATGTATACAGCGACAGTCATTACTGGCTGGCGGATGAGCCGCAATCAGTGGGTGGTGATAACACCGGCCCGGACCCCTACGAACATTTACTGGCGGCCCTGGGTGCCTGTACCTCCATGACCCTGCGCATGTATGCCAACCGGCGGTCCCTGGCGTTGGAACACGTGAAGGTAGAACTGCGGCACAGTCGCGATTACAACAAGGATTGTGGGAGCTGCGATGAAAATCCGGCACAGATAGAAGTAATCGATCGCTCGGTGACACTGGTGGGTGATCTGACGGCTGAGCAGCGAGAGCGTCTGCTGCAGATTGCCGACAAATGTCCGGTGCACCGGACCCTGCACAGCGAACTGCGGGTGAATACAAAACTGGTATGAGAAATCAAAGACCTGAGCCCAACTCCGCGGCTACCAGCTCGCTAAGAATCAACTCCAGCAAACCCACCCTCTGGTAAACTTGAGCCGGTCGCTTCTCGCCGGGCGTGTATACCTGGCCCGGCTCGCTGGCCCCGGGAGTGTTCTGGTGAATGATATGGAGCTCTTCCACCAGCAGGAAGGCGAGATCACGCACGTCGTCCGGGCCGACCTGGGAAAGCAGGCTGGGATCGACGTCAAATTCAAGGGTCTGTAGACCGCGGTACGCGGCCAGTGCCTTTATCAGTTCAAAGCAGCGTTGCATTCGCACGAACACCTCGGTGGAACTCCTGTCCGATTCCAGTGCCGGTGGCGCTGGTAGCTCCGGTTTCCCTGTAATAACGCTGTGCAGGTTGGTCGCCAGGTACGTTGCTGTATTTACGATCTGAAAGACATTGCCTGGCGTGGTTTCCCGCTTCATCAGCTTGTTCAGTGTATTACCAGCAGCAACGGCTGCATTGAAAACATCAGCGGGCCGAGTATTGACAGCCGGCGCTACAACAGCCTCCGAGTCCTTTATCTCGAGGCTGGTATTCACGGAAAGAATCGCATGGAGGGCGTTATCAAATACAGCCTCAACCTCAGCGGGCGTCACCTCGCCCAGTATCATGGTGGAGGGTGGGCGGTATCGACGAGTTTTCTCAAAGGCAAATTCGAAGGCCAGCTGTTCGAGATTACGTGCCTGGGAGTAAACCTCGGCTGGCTGTGCATTTCTGACCTGCAAAATTGGCTCTCCTGCCGGGTCCTCCTCCAGGGCCTGGCGGATGAGCTCCAGATTTGCCCGCAGAAGTTCCACTTTTTCCAGAACATCAGCCGGAGTTATCTGGCCCGCCCGACTCACCTGGGATGAGGTGGCTGAAGCAGCGACTGCGGTCAGCAGCATGGCGACCAAAAGCGCTCCTGAAACTTCTTTGATCATAAAGGCCCCAAGCCACTGCCTTGTCAAATACTTCAACTTCACCGGCCTGGTCAAGCGGTTTGGAAGAGCTGTCATGGATTGCCTCTGCGCATCGTTTCACGATTTATTAGTGTAGCTTAACGCCAGTCATCTACAGAACTACTCGTTTATCGCCAGATAGCCGCGTTACGTGGTGAATACTGTGAGCTCTCTGTCTCGCACGGGCGAAGAGCACGGTGTCAGGTCTTAGCTCCTTTGCCAGTCCTGTTCCACCCAACGCCTTATTGTCAGGGCTTCCTGCCAGCGGTCTGATAACTCATGACCGTTGGCATCGGTGATGGCATAGGCCGGTGGGCCCAATTCGCACAGAAAGCGTAAGGTGGCATCATCTCCATGGCGTTGCCGCCATAGCTCCATGCCCAGTTTCCACCAGTTGCGGAAGATAGCTACCCAGGGCTGATGCTGGGGAAAGTCGATTTGTATCTGCACCTGTTCGCGGTTGGCGATACGCCCCTGGAAGGAATCCGAGTGCTGCAGGATGGTGTGGATGTAAGACTGATCGCGCTCGCTCAGTGGCTGGCGAAATTCCCGGTCGACCACGTAGTGTGAAAGGTCTGCACACAGGCGCAACTCGGGCATCAATTCGAGTACTTCCAGGGTGTAATACAGATCATTGAGGGTGCTGTCTCTATGGGTTTCAATCAGCAGCGGAATGCCGGCGGCTTCACCTTCGGCCCGCCAGCGTTTAAGTGTGGGCACGGCATCCTCGGCGCGCAAGGGCATAACCCCACCGATCACGTTAACCTGGCAGGCGTTCATTTGTAGTGCCATATCCAGCAGCGGCTGCAATTGTTCAGCTGTTTCGGGGAAGGCGTTGACCATACAGCCCAGCTGGTGTTCCTCAAACAGGGGCATCAGCGCCAGGCAATCTTCTATCTCGCCGACGTCCGGGTCCAGGCACACACCGTTGTAGCCGGCGGTAGCGATACGCGCAAAATTCTCTGCTGCAGTTGGTTCCGCCCGCTGCGGATGGCGCTGTTCCATCGCCCACAGGGACTGGTAGATTTCCAGTGTCTGCATTTTACAGGGCCGTCAGGAAGGAGGTCGCGTTGCCGCCGGTTACCCGGGCGTGACGAGCCGCATCCAGAAAGTCGGCACCGGCTACTTCGGCAAGCCCGGGTGCGTCGTGAAAAATGCGATAGCGGCGGTAGCGGTGAAACAAGAGCAGCTGGGGCCAGAGGGGAATAACCCGCGACGGGTCATCGCCAAACAGTTCCCTGTGCAGTTTCGGCAGCTGGTACCAGGGGGTTGTCGGCCTGGCGTGGTGAGCATTGTGATAGCCAAAGTTCAGCACCAGCCAGTTGGGCCACTCCCAGCTAAAGGAAATAACATTGCTGAATGTGTGTTCCTGCTCCCAGGCTAAATCGCCCCGGTGCTCCGCATACGGCTCTGTAAAAAGGCTGAGGTGATAGGGATAGTCGTGCTGCAAACTGTCCATGAAGCGCAGCAAGGTCATCATCAACAGGTAGGCCAGCATGTACAACAGGGCAGCCCTCAGCGACCACCAGGCCAGCAGGCCAAACAGGGATGCGCGGATCACGATGACCGTGACATTGCGCACTCTCTGGCTGCGCCTTTCGGGGATGATGAAAGAACTGAATATCATGATGAAATGCATCAATAAATCGTGGGCCGGGATATAGAAAATTTCCAGAGTGATGGTGAGCCGATAGAACAGGGGGTGGCGCCGGAAGAAGACCTCGTAGTCAAACCAGACCACGTCATCGTTATCGACATGGTGTCGGAAATGTTTGTAACGGATGTCTTCGTAGCGGCCATAACTGGCGCCGCAAAGCCATGTCAGCAAGGTGCCCAGGCGAGCATTGTCGACATTGTCTGTGAAAATCGTGTTGTGCCCACACTCGTGAACCAGGTAGGCGGCGATCACCATACCATGGGCCAGTAACACCGTGGAGGCAATGTTTATCCAGCCATTGTCGACAAGAATCCCGGCCAGTCCCAGGCCGTAGGCGCCACAGGCATATAACAGTGCCAGGGTGTGAAAACGAGAGCCTTCGCTGGATTTAAAACGTGCCAAGAATATTCTCCATGGCCTGGCGGTGCCACATTGTATCGCGGTAACGCGGGGAGAACAGCCTCGCGATTTCGCGAGAATGGGCTCAGGTTGAACCTGAGCCCATTTTCATAAAAAATTTCCCCACCAGATAGCGGAAGGGAAACATAAATAGCACTAGCAAAAACAGGAGGCTTTTTTCCGCAAAACCAAGCCTGGACTTCAATACCACCTTGATCAACTCAATGGGTAATTGCAGCAGGGGAAAGGCACCCAGTATCGATTTTCCAGATAATCCAAAGGACTTGCTTTTGTATCGCTCAAGTTTTTCGGTATAGCTTTGTTCCAGTCTTTGATCTCGCCGCTGCCAGCGGGCACCTTCGGCGAATACAAAGTCACCCGCGATCGCCAGGCGCGTCAGAATGACCAGATCGGCTCCAACCATACTGAGCGTTATGTTGTCTTCCAGCTGATCCCTCCTGATCAAACCCAGGACTGGGTTCATATGCCCCCATAAAACCGTCACATAGCGCGCAATCACATGTAGACCCCGGGTGTCGGACCAGCCGTATTCCCGGTCCAGTTTGTCGCCGTTTTCGTCTATCCATGTAGAGTCCCCGAAGGCCAGTACGGCTTTGCTGTGGCGCTTGAGCACATTTACACAGCGCTCGATAAATTCGCTGTGCCATAAATCATGCCCTGAGGCCCACAAAAAGTATTCGCCGGAAGCAAGTTGTAACACTTTGTTGAAGTTTGCCGCAGCACCTTCATTTTGCTCCATCAGGTGGTAGCTGACTCGCTCGTATCTATCGGCATACTGTCGGCAAAGCTCGCCGGTATTATCCGTTGAACAATTGTCAGAGATGATAATTTCAATATTGGCGTGCGTTTGCTCCAGAAGACTCTCAATCGTGCCACATATATAACTCTCTTCGTTATAGACAGGGATGCCTATTGATACCAGTGGTGTTGCACCTGTTGAGCTTTCAAGTGTCATTGCCTACCCCCATCCCTGTCTGTAAATAACCGCAGCAGGTGTACAACCAGGAAGCAGGCGTTATCCACAAAAAATCCAATAAACCGAAATCCAACCAGGAACGCCATCATTGCTTGCCCGTTCAGGTTTGAAATCATCAGTTGAGAAGTCACGAATTCCGAAACTCCCACACCTTGTGGTGCAAAGATTGCGATATAGCCAATAGCCCAGGAAAAAATGAACGCCGCCACTACCTGCATGTTCGTTGCCACGAGTTGTAGGCCTGGAAATGCTTGTATAAAGAACAAAAAGCTACATGCGAGCAACAGCCAGTAGATCGCGGAGCATATGACTGGTGCCAAAATCCCTGATGCCGGGGGGTTTTTCCTCTGCTCAGATCTCAGTTTCGGGTTGTAGCTTGTAAAAATCAACAATATGACCCCGACACTAGCTACCACGCTACCTATTGGGACCCAGTGACTTCCGCCATAAAGAGTAGCGACCATGGCCCCGCCCAGGGAGAAGGTAACGCCTACAATCAACAGGTTTTCCACCAGAAAGTATTTTACCAGCGCCCTGGCAGAAAATCCGAAGGCGGCATAGTCGGTGGCTCTTGCCACAGTATTCCATATCCCTCCCGGTATGTACTTGTAGGGAAGCCTGGCAATATGAATTCTTAAACTGTCGCGATAGGAAACCGGGCCAATGAAGTAGGCGAAGCTTTTGGAAATAATCAGCGGCGACAAGAAATGTGTCGCCAGCCACAGAAATGCACTCACCAGAAGAAGGGATGGCCTGGCCTGACTGTATAGATCAAGTACAACATCACGGCTACTGAAAGCCCAATAGCCCAGTAGGGAAATAATCAGTACCAGATAGAGTTTTCGAGCTATATTTTTTAGATTACTCAAAAAGGCGTCGTCAATTTTGTCAGCTCAGAATTGAATGTTTTGTATCGTGTAGCAATGCATTTATAACTGGACCTGTAGCCTGGTCCAGAACAACCAAACTCACTAAAACTACGCACAAAGTAAAGCACCAATTATTACTGGAGTATAGTGCGAATAAGCCAGCGGCCGACGCCTGGACAGCCCGCCTCCACAGCACCCTCTAGCGGTGGCTAATCTGCGAGGCACCATCCAGTTCTCAGTGAGAGAGTTCTGGTTACGGTCATTCTTGTCGTGGCCACGGTACTCGCACTAGGAATTTCATTGCGTCGCCCGGGTGTAACAATGGCAGGCGCCACAATATTTTCGACGCATACCGGCGCGGATGGTGCGTGGCAATTATGGAAATTAGCGACTCAGATCGAGTCGCCGTAAGGTATCCAGATATTTTTGACCTGGCAGGCTTCCCGCAAAAACTGCTTGCCTTCGCCCTGCTCGTGGGACATCCAGTCCCGGGCCCGGCCATGGTTCACCCAGGTGCGTTTCAAATTACCCACTGACATCTGCTCGACGAGCTTACTTCCCGCCGCCGTGCCGTGATACCACAGGCCGTCCACCTGATTGTGCTCGGCCAGAACCTTGCTGAGCAACTCGCGCTCACCGGTGACGATATTGACAACGCCGGCGGGTACATCCGAAGTTTCCAGCACCTGATAGAAGTCGGTGGCAATGAGTGGGTAGCGCTGCGAGGGCACGACAACGGCTCTGTTGCCCATGGCAATCACCGGAGCCAGCATTGAAATGAAAGCCAGCAGGGGCGAACCATCCGGGCAGGCAATTCCCATTACGCCTATGGCTTCATTCATCGCCAGCGCAACTCCCCGAATAGGCGGCTGGTGCACACTGCCGTCATACTTGTCCGCCCAGGCGGCATAGTAAAACAGGCGTTCTATGGCCGCCTCAAGCTCTGCCCCTGCCTCCTCACTGGAGGCACCGGTCAGGGCGATGAGGCGTCGCGCAAATTCCTCGACGCGGTAGCTCAAGTTCTCGGCGATATAGAAAAGAATCTGGGCGCGATTGTGGGCGCTGGTTTTACTCCAGCCCTCCGCTTTATGTGCAGCCTCTACCGCATTGCGAATATCCTTGCGGTTGCCCTCGCCCACCAGTCCAACTGAGCTGCCATCGGCCGCCAGTACCTGGATGCTATTACCGCTGTCCGGCCGGACCTGCTTGCCACCGATGTACATCTTGGCGGTGTGATCTATACCGGCGCCGGCAGCGCCCCGCGGCGAAGTCTGCGGCGCGGGCATGGGAATATCTTCTTCCATGGGCCGGTTCTCCAGCGGCCGGAGATATTCGTACATCCCCTCCATGCCGCCTTCGCGACCCATGCCGGACTCACGATAGCCACCAAAGCCGCAAGAGGCATCGAACTGGTTGGCGCTGTTGATCCAGACCACACCCGCCTTCAGCTGCGGGGCAACATCCAGCGCCCTGTTGATATTTTCCGACCAGACACTGGCGGCCAGTCCGTAGCGGCTGTTGTTGGCCAGCTCTATGGCCTCCTGCTGGCTGCGAAAGCTAAGCACACTCAATACCGGGCCGAAGATCTCTTCACGGGCTACCACATTACTACTCTCTACATCCGTCAACAGGGTTGGCGGGTAGAAACAACCAGTGTCCGGGCAGGCCCCTCCGGGCTGCCAGAGTGTCGCTCCCTCCGCCACTCCCTGCTGTACCAGGGCGTCGATTCGCTCGCGCTGGCTGGGGTCGATAATGGCCCCCATATCCACCCCCTTGTCCAGGGGGTCGCCCACACGCAAGGTTGCCATACGCGCTTTGATTTTTTCAACCAGGGTATCGGCAATTCCTTCCTGCACCAGCAAGCGGGAACAGCCACAGCACACCTGGCCCTGGTTAAACCAGATCGATTCCACCAGGCCCTCCACCGCACTGTCCAGATCGGCGTCATCAAATACAATGAAGGGAGACTTTCCCCCCAGTTCCAGGGTCAGCTTCTTGCCGCTACCCGCAGTTTGCTGCTTGATCAGACGGCCGACATCGGTGGAGCCGGTAAACGCCACCTTGTCGATATCCGGGTGTTTCACCAACTCGGCCCCCGTCTCGCCATCACCGGTGACGATATTGACAACCCCCGCCGGAATTCCCGCTTCCTGGCACAACTCGCCGAACATCAGCGCACTGAGACTGGTAAATTCCGCGGGCTTCAATACCACGCAATTGCCCGCGGCCAGGGCGGGAGCAACTTTCCAGGCAGCCATTAGCAGGGGAAAATTCCAGGGAATAATCTGGCCGACCACGCCTACAGCCTGCTGCCCCGGCAGCTCGGTTTCCAGAAGCTGGGCCCAACCCGCGTGGTGGTAGAAATGCCTCACCGCCAGGGGCACATCTATGTCCCGCGATTCGCGGATCGGCTTGCCGTTGTCCAGTGACTCCAGTACCGCCAGGCGTCGCGAGTGTTTTTGCAGCAGCCGCGCCAGGGCGTACAGATGCCGCGCGCGCTGGTGGCCGCTCAGTGCCTGCCAACCCGGCAACGCGGCCCTGGCCGCCCCGACCGCCCTATCGATGTCGGCAGCATTGGCCTGGGCTACCTTAGCCAGCACCTCTCCGGTGGCGGGATTAATGCTGTCAAAATAGTTGCCGGATAAGGGCTCCACCCACTGGCCGTCGATCAATAAGAGAGAACTCTGCCGATGATCTTCCAACCACAGAAAGACCTTGTCGGTAGCCTCAGGTGCTGGTCCGTAGCTCATATTCTCAAATATCTCTGCAACCTTCATAGCTTGTGTCCGCTGTAGTTCGTCTTTGATGGTATCAGGCGATGGGATGACGGTGACTGGCGGAATACTGGCCGGTCACGAAGTGTTCCAACTGCCTTTCGATGTCCCCCAACAAACTGGATGCACCAAAGCGGAACAGCCCCGGTCCAAGCCACTCATCTCCCAGTTCCTCTTTAATCAACACCAGGTAATTGAGGGAATCTTTGGCAGTGCTGATCCCCCCCGCAGGCTTGAAGCCCACCCTGAATCCCGTTAACTCGTGATAGCGGCGGATCATTCTAACCATAACCAGGCTAACCGGCAGGGTGGCATTAACCGTCTCCATCCCGGTAGAGGTCTTGATAAAATCAGCGCCGGCCATCATGCAGACCATGGACGCCTTCGCCACGTTGTTCATCGTTGCCAATTGGCCGGTTGAAATAATGGTTTTCATATGGGCCTTGCCGCAGGCTTCCCGATAGGCACAGACCTCGTCGTACAAGGCGCTCCAGTTTTGGGTCAGTACAAAGTGGCGGGTAATAACGATGTCGATTTCCGTCGCACCGGCCGCCACCGATGCTTTTATTTCCGTTAAACGGATCTCCAGTGGTGCCATGCAGGCCGGGAAACCTGTGGAAACCGCGGCCACCGGGATGCCGCTGCCCTCCAGTGCCGCCACTGCGGTTTCCACCATGGAGTGATACACGCAAACCGCCCCGGTTGTCAGCCCCAATGATTGAGCCCCCAGGGCCTCCAGAATATCCCTGCGAACCGGGTTTTTCGCTTTGCTACACAGGCGCTTCACCCGGCCCGGCGTATCGTCGCCGGAGAGCGTGGTCAGGTCCATACAGCTGACTGCTCTTAACAACCACGCCGCCTGCCATTCCTTTTTCAGAGCACGGCGGGTTTTGAGGGAATCCGTACGCCGCTCAACCGCGCTTCGATTGATGTGGATATCGTCGACCCAGCCGGGATTAAAAGGCGTTCCCGGATTTAGCAGGCCGTGGTCGTCTCCCATGGGGGTAGCCTCCTGTAGCGGAGGCGTCCGGCTTGTCTCAACTTTTACTATCTTCGCCATCACTCGCTCCCAAACTCACTATCAGCTTCCAATATCTCCAGGATCACCGCGCCGAGCGGCTCAGCCTTGTCACCGATGGAAAAGGCCTGTTGCAGCCGTTGGGCTGCAGCCGCGGCACTATTTTTATCCGCAGCGTGAATAATCGCCAGCGCCTCGGACCGGCTGACAGATTCACCCACGTCCTTTACAGATTCCAGGCCCACCCTGAAGTCCAGTGGGTCTTCGACCAGACGGCGACCACCACCCAATTCCACGACTGCGTTGCCGACGGAACGTACATCGATGGCTGTCACCACACCATCGACCTGTGGA
>SMVA01158563.1_pt1 | contig 11850 bp, 9 predicted proteins | sample 2456451 | NCBI WGS metagenome assembly SMVA01 (sample SAMN11095933, study PRJNA526329) | marine sediment metagenome | biome: Marine sediment; feature: Surficial sediment; material: Deep marine sediment; isolation source: Hadal surficial sediment | place: Pacific Ocean | collected 2014-05 | depth 0-1...
GCAACCGGGCCGGCCGGTCCGCCGGGCTCTTGGGATTTGGTTTTCAAACGTGGTTAAGAAGCATGGTTAATCTGTCCTTAAGACCCTCGCCTTAATACTCGTTGCCAGGACTTGCGGCTGACGCCGTTGCCGCCAAGGATAATGAGGAAAAGATGAGCCACATTCGTAAACTTGCGCTTGCCGCCAGCGCCTTGACGGTGATTTCCGTATCGGTGGCCGCGGCCGCTGATCTGGGACCGGTCGTGATCCAGCCGGAAGCGGTGCCGGAACCGCCAGTTTTGATGGGGGGATGGTATTTGCGTGGCGATATCAGCTACGAATTCAAAACCAAGGCGAGGGTATATCTGTCCACCACATCGTCCTCCAGTTCGTCCTTCGATGCGGACTTCGACGACACCTGGAACATCGGCGCCGGCATTGGCTATATATTCAACGAATGGTTTCGCACCGACATTACCGCCGACTACCGGTTTCCGGCCGATTGGGGTTTGGCTCTAACAAGCCTTTCCGTATCGACGATCCTGCTCAACGGCTATGCCACTTTGGGCGGTTATTCCGGGATATCGCCCTATGTCGGGGCCGGCGTCGGCGCTGCTTACGTCAACTGGGATACGATCGACTTTCCCGGCTTTGGCCTAGGTCCCGCCGTCGTCGAGGACAACTGGCGCTTTGCCTATGCGTTGATGGCCGGCGTCAGCTTCGATTTGACGGACAATCTGGCGCTCGACACCGGCTACCGGTTCGTCAGCGTCAATGACGGCCAGCTTATCGGTCCGGGCTTTATCGTATTTCCCGGTGTGGCTGATTATTCCGATCTCTATATTCACGAATTCCGGGTCGGCATGCGCTACACATTCGGCAGTTTCAGCGGCGGCTACTGACGATTCAGCCAGCGCCTGACGGCGTCCCGTCCTCCGCCGCAATTTGGGCGGGCCGGTCTCCGGCCCGCCCTGGCTTTGTCAGGAGTGACATCGGGTCGCTGTTGCCTTTTTTTGTGCACTGCATTATCGCCGTCCGTGGGACACCCCTCCCCAACGAGGGGCTGCTATCTGGAAGGGTAGAATCATGACGGCAATCGACGTGCCGGCCAGGCGGCCGGCCAACCCGCTTTTTTCCTCCGGCCCAACCGCCAAGCACCCGGGCTGGAACCTCCAAAATCTTCAAAATGCAGTGCTCGGCCGCTCGCATCGTTCAGCGCCCGGCAAGGCGAAACTGCGCCAGGCGATCGATGAGACGCGCCAATTGCTCGGCGTTCCCGCGGAATATCGCATTGGCATCGTGCCGGCGTCCGATACCGGCGCCATGGAGATGGCGCTGTGGTCGCTGCTCGGCGCGCGCGGCATCGATTGTCTTGCCTGGGAGAGCTTCGGCAAGGGCTGGGTCGGCGACATCGTCGGGCAATTGAAGCTCGACGATGTGCGGCGGCTTGAGGCCGCGTATGGCGCTCTACCGGATCTCAATGCGGTCGACTTTGCCCGCGATGTCGTTTTCACCTGGAATGGAACGACTTCCGGCGTGAAGGTGCCGGACGGAAGCTGGATCGCCACTGAGCGGGCTGGCCTGACGATCTGCGATGCGACCAGCGCCGCCTTTGCGCAGCCGCTGCCCTTCGACAAGCTCGATGTCACCACCTTTTCCTGGCAAAAAGTGCTTGGCGGCGAAGCCGCGCACGGCATGATCGTGCTCAGCCCGCGCGCTGTCGAACGGCTTGAAAATTATACCCCTGCCTGGCCGCTGCCGAAGATTTTCAGGCTGACCAAGGGCGGCAAGCTGATTGCGGGGATATTTGAAGGCGCGACGATCAACACGCCGTCAATGCTGTGCGTGGAAGACTATCTCGATGCGCTGGCCTGGGCCCGATCGGTCGGTGGCCTCGATGGCCTGATCGGCCGGGCGAACCAAAACGCTGCCGTCATCGCCCAATGGGTGGCGGGCACGCCTTGGGTCGATTTTCTCGCCACCGAACCGGCGATCCGGTCGAACACTTCCGTTTGCCTGAAAATCGTCGATCCGGCGGTGTCGGCCCTCGATAAATCCGGCCATGCCGCTTTTGCCAAATCAATGGCCCGTGCGCTGGAAGCGGAGGGCGTCGCCTTCGATATCGGCGCCTATCGCGACGCGCCGCCGGGCCTCAGGATCTGGTGCGGTGGCACCGTTGAGGCCACCGACCTTGCAGCGCTCATGCCGTGGCTCGACTGGGCGTTCGCCGCGCAGAAAGAAGAACTGAAGGCCGCAGCCTGAACGGATTTGCGTCCGATCCCATCAATACGATCCGGCCCCCTGAATTGCCTGACCATCAACGATATCGCCCTGACCCGGCGCAATCTTTCAAGAAGGATACCCATCCATGACTGCGCGTGTGCTGATTTCCGATGCCCTGTCTCCAGGCGCCGTCCAGGTGTTTGCAAATCGCGGCGTGGAAGTGGATTTCCAGCCCGATCTGGGCAGGGACAAGGAGCGCCTGATCGCCGTGATCGGCGAGTATGAAGGCCTTGCCGTCCGCTCGGCGACCAAAGTGAGCGAGAAGGTGCTTGCGGCGGCGGGAAAACTGAAGGTGATCGGCCGGGCCGGTATCGGTGTCGACAATATCGATCTGAAAGCTGCGACGGCGAAAGGCGTGATCGTCATGAATACGCCATTCGGCAATTCCATCACGACGGCCGAACATGCCATCGCGATGCTTCTGGCCTCGGCCCGGCAGATACCGGCCGCCGATGCCTCGACCCAGGCGGGCAAGTGGGAGAAATCGAAATATATGGGCGTTGAGATCACCGCCAAGACGCTTGGCGTGATCGGTTGCGGCAATATTGGCTCGATCGTCGTAACGCGGGCCATCGGGCTGGCCATGCGCGTGATCGCCTACGACCCGTATCTGTCGGAGGACCGGGCCAGCGATCTGGGCGTGGAAAAGGTCGATCTCGATACGCTGTTCCGGCGCGCCGATTTCATCACCCTGCACACCCCGCTGACGGATAAAACAAGGAATATCATCGATGCCGCGGCGCTGCAAAAGATGAAGGACGGCGTCAGGATCATCAATTGCGCGCGCGGCGGGCTGGTGGTCGAGGAAGCGTTGCGCGATGGCCTGGAGAGCGGCAAGGTCGCCGGCGCCGCCATCGACGTCTATAGCCAAGAGCCGGCCACGGAAAACATCCTGTTTGGCGCACCGAACGTCATTTGCACGCCCCATCTTGGCGCAGCGACCGGCGAGGCGCAGGAAAATGTTGCCGTCCAAATTGCCGAGCAGATGGCCGATTATCTGACCACCGGCGCCGTCGCCAATGCCCTCAACCTGCCATCGATTTCGGCCGAGGAAGCGCCGCGGCTGACGCCTTTTCTCCGGCTTGCCGAACAGCTTGGCTCGTTTGCCGGACAATTGACGGAGACCGGCGTGCGCAAGATCTGCCTGGAATATGAAGGTCTGGTGGCGGAGATGAACGTCAATGCCCTGACGGCGGCGGCGCTGACCGGCTTCCTGCGGCCGCTTTTGCAGAATGTCAACATGGTCTCCGCCCCGACCCATGCCAGGGAACGCGGCATCAAGGTGGAGGAGGTCCGCCGCGAACATTCCGGCGCCTATGAGACCTATGTCCGGCTGACCGTGTTTACCGACAGCCAGGAGCGCTCGGTGGCGGGAACCGTGTTTTCCGACGGCAAGCTGCGGATCATCCAGATCAAGGGCATCAATATGGAGGCGGAACTGACTGAAAAAATGCTGTACATTACCAACCGCGACCGGCCGGGATTCATCGGCAATCTCGGCACGACACTCGGCAATGCCGGCATCAATATCGCCCGTATGCAATTCGGACGCGATTTTGAAGGCGGCGACGCCATCGCGCTGATTTCGATCGACCAGGAGATCCCGGAAGCCGTTTTAAGGGATGTCCGGGCGCTGCCGGATGTTATCCAGGTCAAGGCATTGATGTTTTGAATGGCAGGCGAATTCGGAATGTCTTTCTTCCGATTGCCGGTGGAGCTATAAACTTGAAAACCCCGGTTACCGAGCCGGGGTTTGTCGCGTTCAAGAGGAGGCGCATCGCCAAATGGCCAATGTGGTTGTCGTCGGCTCGCAATGGGGTGATGAGGGCAAGGGTAAGATCGTCGACTGGCTGTCGGAGAGGGCCGATGTCGTCGTGCGCTTCCAGGGCGGACACAATGCCGGCCATACCCTCGTCATCGACGGTGTCACCTACAAGCTGAGCCTGTTGCCGTCGGGCGTCGTGCGGCCCGGAAAACTTGCCGTCATCGGCAATGGCGTGGTGCTCGACCCGCATGCCTTGCTTGCCGAAATCAGCCGGCTTGCCGAGCAGGGTATCGCCGTATCGCGCGACAATTTGCGGATTGCCGACAATGCAGCGCTGATCCTGTCGGTGCATCGCGATCTGGACGCTATTCGCGAGAATGCGGCAGCGCCGGGAACCAAGATCGGCACTACCGGGCGCGGCATCGGCCCGGCCTATGAAGACAAGGTCGGCCGCCGCGCCATCCGGGTCATGGATCTGTCAAACCTGTCGACCTTGCAGGGCAAGATCGACCGGCTGCTGCTGCACCACAATGCGTTGCGCCGTGGCCTTGGCGAGCCGGAAGTTGCGGCGGAGGTGCTGTTTGAGGAACTGGCAAGCGTTGCCGAGGAAGTGCTGCAATACATGGATACGGTCTGGGCGCTACTGGACCGTCGCCGCCGGGCCGGCGCGCGGATCCTTTTTGAGGGCGCCCAGGGCGCGCTTCTGGACATCGATCACGGCACCTATCCCTTCGTTACATCGTCCAACACGGTGGCTGGCCAGGCGGCAACCGGATCGGGGGTCGGTCCCGGCGCCATCGATTATGTGCTGGGCATCACCAAGGCCTATACGACGCGGGTCGGTGAAGGGCCGTTCCCCGCCGAACAGGACAATGAGATCGGCCAGTTTCTCGGCGAGCGCGGGCACGAATTCGGCACCGTCACCGGCCGCAAGCGCCGCTGCGGCTGGTTCGACGCCGTGCTGGTGCGCCAGGCCGCCAAGGTCTCCGGCATCAACGGTATCGCGTTGACCAAGCTTGATGTTCTCGACGGCCTCGAGGAGATCAAGATCTGCGTCGCCTATGAGCTTGACGGCAAACGCGTCGACCGGCTGCCCGCCAGTCAGTCGGCGCAGGCGCGGGTCAAGCCGGTCTACGAGACTTTGCAAGGCTGGAAGACCTCAACTGCGGGGGCGCGATCCTGGGCCGACCTGCCGGCGCAGGCGGTCAAATATGTCCGGCATGTGGAGGAATTGATCGAAGTGCCGGTGGCGCTGCTATCGACCAGCCCGGAACGCGATGACACGATCCTTGTCCGCGATCCGTTTGAGGATTAGGGTCCGCACCTTAACTCCTTCAGCAGCAGAGGTAATTCTTCACCGTTCGTCATGCCGGATTACGCATCTATCTTAAAACGATCGATTGAAACGCTGCCGGAAAAAACGCCGGAATTGCGGCAGGCGGTTTATGAGCGGGCCCGGACGGCGCTGGCGCGGCAGCTCATTTCCGTCGATCCGCCGCTCAATCCCGAAGCGGTCGAATTGCAGCATCAGCATCTGGAAGAAGCGATCCTGGCGGTGGAAGCGGATTTGTCCCCTGCAACGGAAAGTGCGGGCGAAACGCCGGGAGACACCGACAAAGCCAAGTCCTTGCCAGCGCGCGATGGCGACCAGATGGAAGGGCAGGAAACGTCGCCGGCTAGGGCGCAAATCGAAGCCGAGCCGTCAAGCAAACGGTGGGAACCGCCAAAGGTGTCGCGCGCGCCGGCCCTGATCATGGTGCTGCTGCTGGCGCTCGTCGCCGCCGGCGCAGCGGTTTTTTACTATACCCAGCGCGACACGATCTCGGCGCTCATTGCAGACCCTGCCGATGCGCCGGCAAGTCAAGGTGACGTGGCGCCTGAAATTGCCGGTGGCGGCGAAATCTCCGTTCCGCCAAAAAACGAAGACCGCCTGCCTGGCGGGGTTGTCGCACCGCTTGACGGCGCGCGGATAATCCCGCCGGTCGCCGAAACGCCAGATGCGGTGCTGGCTGGCGGCGGGGTGAGCGGCACCGCCCGCCATACTCCGCAAACCGGTGGTGCCAGCGGCACGCAAATGGCCTTGAGCGAAGCGCCCGCAGGTGAAATGCCAGCGCCCGAAACGCCGGCGAACGGGACGCCGGTACCTGAGACAGCGGCGGAAAGTGAAACGGTCGATTCCATACCGCCCGGTCTCGTCGGCCAGCGGGCGATCTTCGAGGAGCAGGGCGCCGAGGGCGCGCCGGGCCAATCCGTCGTCGGTGTCGTCGCCTGGTCGCAATTGACCGGGGAGAACGGCCTGCCGGCGATCGTCGGCCGCATCGATCTGCCGGACCGCAACGCCGCGGTGTTGCTGACGATAACCAAGAATACCGATGAGGCCCTGCCAGCCAGCCATCTCATCGAGATCGAGTTCCGTGGCGCCGACGGCCTCATCGGGAGCCCGATTGAGCGGATTCCGGCGCTGTTCGCGAAGCAGACGGCAAGGGGACCCGGCGAGCTCCTTGTCGGGGAAGCCGTTCTGGTGACCGATACCCTTTACTGGATCGCGCTATCGGATCAGGGCGATCAGGTCCGCCGCAATCTCGCTTTGTTGCGCGAGGGCGCCTGGTTTGAGTTGCCGATTCTGTTCCGGGACGGCCGCGGCGGAAAGATCATCTTCGAAAAGGGCATTCCCGGCGACCAGGTGTTCGAGGCAGTTCTGGCCGCTTGGGAAAAGGCCGATGCCGGCCAGTAGTAGCCCCTTGCACTAAAGCATGTCGCGTTCATTGGCATTCACGCGCCCTGCTTTCTCTCTTTGTTGTAAGCCGTGTCTTTATCGCAAAACCGGTGCCCACTTTTGCGCGACACGCTCTAGGGTAACCGCGGCGTTGCCTATTGCAGAGCGACCGCAATGTCGGCGACGTCCGGCGGCGCGCTGATCAGACCCTGTTTTGCCATGAACGCGCCGAAACGGGCGTAACGACCGACATCGAGCGCCGCCGGGCTTTTTGAAAAACGCGGCAGGGTATCGGCAAAGGCGCGCCGGTTGAGCTCGTCGTCCAGATCCGGATGGGCCTTGATGAAGAGCGCAAAAGCCTCATCGGGATGGTTGGTCAGGAACAAGGCGGCCTTCTCGATTGCCGCCAGAAGCCGTTTTAGCCGATCATCGCCGATGCGGTCGCGGTGAGCCAGCAGGATCAATTCGTCATAGGCCGGAACGCCATGCTCCTCGGGATAGAAGGCCAGTCCCGCGTGGCCTGCCAGATCAAGCTGGGTGAGCTCGAAATTGCGGAAGGCGCCGATGACCGCATCGACCTTGCCGGTGATCAGGGCTGGCGTCAGCGCAAAATTTATATTGACGAGCTTGACATCGGTAAGGCGCAGGCCGGCGCCGGCGAGCATTTCCTTTAAAAGCGCATCTTCAAAGCCACCGACGGAAAAGCCGACCGTCTTGCCTTTCAGATCGGCAATGGTCTTGATGTCGCCGTCGGCCAAGACGACCAGGGAATTGAGCGGTGTTGCGATCAGTGTGCCGAAACGGACCAGTGGCAGGTTCTCCGCCGCCTGAAGATAGAGATTGGGCTGGTAGGAAATGGCGACGTCGCCTTGACCGGCGGCGACAAGACGGGGCGGGGCGCTCGGATCGGCTGGCGGGACAAGCGTCACGTCAAGCCCGACATCGGCAAAATAGCCTTTTTCCTGGGCAATGATCAGCGGCGCGTGATCGGGATTGACGAACCAGTCGAGCAGAATTGTCAGCTTCTCGGCGGCAAGGGCCGGGCTAAAGCTGGCGAGCAGGATCGTCAGGGCAAAAAGCGGACGCATGATGGGGGTTCCTCTATTTTCCAGAATCAAGATGGTTCGGTGACTTCGCCCGGCACCCAGTGCAGCCAGGCGCGGACCGCCCGGTCGACGGCGGCTCGCAGGGCAATGGCCATGATTGCGAGAATGACCAGAGCGACAAAAACGCGGTCGGTCTGCATGCGGGCATTGGCCTGAAGCATGATGAAGCCAAGCCCGGCGGAGGCGCCGACCCATTCGCCGACAATGGCGCCGATCGGGGCGATGCCGGCGGCGACACGCAGGCCGGAACCGAGAAGGGGCATGGCCGCAGGTATGCGGATCAGGCGAAGCATCGTGCCGCGGCCGGCGCCGCCAAGCCTTGCCAGGTCCAGGAGGCCGGGATCGGTGCGGCGCAGACCGTCGGCAAAGGCGGTGGCGATCGGGAAATAGATGATCAGAGCCGCCATGGCGATTTTGGAGGTCAGCCCGAAACCGAGCCAGATCACCAGCAGCGGCGCAATGGCGAAAACCGGCAAGGCCTGGCTGGCGACAAGCGCCGGACCGAGGAGGCGTTCCAGGCGCGGCGATGCGGCGATGATGAGCGCCGTCGTAACGCCAAGCAGCGTTCCGGTGGCAAGCCCGATCAGAATTTCCGAGGCGGTGATCGCCGCGTGGCCGAGAAAATAATCCGGCCGGGCAGCAAACGCTGCGCCGATCCGGCTCGGCGGCGGCAGCAAAAAAGCCGGCGTGCCGGCAATGCGAACCAAAATCTCCCATAGGGCGGCAACCCCGGCAACACCGGCAAATAGGCTCAGCAAACGGCGAACGGTTGCGGACAAACCGGTCCTCCAATTGCGATCACGGGCGGGAAGGGCAGAAGGGCTCCGTTCCTTCGCCGGCATGACCCGGATCAGGTTCAAAGGGTTCGGCCCGCCTCATCAGGCCATCTCAGCGCGGTCACGGCCGCGCACCCCTCGGACGGTAACTTGCTAGCGCGTCGGCGGGCGCGCGGCAAGGCCAATCGTTCTATTGAAGCCGCCGTTTGCCTTTACAGACTCCCAAACCCTGTTTAGGCGAGCGCGATGCGATTGCGTTTCTTTGCCTGGCTCTGGCACCAGCCTTACATCCTTTTGTCGCTTACCGCGCTCTTCTGGGCCGGCAATGCGGTCGTCGGGCGTGCTGTCGCGGGCGAATTTCCGCCGATGGCGCTGGCGCAATTGCGCTGGCTGTTCGCCTTCGCGATCCTGCTGCCGTTTGCCTGGCGGCATGTGCGCCGCGACTGGCCGATGATCCGGCGCGCCAATACCAGCCTGATGGTGCTTGGGCTGACCGGCCTGGCGGCCTTCAACGGCTTGCAATATACCGCGCTCAATTACACCACGGCGCTCAACTCGGTACTTCTGCAGCCGGTCATGCCGCTGCTGATCGCCGCTTGCGCCTTTGCGCTTTATCGCGACCGGCTGAACCTTGCCCAGATTGCCGGGATCGCCGTTTCGCTTGCCGGGGTCGTCGCAATCGTCAGCCGTGGCGATGTGAGCACGTTGACAAGCTTTTCGCTCAATATCGGCGACGTGATGCTGCTTGTCGCGTTTGTCGTCTATGCGCTGTATTCAGCGCTTCTGAAAAGGCGACCGGCCATCCACTGGCTCTCCTTGCTGGCCGTCACCTTCGCCTGGGGCGCGATCATGCTGGTGCCGGCTTCCGCCATCGAATGGGCGTCGGGCGCGCGACCGGCGCTGACGCTTTTCTCCTTGTTGGCGCTGGCCTATGTCGTGCTGTTTCCCTCCCTGCTCGCCTTTATCTGCTTCAATCGCGGCGTGGAGCTGATCGGCCCCAATCGCGCCGGACCGTTTTTTCACCTGGTGCCGCTATTCGGCACGATCATGGCCATCGTCTTTCTGGGCGAGAAGCTGGCGGTTTTTCATCTTGCCGGCGCGGCGCTGATCTTCGGCGGCATTGTGCTGGCCAGCCGCAAAACCGCCAAACACGGCAAGAATCGGGTGGCGCCACCGGCGGCAGGGTCCTAAAGCATGTCGCGTTCATTGGCATTCACGCGCCCTGCTTTATCTCTTTGTTTGTGCGTGCCTTTTTCGCAAAACCGGTGCCCACTTTTGCGCGACACGCTTTAGGTAAAATCAGGCCGGGCTGGCCTCAAGATACTGGGTGCGGTTGCGATCGCGTTCCTTGGCCGCCTTTGTCACCGCCTTTTGCACCTTTTCAAAGGCGCGCACCTCCAACTGCCGGACGCGCTCGCGGCTGACGCCGAATTCCCCCGACAATTTCTCCAGCGTCAGCGGATCATCGGACAGCCGCCGCGCCTGGAAGATGCGCCGCTCGCGATCGTCGAGCACGTCGAGCGCTTCCATCAGCATGGCGCGGCGCTGCTCCAGTTCGTCCTGTTCGACGAGGATCGTTTCCTGGCTGTCCGATTCGTCGGCCAGCCAATCCATCCATTCGCCCGATTCTCCCTCGGTCGCGCGGATCGGCGCATTGAGCGAAGCATCGCCGGACAGCCGGCGGTTCATCGAATGGACCTCCTCCTCGCTGACATTCAAACGCTTGGCGATCGTTGCGGCCTGTTCGGCATTGAGGTCGCCATCGTCGAGGGCGGAAATCTGACTCTTGACCTTGCGCAGATTGAAGAACAGCCGCTTCTGGTTGGCGGTCGTGCCCATCTTCACCAGGCTCCAGGAGCGCAGGATATATTCCTGGATCGAGGCCTTGATCCACCACATGGCATAGGTGGCGAGGCGGAAGCCCCTTTCCGGATCGAAGCGCTTGACCGCCTGCATGAGGCCGACATTGCCTTCCGAAACGACCTCGCCGATCGGCAGGCCGTAACCGCGATAGCCCATGGCGATCTTGGCAACGAGGCGCAAATGGCTGGTGACGAGCTTGTGCGCCGCTTCGCGGTCGCCATGCTCCAGATAGCTTTTGGCAAGCATGTATTCCTCCTGCGGTTTCAGCATCGGAAACCGCCGGATCTCATTCAGATACCGGGACAGGCCGCCCTCGGCGGAGGAAACGACCGGGATGTTACCTTTAGCCATTCATGACCCTTTTCGTGGCGCCTGCCGGGCCGCATCAAAGGAAAAAAAGCGGCGGCCGGAATCAGGCCAGAATTGTATATATAGGATTCTCGGCGGTGGTTTTAAGCGCTGTGGCGACCCGGACAGGGTTCCGATCCCCGGACCAAGCTTGCCACTTGCATCCTATTATACACCGATTTTGCTGCCGATTCTGCTAAATTTTTGAAACTTGATCAACCTCGTGCGTCGGGTCTTTGCTCTACCGCATCGCCTGCGCCGGAGTGGCCGTTTGCCGTTTGATCGTGACGAAGAGCGTCCCCACGATCAGGAGATTGAGAACGCCGGCCAGCGCGGCGTTCGCAAAGCTGACAGTATAGGTCCCGGTGAGGTCGAAAAAGAGCCCGCCCTGATAGCCGCCGAGGCCATGCCCGAGCCAGGCGAACGCCAGGATTATGCCCGTCGAGCCGGCCCGCCGCGAGGCTGGCGTCAGTGTGCGTATGCTAATCAGCAATCCGGTCATCACGCCGGCATAGCCAAAGCCGTAGATCGGGGCGAAGACATAAAACATGTCCATGCTGTCTATCTGCGTGAACACAAATACCAGTGCCGTCTGCCAAAGCGATGCCGTCATATAGGCGGGGATGGCGCCGATATTGTCAGCCAGCTTGCCGAAAGCGATGCGGCCCAGGATCGCGGCAATCAGCATGACAAACAGAACGCTGCCCGCCTCGGGCGCGGAAATTCCCTGTCCCTGAATGAGCGGAACCAGATGCATGAGGGGAACCGCCATGCACAAGCAGCAGAAGAGCACCGCCGCGCTGAGCCACGGGACGACAAGGTTCGTTGGCAGCGGCATGGGCTCGTCCGCGGCCTCGTCAGCGGTTGCGCCAGACTTGCCGGGCGGTTCTTTTGTCAGCAGCGCAAGTGGCACCAGCGTGGCCAGGGAAATGATGCCCAGGGCAGTGAAGGCGCCGCGCCATCCAAATGTTTCGATCAGGAAGGTGGTGCCGAAGGGCACGCCGCCTTGACCAA
>SMVA01033524.1_pt1 | contig 11847 bp, 11 predicted proteins | sample 2456451 | NCBI WGS metagenome assembly SMVA01 (sample SAMN11095933, study PRJNA526329) | marine sediment metagenome | biome: Marine sediment; feature: Surficial sediment; material: Deep marine sediment; isolation source: Hadal surficial sediment | place: Pacific Ocean | collected 2014-05 | depth...
CACGTGATCATCCGATTCTACACGGTCCCACGGGTGAGAGACGCCCGCATCAGCGTCGGCTGGGCTCTCGTGTTCATCGCCATGCTCTACACCGTTGCACCTGCCGTGGCGGTTTTCGCGCGCACGAACCTCCTAGCAACGGTGTCGGAACAGCCATATGCGGAGATGCCCGAGTGGTTCTCGACTTGGGAGGGTACCGGCCTGATCTCGTTCGACGACCTGAACGGGGACGGCGTCATACAATACGTTGGCCCCGACGCTCAGGACGCATCCGGGGCGCCGATCGAAAACGAGCTCACCATCGATCGGGACATCATGGTTCTGGCGAACCCAGAAATCGCGGGGCTTCCCAACTGGGTTATTGGCCTCGTAGCCGCCGGCGGGTTGGCAGCCGCACTGTCCACAGCCGCTGGTCTCCTCCTCGTGATTTCAGCGGCCGTGAGTCACGACCTTCTCAAACGAGGCTTCATGCCCGACATCAGCGAGCGTTGGGAACTCATAGCGGCCCGTGTCAGCGCCGGGCTCGCCGTGGTCGTGGCGGGTGCTCTCGGAATAAGAAATTTCGGATTTGTGGCGGAGGTCGTCGCCTTCGCGTTCGGGCTCGCGGCGGCTTCTTTCTTCCCGGCCATCATCATGGGAATCTTCTCCAAGCGCATGAACCGTGAAGGAGCCGTCCTGGGGATGATCGCAGGGATTACGTTCACCGCGTCCTACATCGTTTACTTCAAGTTCATCAACCCGAGCGCGAACACCGCCGAGAACTGGTGGTTAGGGATCTCCCCAGAAGGGATCGGCACCGTCGGTATGCTGCTGAACTTCGCGGTTGCGCTCACGGTTTCCCGCTTCACACCTGCGCCGCCGCCCCACATCACGGAGATGGTCGACCGTATCCGAGTGCCGCGAGACGCCGGAGAGGCCCACGAGATCAGCGCCTGAGATCCTGAGAAGGCTGGGTGTGACGTTCCAAGTAGGCCGGGTGGGAGGTTCTGGGAGGGATGGGTGGGAACGGGTGGGACGTAGCCGCGGTCTAACAATCCTGGCCCGGTAGGCATCTATTTAGTGTCGGTATGCGTCTATCGTGGCGTCGGTATACATCTACATGTAGTGTCGCTATGCGCTACCGTGGTGTTGCCAGGCATCTGCATGCCTGAGGGGAACCTAGACGGGAGAGGGACCAAATGACTTCACATGACAAGCTCAGGGCCGCCGGCATGGGCGGCTTCACGCTCATCGAGGTCATGGTGGTCGTCGCGGTGATCGCCATGCTGGCCGCACTGGTGGGCCCCAACATCTTCCGCAACGTGGGCACCGCGAGGGACGCGACCGCCCGGTCCCAGATCGAGCTGCTGGGGGCCGCGCTAGACTCCTACCGCCTGGACAATGGACGTTACCCCACGACCGCCCAGGGCCTCGCAACCTTACGCCTGGCCCCGACGATTCACCCCCTTCCCAACAACTGGCAAGGGCCGTACCTCCGTAAAGAGATCCCCCTCGACCCATGGCGGAATCCGTACGTCTTCCTCAGCCCGGGCACGGTGAATCCCACCGGCTACGACCTCCTCTCACTGGGCGCCGACGGAGAGTTGGGCGGCGAGGGGGAGGATGGGGACGTGGTGAGCTGGGAGTAGTGGAGTGCCGCTTTACGCCTATCAGGCGGTCGATGCGGGAGGGCGTCGAACCCGAGGACGCCTGAGCGCCACGACGGCTCAGGCCCTCATCCGCGACTTGGAGGGCCGGGGTCTTCTGGCGCTCAACGTCGACGAGGCGACCGGAGAGGCCACATCAGGCGGGCTGGGGTTGGGGTTCGGCCGCCGCGACGCGGTCCTCGAGTTCACCCGCGCGATCGCGGCCCTCCTCCCCGCCGGCATGCCCCTGGCGAAGGCGCTGGCCGCGGGGGCGACCACGGCACCGGCGTCGATCCGGCCCACCCTCGACGCCGTGCGCGTGAAGGTCGAGCGCGGGGATGAGCTCGCCGCGGCGTTGGCCGAGCACCCCGGGCTCTTCACGTCCCTCTACGTGGGCATCGTCCGCGCTGGCGAGAAGAGCGGTTCACTGGACAAGGCGTTCGTGCGCCTTGCCGACCACCTGGAGCGCGAAAGCGAACTGCGCTCGAAGCTGATCTCAATGTCGATCTATCCGGTTCTCCTGGCCCTGGTAGGAGCCGGCGCGGTGTTGGTGCTCGTCTTCTTCGTGCTGCCCCGATTCGCTGAACTGCTGCTGGACTCCGGAGCGACCCTGCCCGCGACGGCGGGGGCTATCGTCAACGTGACGACGTGGCTCCGTGTGAACTGGAGGTTCCTGGCGGTCATCCCGCCGGCGTTCCTGATCGCCTTCGCCTGGCTACGGACCTCAGAGTCCGGGCGCCGCTTCAGCTCGAACGCCCTGATCAACCTTCCCCTGGTCGGCAATTGGAGGAAGCAGACTCTGGCCGCCGCCTTCGCCCGCATGGTAGGCGAGCTCCTGACCGGCGGCGCCCCTCTCCTGATGGCCCTCGAGGATGCCCACGACTGTATGACCGACCCGGTAGCACAGACCGAGACGGAGCGCATTCGTGTGCGAGTGCGAGAGGGCAGCGCACTACACGCGGCCATCTCCGAGAAGAGCATCTTCCCCACCGTGCTGCCACAACTCGTGGCCCTGGGTGAGGACGCCGGCCGGCTCGCAGAGTTTCTGATCAAGTCGGCCGAGCTGTTGGAGCGCAAGACCGAGCGGACGCTGGAGCGGCTGGTCGCCCTCGCGGAGCCCGCGATGATCATCGGCTTCGGTGGTCTTGTAGCGCTGGTCGCGCTCGCACTGCTCCAGGCCATCTACGGCGTCAACGCGGCCTCCTTCTGATGACCCGCGCTTTATTCGTTCGGATAGCCCGTCGCGGCTTCAAGCACCGCGGCTTCAGGCATCGCGGCTTCAAGCACCGCGGCTTCAAGCGTCGCGGCTTCACGCACAGCAGCTTCACGCGCGGCTTCACGCTCATTGAAGTGGTCACCGCCCTTCTTATCCTCTCGCTCGCGGTCGCGATCGCGGTGCCTGCCTTCCGGAGCCTCGGCGAGGTGGACGACCTCACCCAGGCCACTCGAAGAGTAGAGACGCTCTTCCGGTTGGCGCGGGACTCGGCGATCCGGAGCGGGCTCCCGGTCACGGTGGTGATCGACTCCGTAGACGGGCTCGTCTGGATCGACACTCGCGAGCCCCTCGGCCTGGGCTCCGCGGAGGTTCGCGATGCACTCGCGTATCCGGATTATACCCCGGAGCCGGACATGCTGAGCGCGCTGGTCCGGGGCGAGAACGATGACGAGCTCCTGAAACCCGGCTCGCCCATCGGACTTCCAGGGACGGTGCGCATGGAGCTCCCGCGCGCGCGCGCACGCTTCACCTTCGAGCCCACCGGTGCCGCGCTGGCCGACACTCTGCTGCTCTCCGGGCCACTGGCCACGCGGGTTATCACCGTGGATCCGTGGACCGGCGACGTGATCGTCCGATGAGAACGTCGAACGGCGCGGGCTTCGTCCTGCTGGAGGCGGTCGTCGCCCTCGCGATCATCAGCATGGTGTCGCTCTCGCTCCTTCAGGCCCGGGGCCAGCAGATCCGCGTCGCGGCGCAGGCCCGCGAGTTGCTCACAGCGCAGGCGCTGGCCGAGGACCGTCTCGCCGCGCTCCGCCTTCTCGACTATGAGAATCTGGCGCGGCCTGCTGACTCCGTCTTGGCCGGCTCGTTCCCGGCACCCTTCGAGGAATTCTCCTGGGTGACCACTGTCGAGGTCCTGGAAGATGAGTACGACCTCTTCGGCGTGGATGTGGTCGTGACCGGCCCAGCGGAGCGCTTCCCGCTCAGCACCCTCGTGCACCGGCCCCGCGCGATCCTGAGCGCCGGCGGTGGGGGTAGGGGCGGGGACCAGGCTTTCGGCGGCCGAGGCGGTGGCGACCGCGCAGGCCGTGGTGATCGCGCGGGTGGTGGTGGGCGCGGTGGTGGTGCTGACCGAGCCGGCGGTGGCGGGAACCGCGGGGGGGGTGGCGCACCATGACAACCCGCCACGGTTTCACGCTGATGGAGGTGCTGGTAGGCCTCACCGTCTCGGCCCTCGCGCTCTCGGCCGGATTCGCCACTCTGGCGTTTCTTTCCGACCGGGAGGGGCCCGTCGACAGGGTGTCGGCAGTGGCACTGCGAGGCGCCACCACGAGGAGACTCCTCATCGGCTGGCTGAGCGAGGCGCGCCTGCAGGCGTACCGCCGCGGACCGGTGTTCCAGGGATTCGATCTAGAGGAGCGCGGCACGTCGAGCGACGAGCTGAACTTCCCCACCAGGGCCAGCACGCCCCTGGGCGTCGGCACCACCATCGTGCGCCTGTTCATCGACCGGGACGAACAAACTCCCGAGAGGGGCCTGGTGGCGGAGCTTACGGAGCGTCTCAGCGACGAACCACGCGTGGTCGAGCTCGTCCCCGAGGCCGGGGCCCTGGAAATCAACTACCTCATGCCGATCGAGGGCTCGACGGGCGAGTGGCTACCCACCTGGGTGGACAGTCGGAGGCTTCCGAAGGCCATAAGGCTCACGCTCTCGGCAGCGGCCCCGGACACGCTGCCCAGCCTGCTCCGGTATCCGATCCTGGTGGCTTTGGAGACGACCCGATGAGGACTCGCCGCCCCGAAACACGGAGCGGGTTCGCGCTGGTCGCGACCCTGTGGCTGCTCATCGCGCTTGGCGCGGTTGGGATGGATGCGGCCCTGCGTTCGCGGGCTCGCCGGCAGGCCGCGGCAAACGTGCTGGACGGCTCCCGGGCCAGAGCCGCCGCGATCGCCGGCAGCGAATACGCCCGTTCGAGGCTCACCGCCGCCCTGCTGGGCCAGGCGGAGGAGCTGCGCTCTGAGGCGATGGCGAGTGCCCGGTCCAGCCGGGGGCGCCGGACCATCGAGCGCCGGAGCGTGAGCCGGCTCTTCCGGGGCGTGGATCCGCTCGAGGATCCGTGGCGCTCGCCTCAGGACCTGATCGTGAGTGAGATGGCGTTCGGGACGGCGCGCTACGCCGTCCTCATGAGAGACGTCGGGGCCGCACTCAACCTGAACGAAGCGAACGAGACGATGCTCCGCCAGTTTTTCTCGATGGGGCTCGGCGTCGACTATGCAGACGCCGACAAGATAGCCCAGGCGATCCTCGATTGGCGGGACGAAGACGAGATTCCGCGGATCAATGGAGGAGAGCGCGAGGAGTACATCAGACGGGGTGCGTTGGTGCTTCCCGCCAACCGGGACTTCGTCGCGATCGACGAGCTCCGGCACGTCCAGGGTATGACGCCCGATATCTTCGCTCGCGCGGCACAGCACATCACGCTGATCGGAGACGGCGACCTGAACGTGAACGCCGCGCCGAGGGAAGTCCTCCTAGCCATCCCCGGCATCAACGAAGCCACGGTCACTGAGCTGCTCCGGTTGCGGGACTCGGGCACGCTGCCCAGGAACGACGACCAGTTGGCCCGGCTCGTCCCCGGCGCGGCTGTTGCGATCGAGGCGGAGGGACGCGCTTTCACGAGGAGGACCACTTATACCACCGACCAGGTGGAGATCCTCGTCGAGGGCTGGGTCGACGGTGGGCTCGTGCGCGTCAACGCGCGAGTGGTGGTCTCCCGGGGCAACACGGGAGCCACGGTCGTGTGGCGGGAGACCTTCTGATGGCCCGTACACCTCGCCTCGGAATCGCCGTCGGGCCGGGCCGCGCGGTCGCCACGGTCCTGGACACGAAGCAGACGTTGTTCGTCAGTGAGCCGCTGGATTTACCAGACGACAACAGCAGCCCCGCGGCGGAGCTCTTCCGCGTCTTTGTCCGGCTGACCAACCGCTTGGAGGAGGCTGGGGCTGGGCCGACGGACCACGCCCAAATCCACCTGCGTCTCCTGCCGCCGTTGGCGGACATCCGACTCGTCGAGCTTCCGCCCCTGCGCGAGGAAGAGATCGCGGCCGTGCTCCGCCGCGACGTCGCGCGGTACTTCCTGGGAGGAGTGGGCCCACAGGTCGTGGGTGTTCACACCCGGAAGCGGGGTTCCAATGGCGGAGGTAGCCAGCCCGTGCTCGTGGGCGCCGCGTCTCTATCGTTGCTCGAGGCGGCATGGGAGGCATCCGTCCAGATCGGATGGAGCCTGGAGTCGGTCGGACCGGCTCACGGTGCTTGGCTCTCGGCGGCCGGGGACCCAGGCTCGAACGCCAGGCGTGCGGTCATCGCCATCGAAGGCTCCGCCGCCTACGTAATCCGCCTCGAGGGAGGCATGGCCACCGCGGTACGTCAGGTCCCGGCGTCCGATCTCGTGGGTGTCGCCAACGCCCTGGGCGACGGGCCGGGCAAGGTGCTGGTGTTGGGACCCGACGGGGTCGAGCAGGAGCTGACCGGCCCCACGTCTGCGGCCGGATGGGTCGTCGATCCGGCCCCGCGGGGAGCGGCCGGACCGTCCGATCCGCTAGAGATTGCGGCCATGTGGGCGGGGCGGGGCGTGCTGGAACTGGTGCCACCAACCCTGGCCGCCCAGCGAGACTCCCGCCGCCGCCGTATTGCAGCCCGGTTGGGGATCGCCGCAGCGGCTCTGCTGGTGGCGGCCGGCGGCGCCAACGTCTGGGGCACCTACCGCAAGCTCGACGCGGTGAGAGCAGAGCGACTCGAGATCGCCGACCGGGTTCAGCCACTCATCCTGGCCCGTGACTCGCTCCAGCAGCTCAACGACCGGATCCAGGCGAGAGAGGATCTTTGGGCCAATACGCCACGCTGGACCCCGGTGCTGGTCGAGCTGGCGTCCCTCCTGCCCCGTGACTCATACCTTACGGCGCTGTTCGCCAGTGGCGACACGATCGAGATGGAGGCCGCGGGCTCCCGGGCGGGTGAGGCAATCCAGGCACTGAGGGCAGCCGGCCTATTCCAGGACGTGCGGCTCCAAGGTGTAGTGGAGCGCGAGCTGGAGAACGGCGACATCGTCGTAGAGAGGTTCCGCGTGAGTGCCCGGCTCGCCAATGGCACTCCGGGTGCCGTTCCGGTTGAAGCTCCAGCGGTTGAAGCTCCAGCGGTTGTGGCTCCAGGGTCCGCGGGAGGACTCGAGTGAGCGAGCGAAGAATTCCGGGCCTGCGAATGCTGGACCGTCTCGCCCCCGGCGACCGGCGCATTCTTCTCGGCTTCGCGGTGATCGTTTCCGCCGTGGTGATTGTCCTCGGACTGAGGCCCTCGTACGGGGCCCTGGCCGACGTCCGCGAACGCCTCGATGTCGAGCGGGGGCTGCTGGCCCGGGAGTTCCAGCTCCTCGAGTCGGCCGCGGTGCTCCCCAAACACATCGAGGAGGCTCTGCGGAAGACGGCGGCGGTAGACCTTCGCCTGCTGGAGGCCGCGAGCGTGACGCTGGCCGAGGCGCAGCTGACCGACCTGCTGGAGTCGTGGGCGGTTCTGAGCCGTGTCCTGCTGCGGGAAATCGAGAGCATCGCGCCGGCCAGGGGCACCGAGTCTCCGCCCGGAACCGAAACGCTCCGCCTCTCTGTGACGGGCGAGAGCGACCTGGAGGGGGTACTGACCTTTCTGGACGCGCTGGAGTCCGGGATACTCCTTGTGCGCGTCAGGGGTCTGGCGTTGGAACCCGTGCTGGCCAGGCCGGAGAACGGCGACGGTCCCCAGGGTGAACCGATCCCCACAGGGGTCGTAGAGTTTCAGTTCATTATCGAGAGTTACCTAAAAACCGACGAAAGGGGCGCCCAGGCGCAACCGGTTCGTGGGGGAGCGGAAAACACATGAGAAGAATTACCGGGACGTTGATCGCGGGCGTCGGCTTCGGTGCTGCGGTCATGGTATTCGGCGTTGCCGTCGTGGACGCGATGCGTGTCGAGACGGCTCCGCGGGTCGCACCAGCGGCCGAGGCGCGCGCCGGCGTGGCGGACGGAGTCACACCGTCCGACTTCCGCACTGGCCAGCTTCGAGACCCCGAATTCGCTACGCCCGGAGGGGCAGCGCCCGGACGCGCACCCCTCGGCCTGGAGGCGCGGGTAGCGGAGGCCATCTCGCCCAGGCTTCCCAGGGCCGAGTTGGAGCGCGCCGTGAACCAGGATCCTTTCCAGCCTGACCGCCGCGCCCCGGCGCGGCGGTACGTCCTTCCCGGCCAGAGGGTGATCGTCACCGAGGTGGAGACCGAGCGGCCCGAAGCCCCCTCGTTCCGCGTGGTCGGCGCTGCGAGGATCGGCCAGGGCGGCCTGGTCCTGGTGCAGGTGGACGACGGCGACCTCCCCATAGCGGTGAGCGTGGGCGAATCCATCGAAGGATACCGCGTGGAGTCGGTCACCGACGAAGGGGCCACCCTGACGGCCGAGGGCGGCAGCTGGGCTCTAGCGGTCGTCGAACCCCGAGAGGAAAGGCCCTCCAGGAACAACAGGAGCAGTAACAACAGGGGCCGTAACACTCGCCAACAGGCCACCGAGGTGGACGTCGCTGGGCAAATTCAAGAGCTGCTTCAGGGCGGCTTCCAAGGCATCCTCGACACCCAGGGCAGAGGGGGACTCATCTTCGGAGGCCGTGCGGGCCGAGCCGGTGGCGGCGGCGACGCGGCCAACTTCGTGATCAGAGCCAGACGCGGCGGCGGGGGAGGAGGACAGTGAAGGCCTTCTTTGGCGTCCTGACTACGTCCGTTATCCTGAGCCTGGGCGCGGGCCTCACCGCGAGCACCCCTGTGGCTGCCCAGAACCCTCCGGTCTCGCAGACCCAGGAAGGGATCACGCTCAACTTCCAGAATGTGGACCTCGCGTCGGTCATCACGGCCCTGGGCCAGGCGGCGGGTATCAGCGTGGCAGCGGCCAACATGCCGGACGTGCCGGTCACGCTCAGGACCGCGGAGCCCGTGGCCCCCGAAGACGTGGAGGCCCTCATCCGGCAGCTCGCGGTTGCAAACGGCGTCTCGGTCACGGAGGAGGGCGGCTTCCTGGTCCTGCAAGGACCGACGCTCGAGGACGGCGTCATCCAGGAGCCGCGCTTCCTGTACATCCACCAGCTCCAGTACGCGCGGGCCGGGATGCTCGCGGCCACCCTGCAGGCACTCTTCGGTGGCCCGATTCCCACTGGGGCCACGGGCCTGCAGGCCAACCAGACCCTTTCGCAGCAGCTCCAGACGCTGGAGCAGGCAACCCTTGGCGGGGCGGGGTTCGGCGTACAGCCACAAACCTTCGACTTCCAGCTGGCCGGGGGGGAGCTCCAAGGGGACGTACAAATCGTACCGGACGAGCTCACCAACACGTTGCTCGTACGAGCACGCGTGAATGACTGGGCCATCATCCAGCAGGCCATCCAGGCCCTGGACCTTCGCCCGCTCCAGGTCGTCATCGAGGTCGTGATCGCCGAGGTTCAGACCCAGGATGAGCTCGATCTGGGCGTCAACTTTCTAGCGTCCCACGTAGACGCCCAGACCGGGGCGTTCACCGAGGCACTGCTTCCCGGCCAGGAGTCGCCGGGCGCCTTCTCCCTGAGGTTCTTCCGCTTGGGCAACATAGACGTGGACGTCACGCTCCAGGCGCTGTCCTTGCAAGGCGAGGTGCGGATCCTGTCCCGGCCGATCATTCAGGTCCAGAACAACCAGGAAGCTCGTATCATGGTCGGGAGCCAGGTCCCGTTCGTGCAGGTCTCCCAGGTGTCGGACCTGGGGGGCATCAACGAGGTCGTCCAGTACCGGGACGTGGGGACCTCACTGAACATCCTCCCGACCATTAATGCGGACGGGTATGTGAACCTGATCCTCACGCAGGAGGTGAGCAGCGTCACGGATGAGATCCAGTTCGATGCGCCGGTGATCAGCACCCGTGAGGCCACCACACAGATCCTGGCACGCTCGGGACAGACTGTCGTGATCGGTGGGCTGGTGGAACGGCAGACCGCCACGGTACGGCGCGGCATTCCGATTCTCATGGACATCCCGTTGATCGGCTTTCTGTTCGGCTCGAGGCGCGAGGTGACAAGGAACAGCGAGCTATTCCTCTTCCTTACGCCCTTCGTGGTCGCGACCGACGAGGACGCCGAGCGGGTCAGGGTCGAGATCGAGGGGAACGCGGAGCTGCTGGAGTCGACCGTACCGATTCCTTCCCTCCTCCCCACCGCCCCACCGGTGATCATTCCTGACACCATCGGGGGCTGAGGAGCCGGAGGGCATGGCCGAGACGAACGGAAGCAGCGCGCTCCGGACGGCGGAGCAGCTCTCGCCCGACCTGACAGCGGACTACCTGGAGCATCACGCTCTGATGCCGCTCCGGCGCGAGGCGGGGCGCCTCCTCACGGCCACCTGGGCGGAGGTGCTGGACGAGCGCGCGCTCGACGACTTGCGCATGATCGCCGGTGTACCCGTGGCCCTCGTGAAGCTGCCGGAGGCCGACGTACGGGCCGCGATCCGCCGCACCTATTCACCCGACGCCCTGACTGCCGAGGGAGTCATCGCAGGCCTGGGGGACGAAGTGCGGGCCGTGAGGGAGACCGACTCGGCACTCGATGACCTGGTGAGCCTCGCCAACGAGGCACCCGTCGTGAAGATCGTGAACCTGCTGCTGCTCGAGGCGCTGGACACGCGCGCCTCGGACGTCCACCTGGAGACCTACCAAAGCGGGCTCCGCGTGCGCTACCGTGTGGACGGCGTGCTCCAGGACGCCATCGCGCCGCCGCCCCGTCTCGCAGCAGCCGTTGTGAGCCGACTCAAGATCATGGCCGAGCTGGATATCGCCGAGCGGCGCCTGCCCCAGGATGGGCGGATTCGCCTGCGTATGCACGACCGTCAGGTCGACGTGCGTGTGTCCACGCTCCCGACCCTGCACGGGGAGAGCGTAGTGCTGCGTCTTCTGGACAAAGAGTCCGGACGCATCGGGCTGGTGGAGCTCGGCATGGGGCCGGACACGCTCGCCCGCTTCCACAAGGTCATATCCAAACCGCACGGCATCGTGCTGGCCACCGGACCCACCGGATCGGGAAAGACCACCACACTGTATGCCGCAGTGGACCGGATCCGGACTGGCCGGGAGAAGATCCTCACGGTGGAGGACCCGGTCGAGTACGAGTTGCCGGGGGTACCCCAGGTGCCCGTCAACGAGAAGGTCGGGCTCACCTTCGCGAACGCGTTACGCGCCCTTCTCAGGCAGGATCCGGACGTGATGCTCGTCGGCGAGATCCGCGATCGGGAGACGGCGGACATCGCCACTCACGCGGCCCTCACGGGTCACCTAGTCCTGTCGACGCTGCACACCAACGACGCGGCCACCGCGCTGACCCGCCTGGTCGACCTCGGTATCGAGCCCTATCTGGTCGCCAGCACCGTAGAGGCGGTCCTGGCCCAGCGACTCGTCCGACGGATCTGCGAGAGCTGTCGCCGGCCGGCCGAGCTGACGGATGAGCAGCAGGCCTTGATGGGGGACAGCGCCAGCGTGTTGAACGAGGTTTGGGAAGGCGAAGGGTGTGATGAGTGCCGGGAAACCGGCTATCATGGGCGCATCGGCATCTACGAGCTCCTCGTCATGGAGCCGCCGCTACGTGAGGCGGTGCTGGGAGACAACCAAATCAGTGCGGGCCGGCTTCAGGTTCTGGCCCAGGAGGCGGGAATGAAGCTGCTCAGGGAGGACGGCCTCCGGGTGGTAGCGGAGGGACTCACGACCGTGGAGGAAGTGCTCAGAGTCGCGGGCGTGTAGCGCGAACGTGCAGCGCCAAGGGGACGCCCGAACGAAGCCTCGACAGCCCTATGGTTGAATCCAGCGCCCCTGCACCCGCTTGGTGGGCCAAGGGCCTCCTGTTCGAGAACTGCAATTGCCAAGTCGTGTGTCCGGGTCACGTGCACTTCTCCAACAAGTGCACGCACGAGCGTTGCATCGGCTATTGGGC
>SMVA01023751.1_pt1 | contig 11846 bp, 11 predicted proteins | sample 2456451 | NCBI WGS metagenome assembly SMVA01 (sample SAMN11095933, study PRJNA526329) | marine sediment metagenome | biome: Marine sediment; feature: Surficial sediment; material: Deep marine sediment; isolation source: Hadal surficial sediment | place: Pacific Ocean | collected 2014-05 | depth...
CATAGTGGTTTCCTGGCATTTTCCAATCAGAAGAGTGTTCTTAAACAAAAAACCGGGTTGACTTCCGTGAAACCCCTGTTCCCTCCCTACACCAAGCTTACCAGAAAGGCTATAGATTTTCTGTTGAAATACCTTTAGTTTAGGGACGAGGGTGTTAGGGAAAGGGACCAGCCTTCAATCTTTCAATCACTCAGTCCTTAATTCGTGAACCGGAGGCAACCAGGCAACTGCCCTTAACGGCGCTCCGCTACCCCCCGATATAGACATAGGTAACGCTACTATCCAGGCGCCAAGAGTTGGTAGTTTATCCAGATTTGCCAGATTTTCAAAGGCCGGAATGTTATGGGCAAATAATATCCGATGGCTTTTAAAGGTACCGGATTGGCCATAATCAATACTGGGCGTATCCAGTCCGATCGCTTTAATACTTCTTTCTGTGGTCAACCATAAAGCCGCATCAGGATCCAGTCCGGGGAAATGTAAAAAGGCAACCGCCTCCGGTCCTTTACGGGAAGTGCCCAGATATCCTTCACGGTCCGGCCAAAATTTACCGTAGCCGGTGCGAATAAGTACTATTGACTGCTCTGGCAATAATCCATAATCTTTCTCCCAACCCAGGAAGTCCTCAATACTTACTAAATAATCTCTGTCCTTAAGCGCCCTGGAACTAACATCCACAATAACTGCCCTGCCTATAAGTTGATCCAAGGTGAGAGCTTCTACACTTTTCATTCCTTTTGCAAAATGAACGGGCGCATCAAGATGGGTACCCCCATGCTCTGCGGAGGAAAAGGAAAAAGCACAGTAAAAATAGTCCTGATCGGTGATGCCGGAAAATACCGTGTCCAATTTAAAACCCACGGTATCAGAAGGCCAGTAAATGGTGTTTTGATCAAATGGATAAGTCAAATCAATCCAGGCCCCTTCAGATAAGTTGACAGCCCGGTTGGTTTGATCTGAGGGCTCTAAACATCCAGTGAATCCAAATGTTATCAGGACCAACAAAGAAAAAAAAACAGAAACTTTAACCATTTGTATCACTTATTTTATCCCGAGATTTCACAGTATAATCAAAAGCAGGTAATTTGAATCTGCTGGATCAACTGAGGAAAGTACAGTTGCAGTTTATTGTCAATCATGATATAATTTACCAAGGTTTTCGCCCAAAATTCAGTTTTTGGTACATATCTTCCCGTATACCACTAAAAGGCCCTAACTTTATATAGTTACATTTTTTAAACTATTATGAAAAAAAGTCTGGTAATTATCGGAGCTTTTGTTTTGGTATTCCTTTTAGCCGCTATAGCTCTTCCAATTTTATTTAAGGACCGCATCCAGAAAGCCGTAGATGACTTGATAGCTGAGTCAGTACGTGCTGAAATTACTTACCATGATTTTGGTCTGTCACTGCTGAAAAACTTCCCAAATCTTAATGTTTCAATAGAAAAACTGGCAGTGGTCGGGCAAGAAACATTTGAGGGCGATACGCTGCTGTATGCAGAGGAGATATCCATCAGGCTGAACCTTTTCAAAGTGTTGTTCAATGATAAGCTGGTGATCAATAGTATTGATCTGGACCGCCCCAGAATGCTCATCCAGGTACTGGATGATGGCAGCGCCAGTTATGATATAGCGGTAAAAACTGACGCCGATTCCTCGGAAGGATCAACCTATGATCTTGGCATCAATAGTTGGGCAATACACCAGGGGAGCATAATTTATGATGATCGCCAGACCGGGTTCTATGTGGAACTGGGAGCAATCGATCATGAAGGAGGAGGCGACTTTTCAGAGAGTCTCTTTGACCTTAGTACTTCGTCATCTGCCCGGTTGGTTTCTGTGCGATACCAGGATATGGAATATCTTAGTGACAAACAAATAAAAGCGGATGTCACCCTGGAAATGGACCTTGCTCAATCCAAATATACCTTTAAGGAAAACCAGGTATCAATTAACGAATTCTCTTTTGGTTTTGATGGATGGCTGGCGTTGTCAGAGGACAATGACGACATGCAGATGGACCTGTCATTTGAAACACATCAGAATGAATTCCAGTATTTGTTATCCCTGGTTCCTGGAATGTATCGCGTGGGGTTTGAAAATATCACCAGTAGTGGGCTGGTCTCCATGAATGGTTCGGTGAACGGCACTTATAATCAGTCACGGATTCCAGCATTTGAACTGCATTTGACAGTAGCTGATGGAATGTTCCAATATCCTGACCTTCCAACAGCAGTGGAAAATATTAATCTGGAGTTGCTGGTGGCGAATGAGGACGGGAACCCTGACCATACCTTGATCGACATCAGTAAGCTGCACCTTGACTTTGGTCAGAGTCCACTGGATGGTAAGTTTAGAATTGATGGTTTATCAACCCCTGAGATTCGTGCTGAGCTGTCCGCCGGATTCGACCTGGCAGAATTGAACAAAATGTTTCCTTTGGAGGGCACTACTCTAAAAGGTCAATATCAACTAACTCTTAAAGCGGAAGGCACCTATGATAGCGCTGCTCAAATATTTCCTGTTATAGATGCCAGTATGGAACTTAAAGATGGGTTCATCAAAACCGATGAGTTTCCAGAGTCACTGGAACAATTCAATTTACGTTCTACGGTAACCAACCATAGCGGCCTGATACCGGATACTCGTATCGAGGTGCCTGACTTTAGCTTTTTAATGGATGGGGAAAAGTTTGCCGGAAGCCTTACTTTATTGAATCCCAGCGACTATTCCTGGGATGTGGATATTCAGGGAGTTATAGATCTGGAAAAGATATCAAAGGTATTTTCTCTGGAGGACATTACCTTAAAAGGAATCATTCGGGGCAGTTTAAGTTCCAAAGGGAAAATGTCGAGCCTGGAAGCAGAGCAATATGAAGAGATCCTCACCTCCGGTGATTTCACCATCGACGATTTTGTCTATGCCAGTGAGGACCTCAATCATCCTTTTAAGATAAGTTCAGGCCGGGCATCTTTTACACCACAACAAATTACACTAACTGATATTAAAGCACTGACCGGTTCCACAGACCTAAAAATTAATGGCGCAGTATCAAACTATATTAATTATGTATTTCAGGAAAATGCCCCGATAATTGGCACGCTGAACATAACTTCAGAAAATGTAAACCTTAATGAGTGGATGACGGCATCGGTTGAAACAGATGATACGGAAGAATTATCGGTGCTACCAATCCCCACAAATATTGATTTTGATATACAATCCAGCGCTGGTACTGTATACTACGATAATATGACCCTTAAAGAATTTAGAGGGCAGATACTGGTAAGAGATGGAGTTGCACAAATGCGGGAGCTTTCTTTTAACTATCTGGGTGGAACTATTGCAGCCAGCGGAACCTATGACCCCAGGGACATGAAACATCCAAAATTTGATTTTGAGATTGATATACAGGAGGTCGCCTTCAAAGACGCTTTCAACACCTTTAATACTGTAAGGATCCTTGCTCCAATTACTCAATACATCAAAGGGGACTTTAGTTCAAATTTCAAATTGAAAGGTGAATTACAACAGAACATGATGCCCGCTTTGAACACATTGACAGGAAACGGACTGGTAAACATTATAACTGCCGCACTCTCCGGAATGGATTCCAAATTGGTAAAAGGATTTACGGAGATAACCCAGTTTACCAGCGCCCCTTCAGAATTTAATCTGAATGATGTCATTATGAAGGTAAAAATCGAAAATGGCCAGCTCCATGTAGCGCCTTTTACCGCAACCTTTGGGGACTATAAAACCATAGTATCGGGAAGTACCGGCATAGATGGAAGCGTAGATTTTCTATTGAATATAGAAGTCCCGGCTGGGGTACTAGGTACCTCAGTAAACCAGGCAATTGCCAGTTTAACGGGGACCAATCAACCGGTTAGTGATAAAGTAAATCTAAATTTGAACCTATCCGGGAAATATACGGACCCCAGTTTTAGCTTAGGAGGAGTACAAGGAGGAAATACCACTGCCGGCCTGGCTCAAACCGCAATAAAACAAAAGTCTGAAGAGGCCAAAGACAGCGCCGTAGTACTTGTCAAAGAGCAATCTCAGAAACTTACCGAATCCGCCATGTCAACACTGGACAGCCTAATAACCGGCAACGTTGAAGATAGCGCCTCCAGTGAAAGCCTAAAAAGCGCAGCCAAAGAGCTGCTAAATAAAGAGAAGGTGGGGGAAGTATTGAATTTATTTAAGAGGAAGAAGAGTAGGGACGAAGGGACGAAGGACGAGGGGACGAAGTAAATTACGGATATTTGCAGCTGGCACACCACCTTGATTCTTTTTAGTAAACCCACTTAAACCTTACAGGGGTTACTTTTTACCAACATATAGTATATAATAGAAACAGCTACAAAAAATAGCACTTTTACAACAAAATATTGAACTTTAACAAATTACATGAAACACCGTATACTATTGACTTTAAATGACTTAGCCAACATTGTTTTGAATTTGCAGCAGACAATAAGGCTAAAAATGCACATGCAACGGGTTTATATTTGGAAATAGAAACATAGAGGACATACACTAATCAATGATTTCCGTTTAAAAAGGCGCTGTTTGACAGTGCCTTTTTTTCAATTAAAAACTACGAACCACGATGATCAATACCAGAACTAAAATGGTCACCAAACTGGAGCACATAGAAATCCGTCTGGATGCCTTGAAAGAAATCCGTCATTTAAGAGCTTTAAGCGCTCAGGAAATCAGAGAGTTGGAAGTACTAAATTTTGAGAGACAAAATCAGGATTTCAAGCTAAAATACAACGATTTGAAGAGGGCCAGGAAATTCGAGACCATGGAACGATACCTGGGCCTGTTTACTTCTTTCTTTTTCGCAACTCTGGCATTCATCGTATTATACTCCAGTATGGAATTAATATCAAATGGTCAGGGGGAGCATTTGCCACTAATGATTGCCACTATTGCCATATCTCTGGTTTTGGGGCTGTTTGGGTTTATGGTATTTATTAAAAAAATACCATTGCAATGGCGCTCTTAACGGTAGGGAAAAGCTCTTACAACGTCCTCCACAAAACCAGGAAAATCCCAATTTGATTCGGGTTGTGAAAAACCCAAACGAACAATTACCAGGTCATAGGATGGGATGATCACTACTTTCTGCCCTTCGTACCCCGCCATATGATAGGCATCCTTTGGCATATCCGGTCCGCTGCCGTCTTCACCTTTGGTACGCCAAAAGTGGGCTGCATATTTTTGACGAGGCGCCTTAGCAGTTGGTTGCTGGGAATATTCCACCCAGCCTGGCGGTAAAATCCGGTCTCCGTTCCAAACCCCATCATTTAAATACAATAAGCCAAATCGGGCCCAATCCCTGACAGTAGCATACATGTAGGAAGACCCCACGAAAGTACCATCAGGGCCAGGTTCGATTATGGCGCTACGCATTCCAAGTTTATTAAAAAGAAAATTATGAGGAAAATTCCAGTATTGTTTATTGCCTCCCCCAATTTTACGCCTGATTAGCTCGGAAATTATGTTAGTGGTTCCACTGCTATATTTCCACCTGCTGTCCGGAGGAAACTCCAGGGACTTGGATAGGGCCAACAACGGTGGGCTTGGAGCATTAAAGAGCATCTCGGTAGCGTCTGAGATGCCGGAGTATATTTCATCCCATTTCAAACCACTACTCATCCGTAGCAGTTGGTCCAGGGTAATCTTGCTGCGAGGGTCACCCTCATCAGACCACTCGTCAAAAAGATGATCATCTTCGAGGTGCAACAAATTCATTTGTACCAGAATCCCCACCAGAGCATTGATCACGCTTTTTGTCATCGACCAACCTATCAAGGGAGTGTCCCTGTTAAAACCTTGTGTATATCGCTCAGCGATTATCTTTCCTTTATACACAATTACCACCGCCCTGGTTCCTTGAAGGTGGTCGGGGTCTTGTTCCTCAAAAACCTCGTTCAGTGCACGATCCAGCGCATCTTCGTCTAATTCAGCAGTGAATTCTCCACCGGCAAAATTATCGCCGGTAGGCCAATAATTATTTGCCTGACGATCATCTGGTTTAATAATGTGAACCTTCTCAGATTTCAATTGCTCTGCGGTAGTGCCCAATACCAGGGTGCATCCCAAACCATCTCTAAAAACTGCGGTCCTAGGGGCCAGGCCCATAACATCGGAGGTGACAGTAGAATCCAGATAGTTTACATTGAGGTCAGCCATGCCAAATGAAGATAAATCTTCCGCTAATACCGAAGACTGGTCACGATCACTTATAAAAACACATGAGCACATGATTTTGGCGCTGTACGCGGTGTAGATAGGCAGGGCATTCCAGGCGTGATAGATTCCATATATCAAGGACAGAGTGACCAGGGCAAGTATGGATATTAGAATTATCTTCTTCATATAACTTCTGATCTTGAAAATCAGTCCGAAAATTACAAAATTAAATATCGAACATACAATAAGCTGGGCGCAAGGGGCATGGCGCTGGGTGCTGGGCACACTGAGATTGGGGTTTTGGAATTTTACTACGGTGCCTCAAAAGTTTTCAAAGGCATCAAAATACTCCGAACCCAACACTCCGTTCCATTCCATAATAAACCCATCCGAGAGCATCTGTCGGGCCTTTTCAATATCTTCGCCAAAAATACGATCTTCCAAGGTATGAGGAATTTGTTGCCTTACTGAACTGTGAATTTCTTCCAGTACAGGAGTTGTTTCCAGAGGACGCCTGAAATCCAGCGCCTGGCAGGCACACAAGAGTTCAATTGCCAATATTTTTTCAAGGTTCTCAACTACTCTCAGCGCCTTGCGTCCGGCGATACTACCCATACTCACATGGTCCTCCTGCCCCAGCGAGGTGGGTATACTGTCCACGCTGGCCGGGAAACACATGGTTTTGTTTTCGCTGGCAAGCGCCGCTGAAGTATACTGCAGGATCATGAACCCTGAATTAAGACCGGTTTCTTTTACCAGTAATTTTGGAAGTCCGGTGACCGTCCCGTCCATCGCCAGATAAATCCTGCGATCTGAAATATTTCCCAACTCAGAAGCTGCCATACACACGTAGTCAAGAGGCAGCGCCACTGGTTGTCCATGAAAATTGCCCCCACTGATAGCCAATTCGCTATTAATGATCACAGGGTTGTCAGTTACTGAGTTTAACTCAATCTCTAGTACTTCCTTCAGGTGGGCCCAGGCCTCTCTGGAAGCGCCATGGACCTGAGGAATACATCGAAGTGAATACGGGTCCTGTACCCGCTCGCAGTTCTTGTGAGATTCAACAATAGCGGAATCTTTCAAAAGGGTCCTGATCCTGGCCGCAACGTGCTGGCTGCCTCTGTGGGGCCTTAGTTGATGCAGTTGAGACATAAATGGTTGTGCCGAACCAAGCAGGCCTTCCAACATCATAGCCGCAATAAAATCCGACTGACTCAAACATTTATGTAATTTATCCAGGACCATTATAGCAAATGAAGCCATAAATTGAGTGCCATTGATCAGCGCCAGGCCTTCCTTAGGCGCCAGTTCCAAAGGCCCCAAGCCCTCCATCTTAAGCATGGTCTCAGCATCTGTCAAACTTCCTTTATAATTTACTTTCCCCAGTCCAATTAAAGGAAGGAACAAATGTGCCAGAGGCGCTAAATCACCGGAAGCCCCAACTGATCCCTGACTGGGAACCACAGGAATGATATCATTGTCAATATGCCAGATTATCCGCTCCAAAGTCGATGTGGTGATCCCGGAAAAACCTTGGGCCAAAGCCTGAACCTTCAGGATCAACATTAATTTGGCGATGTCTTGCGGAATCGGGTCCCCGGTACCTACGCTATGACTTTTGAGAATATTGGATTGTAAAACCTTGGTATCCTGAGGAGATATTTTTGTGGTACAAAGAGGTCCGAACCCGGAGTTGATTCCATAGACAACCTCTTCTCCCGCTGCAATATCTGCCACAATACGCTGGCTGGTACGGACCTTTTCCAAGCTGTCTTTACTTAGTTCAGCCTTAATCCTACCCTTACATATTGCCAGTGCAGTACCGGTGGTAATGTAATCTCCATAGATAAAAGAATTCATGGATCAGTTGTTTGTGATAACAAATTTAAAAGTAAATAACATGCTCACAAAACAGTGGGTTATGGTCCTGCCGCTCAGCTAATAACAGTCCTTATAACACTGTTGATGGCAACAATTAATGTCTTGGAAATCCACCTACCCAAATTCGGGCATTCTTAGATACCCTAAACTTCTTCCATTCCAGCAACCTAAAGCTTTGTCCAAGTGCCAGAAATGTCAGACCTATAAGCGCTGATTCTTTCTGGTCGTAGAATGGATTGCTAATTGTTGGGTGCAGGGCAGCCGCGACTAAAAATCCAGTGGCCGGCACCAGGGTACCATAGCGCAAAGCCTTCCAGTGGTTTCGATGAAAATAGAAAGCATCAAAATCGTCGAATCGAAGGTATATATCTTTGTTTCCCATAATCACCACACTATCGGCCAGTCCCGTCAGTCTAATGTGATGTTTGCGCTTATCACCTCGCAAGGTAAAAGTAACCTCACTTCCCAATGGGATTCTAATTCGGTTTTTCCCATAGCGGTCCAATACCAGATATTGCTGGGCAGCCGAGTTGGAACAGACTATGACCTGTAACCAGATGCATACCAACAAGCGCCAGGTCGCTAACATTGGTGTAATATACGGATTTGAAGTATTACCATTGGTTAATTAATGTTAAAGCCTTACTCAGTTATTAGAGTTTTTTCCGTAATTCGTAATTGGTCTTTCGTAATTATTAATTGGATCACATGCAATTAATCCCTATCACCACCGATCAAGAAGAAATGCAGGACTATCTCCGACATGAATTCACCAAAAGTGTATTCGAGACCTGGCAGAAGCTTTACCCTGTTTGGGGCTACAATCCGCCTTGGGTGGGATTTTTTGCCGTACGTGGTGCTGACACCGTAGGGGTAGGCGGCTTTAAAGGGCCACTTAAAAATAACACGGTGGAACTAGCTTATGGCACCATACCGGAGTATGAAGGCCAGGGAGTGGCCACTAAAATCTGCCAGCTGCTGGTGAAAGCAGCCATTGAGCATACACCCAGTGTGTTCATCACCGCCAGGACGCTTCCGAAGAAGTGTGCATCAACCCGGATTCTGTGCAAAAACAACTTCAAGAAGCAAGGATTGGTAGACGATCCTGAAGATGGCCCAGTATGGGAATGGTTGTGGCAGGGGAATTTAAAAATTACTAATTTTGCAAAAACATAGAGCCATGCCAACACAATACTTTGCATTTGTATGTCTGCTTTTCAGTTGTGGCAATGCTGGATCAAGTGAATATGTAATTGGGGAAGTGTCAGCAATGCTGAACAATTATCATGAAGCCATTGAAAAGTACGGGCTAGAGGCAGAGCTTGATTACCTGGATGATTCCCATGAATTCTTCTGGGTGCCACCAGGCTATCGGACGGCCCTTGATTTCGATAGCGTAACTGCAGTGCTTAGAGTCACCGACCCTTCAATCAGCGCCATTCAAATTCATTGGGATTCTCTAAAGATAATTCCGCTGAGAGACGATCTTGCTCAATTCTATGGCACTATTACTATGCAGACCACTGACACTACAGGAACCATTACCACTGGTCACCTGGTAGAAACTGGTTTAGTGATCAAACGGTCTGATGGCTGGAAACTGTTAAATGGTCAAAGCGCATTCTTTGAAAGCCTTTAAACTATTCATTTTGGCCCTTTGCTTAAGGTGTTGTTTTGCTGCGCTCCTGAAACTCACTGCCATCTGCCCGGTAATCAAAAACCTCCTATGGCAGGTACAAGGTGGGGAGTAATTCCGGTACTTTGCGTGGTCCCCGCGCTTGTTCGAATGAATAAGCCATTGAAATCAATTTCGGCTCTTGCCAGGCGGTTGAAAATATACTGATTCCCACCGGCAAACCTGATACATATCCCGCAGGAATCGTGATATTTGGATAACCTGCCGTGGCAGCGGGAGAAGAACTTCCGCCACCAAAATGGTCGCCGTTTATCACATCAATGGGCCAAGCCGGTCCTCCGGTGGGGCGGGAGGGCCTACCAACGCCAGAGATCGGCAGTAGTCATCATTTGATCGGCAGTATCTATGTTAGTCCTTGATCATAACGGGAATTCCATGAAGCGGCCCCCGTGTAGTACCTGAGGCCCTTTCATCATCGAGTTCATCAGCTATTTTTAAAGCCTCAGGATTGACTTCAATTACGGAGTTCAATCTATTTTTGTCAATTTCATCGATCCGTTTCAGGTACAGTTCGGCAATACTTCGGGCAGTGTGTATGCCGTCATTCATGGCTGCCTGGAGTTGGTTGACGGTATATTCTTCCAATGGGAAGGCCATGCCTTCAACTGTTTCCTGTCCCGGGATTATATTACTATCGGAAGTGCAACCGGTCAGCCCAAAGGTGGTCAATAGCGAACTTAGGGCACTTGTTTGAAGGAAGTTGCGTCTTTTCATAATCAGGGTGTTGTTGAAAAGTAAGATCGGACATACCCCAATATATTAAATTCCTAGATGCTGAGCACAAAAAAACCCCGCTATAGGCGGGGTCAATCCAACTGGAAATAATAAGTACTATTACCTTGAAGCTTTGATATAGATGCTTCGGACCTTCATCATTTTCTCGTGAGTTTCAGGATCATTGTGATTGATATCCTCCTCAAATCCTGCTCTTAAACTTTTTACATAATATTCGTATGCTTTTTCAGGTAGATTGTTCGCGTCATAATAGTCTCCCATAACCGCCAAGTTGTAGGCATTCTCATTGATTTCCAGTGATCTTTCCAACCATCCCTTGACTTCTTTTAGGTTCACCTTTTTTCTGATACTTTTCTCAGCAGATTGGGCATATGTATACCAATCGTCCGGAGCAGCATCTTCAACTGCTTGTCTGGCTTTCTCAGCTGTCCTGTTATTACCAATTCCCATAGGTTCTGCATAAACACCAGTGCTTACAAAAATCGTGGCCAACGCCAGCATAATCAATCTTGCATTTTTGGTCATGTAATTCATCTTAAATGAGTTTAATTTTCAATTTGATTTGAGAAGGGTCAGGCCAAAATTGATACCAGAATTCTATATCTTTATAACTTTCTGATAATCTGGTATTTAACAATTATATGTTCGTTTTAGGGGATATCAATTTTGTTCGATTATGATACAATAAATGCCCACTTATGGACAAGTAACCTTTTCTTTTCTTTTACGTTACCTGTTAAATTTCCAATCGAAGAACTTCCAAGGGGGGCTTGTTTAGGACCTCTCGACTATTCAGGATACCTATTACCACAGTAATACTTGTTATTAGTAAGTAAAGCCAGACCAGTGGCCATGGCTTGGGAATGAAAGTAGAATCAAAATTATAGTAAGCCAATATCCAGGTGGATATAAGTGAAAGTATCATACCTGCAGTGGAGGCTAAACTTCCCAGAAAAAAATACTCCAGGGCATTAATGACCACTATCTGTTTTCGTTGAGCACCAAGAGTTCTCAGTAGCACACTTTCTTTAATCCTCTGAAATTTGCTTATCATCACTGAGCTTATAAACACAATCAAACCGGTAATTATACTAAATAAGGCCATAAACCTGATCACAAAGGCTACCTTATCCAGCATGCTATTGATGGTTTTAAGGATTAGGGTCAGATCAATTACAGAAATATTTGGAAATTGTCTTACTACGGCCTGTTGGAAGGCAGCCGATCGTTGCTCTGAATCTACTTTTGTCATTAAGACATGGAATTGAGGAGCGTTTTCAAGTATCCCTGTTGGAAACAGCACCAAGAAATTTGTCTGTACCCG
>SMVA01273098.1_pt1 | contig 11841 bp, 8 predicted proteins | sample 2456451 | NCBI WGS metagenome assembly SMVA01 (sample SAMN11095933, study PRJNA526329) | marine sediment metagenome | biome: Marine sediment; feature: Surficial sediment; material: Deep marine sediment; isolation source: Hadal surficial sediment | place: Pacific Ocean | collected 2014-05 | depth 0-1...
CACGCCGGGACCACGGGTTTGCGCATTCGCGAATGGCTCGCGGACCGCGAGGATCTCGAGATCTGGAACCTCGACGGGGCCGAGCGAAAATCCGAACCCGCCCGAAGGAAGGCGATTTCGGAATCCGATCTGACTGTGCTCTGCCTGCCCGACGAAGCCTCGAAACAGGCGGCGGCCTGGGCGGTTGAGACCGACGCACGATTGATCGATGCGAGTTCGAGCCACCGGGTGGCCGAAGGTTGGATCTATGGCCTGCCCGAGTTGACGAGTGATCAGCGAGATTTGATTCGGCGAGCACAATTCGTCACCAACCCTGGATGTTATGCCTCGGCGTTCATCCTGCTCGTGCGGCCCCTGGTCGACGCGGGTCTGATTGCGACGAGTACGGCGCTCGGGATTCACGGCTTGTCGGGCTATTCCGGCGGCGGAAAGGCGCTCATCGAACGATGGGAAGCCCCCGACTCCGGCCGCATCGGATTGCCCTTCGAGGCGCCCTACGCCCTCGACCGGGTTCACAAGCACATCCCCGAGATGCGAACGTACTCCAGACTCGAGCATGCGCCTCAATTCATCCCCGCCGTCGGGCCCTTTGCCTGTGGCATGCGGGTCGAGGTCCCCATCCACGAGAGCCTGCTCGAAGGCGGCGCTACGGGTGAGTCGATCTGGCAAACGCTATGCGATCGCTACCACGGCGAACTCTTCGTCGAAGTCGCCCCCTTCGAGGCGTTCGATTCGATCGATGATTTCTCGCTCGACCCGACGCGACTGAACGACACCAATCGGATCGAGCTCCATGTGATCCCGAACCCGGCGGGCCACATCCTACTTGTGGCGCTGCTCGACAATCTCGGCAAGGGCGCTTCGGGCGTCGCGATCCAATCCCTGAATCTGATGCTGGGGCTCGAAGAGGCGACGGGACTCGATGACCGGAGCGGACCTCGCCCGAACGAGGGATCCTGAGCCTCGCGTCGCGCTCGCCCACGTCGTGCTCGGCGCATGAATCCGTAGCTCGATTTCAGACTCGGGTTCAACCCAATCCAGCGCGCAACAAAGGCAACGCCCGTTCGGTCCCCATCGTCGTCAACAGCGTCGTCAGTTTCGGGCCCTTCGACCGCGCGATCAACAAATCGTAGGCATAGGGATAGAACTCCTGCGGCGTGAGCGACGTCCCGTCACACAGCACCTTGAGATGGGGGATCAGCGCCGCTTCGGTGATTTCCGGACTCGCATCGAGAACCGCAACGAGACGACCGAGAACTTCCCTCGGCTCGCCATCGAGCACTTCTCGACTCGGCACCTCGCGGATTCGATAGCGAAAATCCTCGGGCGCATATTCCAGAATCCAACTCCAGACACATTCTGCGCGGAGTCGGAATCGCGCGCGCTCCGCATCCGTCTCGATCTCTCCGGCCGATTCGTAGTGGCTCAGCGTTCGCTCGAAGTCGCCATCGTAGATCTGGAGGATGATCGAAAGCGGTCGAAACGGCGGCACGCGAGTCGGCAATTCGCCCGGCTCGATCCTCTTCGGAACCACACTCGACAACTCGATCGTGCGTCGAACGATCTGCCGTTTCTTGTCCTTCTTGCCGCCATCGTCGCGCTGATGGGCCGTCGCGACCGCACGATCGTAATCCTCGTAGAGCTTGATGACGTCCAGATCGAAGGAAATCTGAAACTCGGAATTGGGGCGCTGGCTGGCGAAGATCCAGCGCAACATCTCCGGCTCGTAGATCCGGAGACATTCCCCCACCGTGACCGCGCGACCGGCCGAACTCGAGATTTTTCCTCCCAGGCCCTTCAACCGAACCCAGTCGTAGGCCACATATTCGGGCGCCTTCCCGCCGTAGACCGGACCGACGATCTGCTTGGCCGTATCGAAACTTCCCCCCGCCGAGCTGTGATCCGTTCCGCCCGGCTCGAAGCAAACCCCTTCGAAGGCCCATCGCATCGGCCAATCGACACGCCACGGCAGCTTCAAATTGCCGCCCTCGCGAAGGTCGACGGACGACTCCTCGCCACAGTCGCGGCAATGAAGGTCCACCTTCCATTCACCGTCCCAGACGAAGTCGACCTCGTCTCGGCCACACGCCGCACAGAATCCGGCGAGCGGGAGCCAATCCTCGGGAAGCGGCTCTTTGCGGAATTGATCGAGCACCCCTCGAATCAAGTCGGCTTGCTCGAGCGCCTTTCGAATGCCCTCGGCGTAGTCTCCCGCCCGATAGCGACGAGATTGACGGATGAACTCCGGGGCGATCCCGAGCGGCGCGAGGCTCGACTCGAAGTCCTGGATGTGATGGCTCGCGTAGCTGTCCGTCGTGCCAAAGGGATCGGGCACATCCGCGACGCTGCGACGCAGGTTCTTTTCGAGCATCTCCTGCTCGGGCGCATCGGAGGGCACCTTGCGGAAAACATCGAAATCGTCCCACGAATAGATGAATCGGACCGAGACGCCCTGCGCCTGCAACGCGCGGGCCACCAGATCGACCGTCATCACCTCCCGGAAATTCCCGACGTGGACGACGCCCGACGGTGTGATCCCCGCGGCGACGACGACCGGATCGGAATCGGGGTGCGCCGAAAGGACTCGACGGGCCGCGATATCCGCCCAATGCGAATAGTATCGATCGAACTTCTGTGTCCCCATGACCTTGCCGCCGCACCTCCAAACGACTGGAGTGTGCCAGCCCATCGTAGAGCTGCAAGCCCGTCATGCGATCGGGCCGAACCGCGCGCGTCTATTCCGGTCTAGGCCGATGCGGGGGCGCCCTTCTGCATTCCCGGTCCAGCGATCTGGGCCTCTTCGCGGCGCGTGTCGGCCTGATGATAGAGCGACTCGACGTCGCGAACGGTGTCGAGAAGCCGCGCATAGAGCCGAATCTTCAGGCCCTCGAGTCCCGCATAGGCGATCAAGGCAAAGACACTGGATGTCAGCGCGATGGCGAGGGCGCCCAATTCGAGAGAGTCGTCGCCAAGATGCATCGAGATGAACAGGATCAACATGCCGCCCGTCGTCCCGATGAACCCGATCGGCGGAAGCAGGCTCGCATACATAGTGATGAGCCGCGAATAGTGATGATCGAATTCATTGAAGATGTATTGACGGGTGGCGTCGAATACGAAGTCCGAGGGCTGGCCCTCGCGCCCGCCTTCACGCAGCGATTTTTGGAGCACCCGGACCATCAGAAAGGCCAAGGGCTCGGCGCCGGTCTTCCATTCCGACTTTCCATGTCGGAGTTCCTCCACAGGGACCCGACGCGTCGCCGCCCAGCCGTCCATGATGACGCGAAGGCCGCGCACCAGAGGAAAGAGCACCGCAACCAATGCAATTACCGAAACCAAGATCGTCATCATCTCGTCGCCGAGCATCGAACTCATCATCTTCCCTTCCCTACCCGTTCCACTTTCGGTCACGCAGGAGCTGGAGCGCCTCCGCCAAGGACCTCTGTTCACCCACCGGATATTCGACCAACATGCTCTCACGTCCCTCGAACCGGTCCTCTATGTCGTCGATGGCCTCTTGAACCCGCCTCGGATAGCGCATGTCGGCAAGGATCTGGGCCCTCATGAATCTGAGATTCGCGTCGAGCGCCATGACTTCCGGGTGCGAGCTCTGCCAGCGCGGTTGCAACAAGGGCGCCAAATGCTGGCCCATGTATTGGGACAGGTATCCGTCGAGCAGCGCGACGCTTCGACTGTCCTTGCGATCGACCAGACTCTGCATCGTCTCATCGAAATGGAGCAGATCCCGCCATGCCCGAGCCAGATCCGTCCGTCGCCGCTCCAAGGCCTCACCGCCAAGCGGCGCTTCTTCTTCCGCCAGCGCCATCGCTGCGCCGCCGGAGAGCGGGTCTATTCCGCCCGCACAGCCAAGAAGTTGTGCCGAAATGAATAACGTGGCCATCCAACGGAGTCTCTTTTTCATCTGCATTCCCTCACTCTCCTGGAGTCCCGAAATCGTCGCGCCTAACCTTCATGATAGAGCCGACGTAGCAGGGTATGAATCGGATGTCGGCGCTGACTACGCAAGGCCGGCGCGAGATCCTCGCTCTCCACGACGGCGCGAAAGAGCGGCAATGCGCGAGCCCGCGAAGCGATCTGACCATCGATCTTCACGAGCTGGCGGGCGCCCTCCTCGAGCTCGCGCGCCGTGCGGCGGGATTCACCCGACGTCGGGTCGACAACGCCCACTTCGAACCGATCGCCATCGGCCCGGGCCGCGGGCGGCATGGAGGTCAGGCCCTGCTCACGGCGTGCTGCCAGGGCTTCCAATTCCCGAGCCAGCCGCGCCCGACGCGCCTTCAACGCAACCAGGCTCTCCTCGAGTTCGACGAGTCCGTTCGCGTCGGCAAAACCCAGATACATCAAGACGAGCTCATCTCCGAGCGCGCGGCGATAGGTTTCGATGGTTCGTGCGCCCGGGCCGCCCTGGGAAATCCAGGATCGGATATGACGAGAGTTCGCCGCGACCTGCGCCGACGGGCGGGCGATCGCAAGAAAGTCATTCGCACGACCGCGTCTCTCGAGTGCGGTCGTCAGCGAAGGCCAGAGCTGCCGATCGAAGGGAAACGCACGAATGGCGAGCCGATAGCGCTCGACCGCGAGCTGGATCTCCGCGGGGCGTGGACTCGCGATGCCATAGGCGACGAAGGCATCGCCATAGCCACGAGCGGCTTCGTAGGCCGCAAAATAGGCCGAATCCGGCACGAAATCCGTCGCGTCGATCGTGGCATAGCGTTCGAAATGCGAAAGGTATCGGGCGTAGAGGCGAGCCGCGCTACGCGTCAGCTCGGGGCTGCGGGCGGGACTCTCGAGAGCACGGGAAAGGTAGTAGTCCGCGCTGTTGAGGGTCGCTTCCTGGATCTCTTCCCAGAGTCCGCGCATCGACTCGAGATACGACTCGTACCCGCTTCGACGAAAACCCTGACGGCGCCAATCGCCCTCCTTTGCGCCGTAGAGAATTCCGTAGACCTGGAGCGCACCCTCGATCGTGAAGGGAATTTCGACATCGGGATCCACACCGAGACGCTGTTTCGCGGCGAAGATCTCGCCCATTTGACGCAACACCCGCGTATAGACGGCGGCCTGGCCCGACGCTGTCTGCGCAAGATCGATCGCGCGACCGTAGGCTCCCCCCGCAGAGCGAATCGCGGACAGCGTTCGCTCGGACAGGCCCTCGCTCGCAAGCAGACCTCGACTTACATCGTGGGCCTTGCTCGCCTCGAAGAGCACGAGCGTGAAGGTCAGGCTTCCGCCATCCGATTCGGGCCCGTCGAGCCGGGCGAGGATCCGTTCGAGGTAGTTCCGAACCGAAGCGTCGACCGGAATGACATCCGGATGAGTCCCGATACGCTGGTCCGCGAGAAGCCGAACGATCGAGGAGAGCGGGTCTAGACCGTGATCCATCCCCATTTCCTGGCTTCGAAGCAAGATCAGCCGGGCGACATTCTCGAACACATAGGGCAGTGCGGACACGAAGCCCGAATTGGCGGATTGTGAAAGCGAGAGGGCTTGCAGGGTTTCGAAGGGTGATTCGAGTGGCACGACGACGTCCATCCAGAGACCGAGGACGTGGCGGACGAAATCCGTTTCGCTGCCCCGTTCGAGTGCGCGATGGATGTGGACGGAGTGATACCAGTAGCGGTCCTCATGACGGCTGTTGCCATCCGAGAAGACATCGATCGTATCGACACTCTTGTCGAGGAAGGAGGGTTCACGCGTCGAGAGATATTGCAGGAGCTGGGCCACGGCGCGACGACGAGTCTGGGTCGTGTCCTCTCCTCCCTTGGCATCGAGATCTTCCAGCGTTCGGCGGACATATTCGTCGAGCGGAAAACCGACCTCGGCCGCGTATCCATCGAGACGTCGTTGGAGAGAACTCGCGTCCGATGAGCTGAAGACGTAGGCCAGGTCGAGGTAGTCGTCCCAGCTCACACCCGCTATGTCTTCCCTCGCCATCGAGGAGTTCGCGCATAGCAGAATGGAAAGTCCGATCGCGACGAGAAACGACAGACCCGAACGTCCGAATCTGGACCTTCGAGGCCTCCAATTCGCAGGGTCGGTTCGACTCTCTCGATTCTCTCGACTCGCACCACTCTCTCGAATTTCATCCATCCCCATTCCCATTCTCCGCCTCGTCATCGCGCGGCCTGCTGACTCGCGCCCCGTAGGCATTCGAGTGCGTAACCGAGTTCGGTACAACGATCGGTACCCGATCGATTGGGCGCACGATCGATCCACATCAAGAACGCGTTCAGATTTTTCGTCTCGACGAATCGGTAGGTTCCATGACCGCTTGTGCACTCTTGTTGCGTCGTTACGGCAGCGACCACCGCCTGCTTGAGCCGATCCTCTTCCCGATCGCTCAGACAGGCCTCGAGTTCGGCCAGGGGTACTCCGGCGACTTGCATGGAACTCGCTCCCGGCACGTCAGGCGCCTGTCGAGACGTTCGAGCCGGACCCGAAATGGCCGTGGGCGAGGGGGATTGCAGGCGAATGTCCGCACGAGCGACGAGCGCAGAGGGGCGCGCGGGCCGGCGCGAGCGCGATGGCGGAGCGTTTCGAAGGCTGCGCGGGGGCGACGGGACATGCGAACTCTCGGGTGGCGGCGAGGTCAGGTTGGAGAACACCGGCGTCGACGTGCGGACGCGACGCGTGGACTTCGAGGGAGGGCCGGACGTTCGTGAAAGACGCTGGGGCGGCGGGCCAACGGGCGAGGCGAGGCGAGCGGGCGACGGCGCGATCGCGGGCCGTATCTGGGGTCGAGCGCTCGCTACCGACCTCGTCATGGCGACGCGAAACGCTTCCGTGTTTCCGGCCTCTTCGAACTCGGCCGGGGCGGCCGCAACGAACGCCGCGATGCGAGGCGCAGGCCGGGTCGGTCGGTCGACGGACGAACGCGCGATCCGGTCCGGACGTGGAAGCGCTGAAGAGGGCTCGGCTCGAAAGGCCTCGATCGCCACGACCGGGCGAACGACCGGGCGCGGACGCGGACGCGTCGGCACGGGCATCGCTTTTTCGGCGATCTGTTGGGGGGGCCGGGGCTTGGGCGTCGGCGGCTTTTCCGGCTCGGACCTCACGATCTCCTTTTTGGGCGGGATCACGACGGGCACAGGGACGGGCACAGGAGCGGGCGTCTCGATGATCGGCAACGGCTCCGCGACCGGCGTCTCGAAGAATGCGACTTCGATCGTCGACACGTCAGAATGATCTCGTGCCAGCGTGATGGCGACGGCCGCCATGATCAGAACCACGAATAGAATTCCCGCGGCCTCTCCGAAGACGCGCTGCAAAATGGCCTTCGCGCCGCCCGCTGTGACCTCCTCGACCCAGGCGGCTGCGCCTTCGGCGAGACCCACCCGCACGGTCCGATGAGGCTCGGGCTGGATCGGAATCCGGGCCGCCCCGAAGCCATAGTGTTGCTCGACTCGCCATCGGCTCATCCCCGATCGAAATCCCGACGTACCGCGGCGCGCCGACGCCCCGGCCACATCTCTTCGATCAGGGCCGCCGCTTCGAGCATGTCCTGACTCCGTGAGTCGGCATGCGGCGTCAGCATCGGCTTCGCGACCCGATCGTTCTTGAGTCCGAACAATTGAACACGCAGGTCCTCTTCGAGAATTCGGACCTCGTCCCCTTGCGGCACGCCCTCGACGAATCGCAACAGTTGATAGGGGCTGATCTCGGAATCGACGGGCGGATGAACACGCAGCTGCCAGGACTCGGGGGCTGGATTGTCAAGTTGGGAAACCGCGGCGGCGGTCACCCGGGGTACGATCATCTCACCCAGATTCGGAACTCCCGAATTCGGATCGGGCGCGAGCTGGGTCATCGCGATCAGCATCAAGAATGCCAGATCGACGAACGAAAAGAGCCACGTCGGCGCGGAGCCGTCTGTTGGATTCATTCCCCCCCCAAGAAAAATCGTGCGCTTCGCGCCTATCGGATCTGCGTGAATCCAATCAAGCTAGACAGATCCGTCGAAATGGAACTGCCCGGAAAGAGCGTGTTGAAATTTCCCTCTTCACCGTGCAGCGCCATGTAGTTGAGAATCACCATGTGAGCGAGCGCTTCGGGGCTATTCGCCACGGCGTTGGCACCGGTTTCGACCGTCCCCCCGGCGCGGAAAAACCCGATCTGACGCGACGTCGCGACGGCCGGCATCAGATCGGGCTTGCCGGATTTTCGGTAGACGAGGAGCACGGCACTCGCCGTACTCGAATTGTCGTTTCGCCAGATGCCCTTGCCATTGGCGCCGGGGTCGGTCTGACCGTCGGACGAGACCGACCCGTCACTGAAGAGATAGATCATCACGTCGCCGACGAGCGGGTTGCGTTCCGCGTACTCGATGATGGCGCCAATCGCTTGCCCCGCTTGGAAATCCTTGGCGTCGCCCGTCGTGCGCGTACTGTCGTGATAGTCGTACCCGCCGAATTCGATCGTACCGGCCCCCGCGTGCCCCTCGAGTACGAGCTTCATGACGGACGCCGTCTTTCGAAATTCGCTGCGGGTGAGTTCGGCCGCCGTGAAGACCGGCGTATCGTTCGGATCCTGACTCACGATATTCGGATCCAATTCTGGATCGATCGAGTTCGGGTCACCGAAGAGCGTGATCAGATCCGAACTCTGCTGATAGGCGCAGTTCACCAATTCCTTGACGGCCGCATCCTCCTGGATCTGTTCGACCTTGAGCGCGGAGATCGCCTGGATCGTCTGGACCACGCTGGCCGCGCCGTCGCCACCGAGCAACTCCGTCAGTTTTCCGGTGTCGACCAGCCCGGTGACATCGCTCGGACGATCGATCTTGGTCGGACGAACTTCGGGGATGAACATCGTGGGAGGAACCATGCTTCGACCGCCCGAATCCGAGGAGCGCGTACCGATCAGCGAAAGCAGACCTCCATCGGCACCGGCCGAGTAGATTCCATAGATCGGGTTGAGAGGATTGTTCGCGGTGTCGTTCGAGGAGCGCGACGGAATGATGATGCCTTCGACCTTGGCCAGGGTCGCGGGATTCGCCTTGTCCAGAATTCCGGCAAGCATGGCCGAATCGAAATGAAAGGCGAGGTTCATCGTGCGATCGACCGCTGTGATCTGTGAGTTGAGCGGAGTCATGTCGAGAGGCAAACCGAGCTTCTCGTAGCCGGCCTCGGATAGCAGATCATCTTGCCCCAGCGGTCCACCGACCATCACATTCGACCCGGCAATGTTGGCACCGCCCCCCAGATCGATTCCGATGAAGGGAACCTTGCCGGCCCCGGCACCGGTCAGAGCACAGCTCGCCTGCGCATTCGCCGCGTCCACACCGAGCATCGACAGGAGCGAAGGACCCACGACGTAGGCCGAGCCCGCGATGAAACCCTGCCCCAGAAACTCGCGTCGAGTCCGCGGTCTCGGGTGATCGGGATGAAAGAGTGGCCGATCCACCTCGCTAGCCAGTCGCTTCTTCATGTCTAAACCTCCCCCTTCGTCGCGAAGAGAAACCAGGGAAATGATCAGTGGATATGCAGTGCGGCACTCGCCAGGACCGACGTGCAGACACCCTTCACCACGCTCTTCGTGTAGTCACCATCACAGGGCGGCTCGCCACCCCCACCGCAAGTCGCGGACAGATCGACGATCAACTGATCGAGCAACACTTCGACTCGAGCGCGGGCTGAAACGCCCGTCACCTGACCACGCAGACCCGCGCCGACGATTTCGTCGAGCAGGGGGTCGGTAATCAGATCGACATCATTCGGATCCGCGAAGGCGAGAGCGGGTGACATATTCCAACCGAAATTTCCAGCGTTTGCGAAAAACTGGTCGCGCAGGACCTGATTCGACGGATCGCCGTCCCCGACGAGAACGTCGCAATACTCGATTCCAAGCTTCACGATCCCCACTTGATTGGCCGAGACGAAGGTTCGCAGATCCGCCCCCGACGGCAGCTGCTGAACGATCGACTTGAAGGTGTCATCGACCTGCGGGACCTGCGGATCGACTCTCGTGACTTCCGACATCGAGGCGTTGACGCGGGCGAAATTCCGCATGCCCGACGTCGGAACCGGGTCACCAAAGATCTCGCCCGGGGGAGGCGGCGGATCGAAGACGATGATCGGGTCCTGGAAAATACCTAACTGCTCGAAGGTCAATTCAAAGACGTCCGTATTCGGATCGACAAGCCCACCCAAGACCGAACATTGACGCGATAGGAGCTGTCGACTGCTGGTGACGAGTGCACTCATGTTCGCAAAATTTCGACCCGACACGGGAATGATGCCGTTCAGCGAGATCTGCAGATTCTCGACGCGGACCACGCTTCCGGTATCGGTTACGAAGGTCGGCTGACAAAAGAGGTAGCTATACCCGTCGAGTTCAGTGACCGAGAATTCAATGGACGAAGTTCCACCGGTCCATTCCGAGACATCGAAGGAAAGAGTGAGTCGCTTGCCGACTCCCGCTTCGAAATTCTGTCGAATGGCGTCGAGGGGAAGTGGCCGATCGAAGATTGCCGCGAATCGGATCTGGCCGATCCACTGGCGATCGTTCGAAACCTCGTTGCCGAGTACCAACTGATGGGACGGATCCCAATTCCAGAGCCGTCCCGCATCGATCGGATCTTCATCCTCGGTCCATACGCCGTTGACGTAGATTCGTCGGCCAACCAACTGGTCGTAGGTCACGACGATGTGCTGTAGCGTCGATTGGGCGTCTTGATCGACGTCATAGGTAATCAACGTCGGATTTCCGTTGTTATTCGAATCTCGGGTAAAGGCTCGATTTCGAATCGAGTACTGGTAGAGGCTCTGACCCAGCATGAAATTCCGGGAGCCAGTACTTCGCGAATAGGTCATGATCCGGGCCGGACCCTCCTGGGTCGTGTTTCCATTCGCGATCCACATTTCGATGGAATAGCCCTGCGAGCCGCCGTCCTGCGAGGCGATCCGATCGAAGAGCTTTCGACTCGAATCCACCGTCGCGATCGCTCGTCCACTGGCGACATCGATTCCGTAGGAAGACATCAACTCCGGACCTTCGAGAGCGAGATCCATCGCGGGGGCGACGCCACTCGTATCGAATGCCGTCATGCCGGTCTGTTCCTTGAAATCCCAGCGAGCGATGATGCCGGTATCGAATCGATCGCTGCCCACTTCCTCGACGCCGTCCGAGATCTGCCGGGTGTTGCTGACCAACCCGGAGACGTCGACCGCGCCCGACGACCCGCCCGCCGCTTCGATCGCATCGAGCCAGGCGACGATCTCCATCAACATCGCGTCCGCATCGCTCGCACAATCCGTCCAACACTCGTGAAAGTTCACCGAAAGCTTTCGAACCAGTCGCGAGGAAATCGGATCCGAAAAATTCACCTTCTGATTGTCGACCACAGCCGACCAGGCAGTCGTCGAATCGGGATGCGCGAATTGCGGCGAGCCGGGGCCACTGCCGCTATGACATCCGACGCAATTTTGGCGCAACACGGGGTAGACCGTCTGCTCGAAACTCTCGACCTGGAGAGTCACGGAAATGCTCTCCGGAAGACCGGAACCCAGGTTGTTGGAGACGAAGGAGGTATCCGTGCTGGATCCACTGTAGTCCCCGCAGCCGACCGACGACAGAACCAGGAGAAGGCCACAAACGACGAGTCCCACCAGTCTGGACCGGCCCGCCGCAGGGCCGATCGAGTCCACCGAATCGTTCTGAAGTTCTTTGTGCACGGTCGAATTGCCCATCGAGCCCTCTCGAATTTTGAAACCATTCGGGCCATTCGATCGCGGCCCACGGAGCTGTCCGCCTCCGCTATTCATTCATACAGTGTTCGGCGACGGCCCCGAACACGCCCTTCATCGAATAGCTTCCGCCCGC
>SMVA01135610.1_pt1 | contig 11838 bp, 11 predicted proteins | sample 2456451 | NCBI WGS metagenome assembly SMVA01 (sample SAMN11095933, study PRJNA526329) | marine sediment metagenome | biome: Marine sediment; feature: Surficial sediment; material: Deep marine sediment; isolation source: Hadal surficial sediment | place: Pacific Ocean | collected 2014-05 | depth...
AAAATTTTCCGTATTGCCCGGTAAAATCCTCGTGGTGCAAATGAAGCCAATCATACAACAATAGATGATCACTCAATACTTCTTCATCATATACTACTTCGTAAGGGATCTCAGCATAGGTTAACACCATGGTCACTGCATCATCCCAGGGCTGATTTCCTTTGGGTGAGTACACAGCAATTCTTGGCGCTTTTTCCAATACCACCGCCTCCATGTTTCGTGACGGGCTGCTTATTTCTTCAAGAATTTGATTGGCCTGCGAATCGCTGATTACTTCAAAGGTAACTCCTCTTATCTGACATTCCTTTCTGATATCAGGTGAATCAGGCAATAAGAAAGAACCGCCTCGGTAATTGAGCAACCACTTTGCTTTTAGCTGTCGTTCCAGCGTCCAGTAAGTAATTCCGTATGCTTTTAGATGCTCAGCCTGACTTTCGGCATCCATAGGTATCAAGATATAGGATCCGAAACTTTGGATTGAAAAGAATAAGGTGAAAATAATAAGTATCAATCTCGTCATAATGCGAATATAACGACAAAATCTATTCCAAATTGATACTTTATTACTTCTTTAAGAAAATTATAAGGAAGTTTAATTTTTATATTAGAGGGTATTAAAATGGGATTCCATCATCATCGTCCGGTGTTCCATCATCATTCATAGAACTTCCGAAGGCTTCATCGGTAGAAGGTAATTGATCTGTTTTAAAGGTGTCGTCGTTGGCGGCATCGTTCATTCTTGAATGGATTTCGGTTGGGAAATCGAAGGTCTCCAGATTTTCGAAACGACCCAAATGGCCAACGAATTTTAAGCGCATTTCATCCAAGCCACCATTACGATGCTTAGAAATGATAAATTCTGCCTGGCCTGCAGTTGGTGTACGTTCTTCATCATCCCATTCATCGATTTTATAGTATTCAGGACGATAGATAAACGATACAATGTCTGCGTCCTGTTCGATGGCGCCGGATTCACGAAGGTCACTCAATAGTGGCCTTTTAGTTCCACCACGTGTCTCCACGGCTCGCGAGAGTTGTGACAGCGCAATTACAGGTAAATTCAATTCCTTGGCCAATGCTTTTAAGTTACGGGAGATGGTAGATATCTCTTGCTCCCTATTTCCTCCTTTTTGGTTCCCTCCCGTAGTCATTAGTTGCAAGTAATCTATCATGATTATCTTGATATGGTGTTGTGAGACCAAACGTCTGGCCTTGGCTCGAAGATCAAAAATAGAAAGTGAAGGGGTGTCATCAATAAACAATGGTGCTTTTTCCAAACCCTTTACTTTAACGTTCAATTGCTCCCATTCATGTTTTTCCAGGTTACCCGTTCTTAGTTTTTCTGACGAAAGTCCTGTTTCCGAAGATATCAATCGGGTGATCAATTGTAATGACGACATTTCTAAGGAGAAAAAAGCAACGGGTATATTGTATTCCACCGCGATATTTCTAGCCATTGACAGAGCTAAAGCCGTTTTACCCATACCCGGGCGAGCAGCTATAATAATGAGATCGCTGGGTTGCCATCCGGAAGTTAATCTATCGATTCTTGAAAAACCGGACGGTATTCCTGATAGCCCTTTCTTATTAGCAATATCCTCAATTCTTTTTTTAGCCTGGATAACTAAATTCTGTGCAGTTTCGGAAGATCGCTTAATATTTCCCTGAGTGATCTCATATAGCTTTGCTTCGGCATTATCAAGTAAGTCAAAAACATCTGTACTCTCGTCGTAGGATTCTTCAATAATTTCACTTGAAATCTTTATCAAACTACGCTGAATGAATTTTTGCAAAATAATTCGGGCATGAAACTCAATATGGGCCGAAGATGACACTTTTTGAGTCAATTGGATCAAATAAAATTCACCCCCTATTAAATCCAGCTTTTTTTCCTTCTTGAGTTTCGCTGAAACAGTTAATAAGTCAACAGGCTCGCTGTTTTCGAACAAATTGAGGATGGCTTCAAAAATGTGCGTGTGTGCCTCTTTATAGAATACATCGGGATGGAGGATATCAATCACCTCATCGACTCCCTTTTTGTCTATCATCATAGCTCCAAGCACAACTTCCTCTAAATCAGTTGCTTGTGGCGGTATCTTTCCTTTTTCCAAAGAAATAACCTGAGAAGTCCTCGGAGTGTACGAGCTATGAGGTTTAATTGATTCCATTGTACGAAAGTAAATAAATTGTGAAGATCAACTCTTTATTTTTAAATTTGTCTATTCACAGGTCATTAACAATTCGACTGTTAATAAGTCAAAAATATTGTTAATAAAGATAAAAAAAATCCGACGGAAAACCATCAGATATTGTAAAGAGTTGTTATTGCTGAAACTAGCCTTTAAAGACTCCCATTTCGGAATACTTTTCCATTCTTTTTTTGACCAATTCTTTTGGTGATAAGTCTTTCAATTCGTCATAAACTTTGGTAATAGATTTCGCAACTTCAATATATGTTTTTTCTTTATTACTATGTGCGCCACCCAGAGGTTCCTTAATAATTTGGTCTATCAATTCGAGCTTTTTCATATCAGTCGCCGTGAGTTTTAAGGCTGCAGCAGCTTGTTCTTTGAATTCCCAACTTCTCCATAAGATAGACGAACAACTTTCCGGTGAAATTACAGAGTACCATGTATTTTCCAGCATCAATACCCTATCACCAACGCCAATTCCCAAGGCACCTCCACTTGCGCCTTCTCCAATAATAATTACTATAATAGGAACTTTCAAACGAGTCATTTCGATTATATTGCGAGCAATGGCTTCACCCTGGCCTCGTTCTTCCGCCTCCAGACCGGGATAGGCGCCGGGAGTATCGATCAAGCTAACCACCGGTATACCAAACTTCTCAGCGGATTTCATCAATCGCAGAGCCTTGCGATACCCTTCCGGATTTGCCATCCCAAAGTTTCGATACTGGCGTGTTTTGGTATTGTATCCTTTTTGTTGTCCAATGAACATATAGGTCTGGTCACCAATTTTGCCCAGACCGCCAATCATGGCTTTGTCATCCTTAAACCCACGATCCCCATGCAGTTCTAAAAAGGAATCCCCGCAAATTGCATTGATATAATCCAGTGTGTACGGGCGATTAGGGTGTCGGGATAACTGTACTCGTTGCCACGGCGTCAGGTTTTTATAAATCTCCCTTTTGGTCGCATTGAGTTTCTTTTCAATTTGTTTACAGGTGTTGGATACATCCACATCACTTTCCTCACCAATCTGGCAGGCTTTATCGTATTGTTCCTGTAATTCTTTTATTGGTAATTCAAATTCAAGATATTCCATATTATTGAATATGCTTTTGTTTTTGATCAAATACAAAGATAAAGCTTTGTTTTTAGCTTGTGTAAGTCCGATTATTTTTTCTTTGAAGATATATTTTTATAATGCCGTTCGTGATAACGGTTGCCAGGATGATCAAAGCACCATAATAAAATTGAGTGCTCATTCTTTCAGAATCTTTAAAAATAATAAGGGCCAGCAAGATACCATATACAGGCTCTAAGTTGTAGGTAAGCATTACGGTGTATGGACTGATCCACTTCATTAGATGTATTCCCACTATAAATGCATAAGCTGTGCACACAGATGCGAGTATAAATAAGTAAAGCCAATCTGTAGCGATAAGATGAAAGAAACCGATCGAAAATTCGCCACTGATGAGTAAGAAAATAGTTACAAATAAGCTCCCTGCTGCTATTTCGTATAATGTGATCGCCACAGGATTATATTTGGTCGTTAGTTTACCATTTAGTACGGTGAATAAACCACCAAAAAAAGCTGATGCCAATGCCAATAGAATTCCGCTTAGGTTGTGAGACTCTATATCGAAAATTACATACAAACCGGCTATCACCATTATTCCAAATACAACTTCATACCAATATATTTTTCTTTTAAAAAATATGGGTTCTAAAAAGGAAACAAAAAAAGTACCTGTCGAAAGTATGGCAAGAGTGATCGAAACATTGGAAACTTTTATCGCCAAAAAAAAAGTGAACCAATGCAATGCGATAATAAGTCCTACGAGGCAAAAGCTAGCAATGGCCCTTACAGAGAATATCATCTCTATCTTTCTCGCCTTGATGTAAATAAAAATGACTACAGTAGCCATTACCATTCTATACCATACTATAGATAAGGCTTCAATGGTAATTAATTTCCCCAGTATTGCGGTAAATCCGGCAATGAGTATTATAAAATGTAAATGCGAATAATGAAGCAGTTTATCTTTTTGCATTCTTCAGTAAATATACCGCCAAAATACCAAAAATGAAATTGGGAAACCAAGTCGCAATAAGGGGAGAAAAGCTACTTTGCTCTGCCATGGTCCCAAAAATTTTATCGAAGAATATAAAAACCATTCCAATCGCGATACCAATTGCCAAATTTACTCCCATACCTCCTCGTCTTTTAATAGAGGAAACAGCGACGGCAATTATAGTGAGGATATATGCTGAAACAGGTAAGCTCCATCGTTTGAAGCGCACCACTTCATAGCGACCGATATAACTGGAACCTTTTTTCTTCTCTCTTCGGATGAAACTATTCAGATCATTGAAATTTAAGGTTTCGGCTATGTATTTCACAGGGGTGAGGTCTTCTAAGTCGAATGAAAATAAGGTGTCCATCTTAGGTCGATTAACCAATGAATCTCCCAGTTCTCCAATAATCCTTTTGGAATAATTAAATAGCGTATAACTAGAGTCCTTCTCATTATATTTTATCCTACTCGCCGAAATCTTGTAGGTCATTTTATTTCCTTCAAAATGTTCCAGGGTGAAATTACTTCCCGATTTTTCCTTTACATTGAAGTAGCTTACATAAATGTATTCTTCATCATTGATCTGCCTATAGACATTACTTTGGTCACGAGCTTTTTTGCCTTTGCTCAATTTATTATAGATAAATTCATTATACCTTTTGCTGGCCATTGGCGCCAGGTAATTTCCAAGAATAAAAGCTCCAAAACAAACAATGGTAGCGCCTATCATATAAGGGCGTAAGTATCTAAAATATGAAACACCACTACTCAGAAAGGCTATGACCTCGGTATTGTTGGCCAATTTTGAAGTAAACCAAATAACCGAAAGAAATAAGAACAAGGGGAATAGTAAGTTGGCAAAGTAAATGGTAAAATCAAGATAATAAAGAAGTATATCTGTCAAAGCTATTTCGTTCTCCAACATTTTGTCGATCTTCTCAGCCAGATTCACTGTAATTCCAATAGGTATGAACAATAACAACAGCAGGATGAAAGTCCCTAAATATTTCTTCAATATATATCTGTCCAGGATGCTGAGCATTACAATCGTTTATCCAATTGCTGGACCATTTGGTTTTTCCAAGTGGTAAAATCTCCGGCTAATATATGTTTTCTGGCTTCACGAACCAACCAAAGATAGAATCCCAGATTGTGAATAGAGGCTATTTGCCGTCCTAGCATTTCATTCACAGAAAACAAATGACGCAAATATGCTTTACTGTAAGCTGTGTCCACCCATGTGATATTCATATCATCAATAGTAGAAAAATCCTCCTCCCACTTTTTATTCTTAATATTGAGAGTGCCGTGAGCGGTGAACAACATACCGTTACGACCATTACGGGTAGGCATCACACAATCGAACATATCGATGCCAAGGGCAATATTTTCCAGGATATTGACAGGCGTGCCTACGCCCATTAAATAACGGGGTTTTTCTTCCGGAAGAATTGCCGTTACTATTTCGGTCATGGCATACATTTCTTCGGCAGGTTCTCCAACGGATAATCCTCCTATAGCGTTTCCTTCCGCACCGACAGAAGCTATATATTCTGCGGATTGAATTCGGAGATCTTTAAATGTACTCCCTTGAACTATAGGAAAAAAGGCTTGTTCATAATTGTATCTGTAAGGCGTTTTTTCTAAATGTCTCATACATCTATCCAACCATCTATGAGTCAGGTGCATAGAACTTTTCGCATAGTCATATTCACAAGGAAACGGTGTACACTCATCAAAAGCCATGATAATATCGGCTCCTATTGAACGTTGAATCTCCATCACATTTTCCGGTGTAAACATATGTAAGCTTCCATCTATGTGCGATTTAAATTTTACACCTTCTTCCTTGATCTTTCGGTTGGCTGACAGCGAATAAACCTGATAACCTCCACTGTCGGTGAGGATATTCCGGTCCCAACTCATAAACTTATGAAGACCTCCGGCCTTTTCGATTATATCGATTTGTGGACGGAGGTACAAATGATAGGTGTTTCCCAAAATGATATCGGGGTTAATATCATCGGTCAACTCCCTTTGATGAATACCCTTCACTGTACCTGCAGTACCCACCGGCATAAAGATGGGGGTTTCCACAATTCCGTGGGCAAGGGTTATGGTTCCGGCTCGTGCTTTGCTCTCCGGGTCCATTGCTTCCAATTTATATAGCATGCAGTCTTTGCTTATCCGCTAACAAAGATAAAATGATTTGTGAGTTTGAATGATAAAGAAATGTTAGACTTTCAAAAAATAAAACGAACGGATAATTATTGACCCTTATTCTATTCTGAATAGATCATGTCCAAAAACGATCTTTCAAAACCGGCAGCTATCTACCAAACTCCACTGTTGATTAAAAGGAGAAAATCGTTAATAAGTGGCTTATTTTCTTCTTTGTAGCCCTAGATGAAAGCATTACTTTTGACACTGAAAAATTAATAATTCTATGCCAGACATAAATTACCTTAACGATCTTGTAACTCAAGTTCGTAGAGATATTTTGAGACAGGTGCACAAAGTAAATTCGGGTCATCCGGGTGGTTCGCTGGGTTGCACCGAATTTTTTGTTGCTCTTTTTCAAGTACTTATGAATCGCAAAGACGGTTTCGATATGGATGGTAAAAATGAAGATATTTTCTTCTTGTCAAATGGCCATATTTCTCCCGTGTTTTATAGTGTGCTAGCACGGTCCGGCTATTTTCCACTAGAAGAACTCAATACGTTCCGCTTGATCAACTCCCGGCTGCAGGGTCACCCTGCTACGCATGAAGGGTTACCCGGTATCCGCATTGCATCCGGATCTTTGGGACAGGGGATTTCGGTATCCATCGGTGCTGCTTCTACAAAAAAACTTAATAACGATCCGAATATCGTCTACACATTGTGTGGAGATGGCGAATTGCAGGAAGGACAGAATTGGGAAGCCATAATGTATGCTGCGGGAAACAAAGTGGACAACTTGATCGTTACGGTCGATTATAATGGCCAACAAATTGATGGCGGAGTGAATACCGTTCTTCCAATGGGAAATTTAAGAGCTAAATTCGAAGCCTTCGGTTGGGACGTTGTGGATATTAAAGAAGGAAACAATCTGGAAGCTGTTATCGATGGGATGAAAACCGCCAAATCGAAAACCGGGAATGGAAAACCCGTATGTGTATTGTTGCATACAATTATGGGTCATGGAGTGGATTTTATGATGCACACACATGTCTGGCATGGGGTAGCACCTGATGACGAACAGCTCGAGATTGGTTTGTCTCAAAATTCTGAAACGCTAGGGGATTATTAATTCTGATAACTGAACATGAAAACATATATAGATACAGGTAAAAAAGATACGCGTTCCGGATTTGGAGCCGGCTTAACAGAATTAGGAAAGACAAATCCTGAAGTAGTAGCCCTTTGTGCCGATTTAACCGGTTCCCTTAAAATGGATGAATTCAAAGCCAACCATCCCGAACGATTCTTTCAGGTGGGAGTAGCCGAAGCTAATATGATGGGTCTGGCAGCTGGGATGACCATTGGAGGTAAAATCCCTTTTACCGGAACCTTTGCCAATTTTTCTACAGGACGTGTATATGACCAAATAAGACAAAGCATCGCATACAGTCATAAAAACGTGAAAATATGTGCTTCCCATGCCGGAGTTACCTTGGGTGAAGACGGAGCTACACACCAGATCTTGGAAGATATTGGTTTGATGAAAATGTTACCCGGAATGACCGTGATCAATACCTGCGATTATAACCAGACCAAGGCGGCAACTTTGGCCATTGCAGATCATGACGGCCCGGTTTATTTGCGTTTTGGACGACCAAAAGTCGCCAACTTCACACCTGAAGATCAAAACTTTGAAATTGGCAAGGCAGTACAATTACAAGAAGGTAATGATGTCACGATCGTCGCCACCGGACACTTGGTTTGGGAAACTTTGCTGGCGGCTGAAACTCTAAATGGACAGGGAATATCCGCAGAGGTTATTAATATTCACACTATCAAACCATTAGACAATAAAGCGATACTTAACAGCGTTTCAAAAACAGGATGCGTTGTTACTGCCGAAGAGCATAATTATTTAGGTGGTCTTGGTGAAAGTGTGGCTCGTGTTTTAACACAAAATACCCCAAGTCCTCAAGAATTTGTAGCCACTAATGACACCTTTGGCGAATCTGGAAAACCGGAACTACTTATGGATAAATATGGTTTAAATGCCGAAGCGATCGTGAAAGCGGCATTAAAAGTGATTGCGAGGAAGTAGATCTTTTTTGCCCTGTCTTATGGCAGACAGGTCCAAATCAAAAAAAACCTCACCAATTGGTGAGGTTTTTAACTACTCAATGCTTTCGTTCAACTATCGCTATCCAAATAATCCACTATACCATCCCCATCTACATCCGGATAAGTTATATTACCATCGGCATCAATCTCTATTTCGTCAGACGTTGGTCTTCCATCGTTGTCATCGTCTGCATCGATATAATTGGGAAGCCCATCTTCGTCGGTATCGTCGTCTTCTTCCAATTGATTGCCGTTCAGATCCTCGACAATAGAAGGAACTCCATCATTATCCTGATCACCTACGGTAAAGCTATACAAACTAAATGTAAAAATGAGTTGTGCATAAATAGGAATAGCAGAACCCCCTGGAGGATTAACATAATAGCCCAAACCAGATGGTATGAACATTGCTCCTATTCCCGGATTTACGGCTCCTACGGTTCCATCGTTATTGACAATAATCTCTTCAGCAACATTGAACTCTACTATAACATCCTGAAATCCGTTTACTACTGCCGTCAGGTCAAAGTTCACAGGAACTACCGAACCATCAAATAATTTTGTGTATGGAATCGTGTTAATTTCCTTATTGATATAGATACCTTCATAGGTCAAGGTAGTGACATCCGGAAAATTTGGTTTTTCCTCTCCGCCTCCTTGTTCGACAATTAAATAGTACAGGTCATATGTAACTCCTTCCGCAACTCTGTCCTTCGCAGTTTTAGAGGTAACTTGATTGATTAGCGCTATTTTATCAGAATTATCCCCGGCTATGGTATCGAATATAATTCGATAATCGAAATTAACAGGAGGGTTTTCGAAATCTTCATAGTTGTAAAAATGGGTCGCCAGATAATCTTCGATGATCGCTGTGGACAATGGCGCCTCCAACGCTCTATCTCTGGCAGGTATGAAATTACTATCCGGAGCATCGTCACTTCCACAGGACTGGACAATAACTAATGATCCGGTCAAAACAGCTAGTAAAAGATAGACTTTCTTCATCTTCAATTTTATGATGGCGCAAGATACGATTTTCCGCTATTTTTGTTTCATATTTAACGCACTTTTAAGGTCAATGGTATGAGGATAGACAAATATTTGTGGTGCACACGCTATTTTAAATCGAGAAATATTGCAACACAAGCTTGTAATAAAGGTGCAGTACGCATAAATGATGGAATTGTGAAACCATCCCGGGAAGTATTCCCCGGTGATCAGATCTCTGTTCGAAAAAATCAAATTTATTATTCATTAGAAGTTCTGAATGTGCCACCAAATAGAGTAGGCGCTAAGCTGGTAGGACTTTATAGAACAGACACCACTCCTAAGGAAGCCCTGGACAATCAAGAAATATTAAAATTTGCAAAAGGTTATTATCGGAAAAAAGGCGTCGGCCGACCCACTAAAAAAGACCGTCGTGATCTGGAAGATTTTGCCGATGATGTTGAAGACTAAACAGCGAGCTATTCACTATATTTGAAAAAAACAAGAGATGCAGGAAACCACTATTATTCTTACCAACAAACAAATTGGCCACAAAATAAAGCGAATGGCATTTCAGGTTTATGAAACCAACATAAAAGAAACGGAAGTTATCATTGCCGGTATTAAAGAGAATGGTTTTCAGTTGGCGGAAAAACTCAAAACGGAAGTCGAAAAAATATCCCCTCTAAAGGTCACGCTATGTGAAGTTTATATCGACAAAAAGAAACCTACAAATCCTGTGAAGACCTCGATAGACCTCTCGGAATTAAAGAATAAATCACTTTTATTGGTCGACGATGTATTGTCCACCGGAACTACACTCATCTATGGCGTGAAACACTTTCTGGAAATTCCATTGAAACAATTCAAGACCGCTGTTCTGGTAGACCGAAATCATAAAAAATATCCTGTAAAGGCCGATTTTAAAGGTATTTCACTGTCAACATCACTCAACGAAAATGTGGAGGTAATTTTTGATAAGAACAATTGCAGGGCTATTCTAGAATAATTTACAAATTACTTTTTCCACTATTTCTTTTACAGAAAGGGCATCACATTCCAGGATAACCGTCGCTCTGTGATAATAAAAAGAGCGTTCGAATAAGTGTTTCCGTATAAAATCATTCAATAGATCCTCAGTGTTGAGATGTGCGATGAGCGGACGATTTTTTCGTTCTTCAAAAAGGCGATCCGTGAGTGTTTCCAAACTGTTCTTTAAGTAGATCGTGACAACATTTTTTTCAGCCAAAAGATCATCCATAACGGTTCCGTAACAGGGAGTTCCACCTCCGGTAGCCAGCACTAATTTATTTTTTTCTGAAAGCAGATCCATCAATACGGCAGCTTCTTTTCTTCGGAAATATATTTCACCTTTTTCATTGAAAACATCTGTAATTACTGCCCCCTCCGAAGACTCGATATAAGTATCCAAGTCTGCAAAATCGTAGTTTAATATCTTGGAAAGCAACTTCCCGACCGAGGATTTACCACTTCCCATATAACCAAGTAATACCATTTGCATAGTCACAAATATCGCAATTACCAATTAAAAAAAGAGCTTATTATTATTTATCAAATTAAATGATAATAGGTTTGAATAATAAACAGAATGATATTATATTTGCACCCGCCTACGCAAAACACCCAAAAGGTAGCTCCGGCGGGTGGGTCTGATTGAAGATTTTGACTTGGTAGCTCAGTTGGTAGAGCATCTCCCTTTTAAGGAGAGGGTCCCGGGTTCGAGCCCCGGCCAGGTCACTTAAACCCCTTAAAAAGTCGTAGCATTTAGCACGACTTTTTTTGATTTGTAAGCGCAATATTTACACCGAGGTGCTGGAACTGGTAGACAGGCATGGTTGAGGGCCATGTGTCCTTTAGGGCGTGTGGGTTCGATTCCCATTCTCGGTACAACAGATTATCCAACCAGGGTAGCTTTTTTTATATCGTGATCCTGGCCCTAAAGCGGGCGTGGCAACAACTCAAAAAAGCGTAATTTCTGTACGATTTTTTGGGATGGAGCCGTATATATAAAATCCCGGTATCGGAATGATGATCAAAAACGCAGAAGTCCTCGTCTAAGATATCCATCTAAATTCCCGGTACGGGAGGCTATCCAACCAGGGTAGCTTTTTTTATACCATGATTCCCGCCCTAAATCGGGCGTGGCGACAGCTCAAAAAAGCGTAACTTTCTGAACACTTTTTTGGGATGGAGCCGTATATATAAAATCCCGGTATCGGAATGATGATCAAAAACGCAGAAGTCCTCGTCTAAGATATCCATCTAAATTCCCGGTACAGCAG
>SMVA01414441.1_pt1 | contig 11837 bp, 9 predicted proteins | sample 2456451 | NCBI WGS metagenome assembly SMVA01 (sample SAMN11095933, study PRJNA526329) | marine sediment metagenome | biome: Marine sediment; feature: Surficial sediment; material: Deep marine sediment; isolation source: Hadal surficial sediment | place: Pacific Ocean | collected 2014-05 | depth 0-1...
ACCCACCAACTGCACCCGCATGGTGACGAAGAAGAACGCCAGCAGCGAGCTACGGAAGTTGACCACCGAGTGGCCGCGAAAGGCCGGACGGTCGGGGCGCGCCTCCTCCGGCGTGACCCCGAAGTAATAGTCGACAAAGTTGCTGCTCTGCCACACGAGTCCGATCGAGGGGGTGAGACCCCACTGGCTGCGGTTGAACGTCCAGGCGCGCGAAAAGTCCAGCCCCACCTGCTGGCCGTCGGAACGACCGAGCAGATCGGTGTAGGCGCTCGCGCTCAGCTTGTAGTTTCCGGGTTTCCAGTCGAACACCAGCCCGCCCTCGATGGATGATTCGCGTTCCGTCATGCCTTCGAGGAATGGCGAGTCTGCAGGGTCGAGACCGGCAAAGACAAGGCGGGCGCGCGCATCGAGGGCGAAGTTCTTGGTGTCGATGAAGTGGTAACCGGCCTGAATGCCCTGGATGTAGAGCTTCTTGTAGTACAGCTCGATGACCGGAAGCGGCGTGACGCTGTTGATCGCCCCCACGTACGGTCGCGGTGAGGAAATCATGCCGAGACCGAGCGACCATTGCACGGGGCTCGGTTCGGTGGTCAGGTTCTGCCCGGTCGCCTCTTCCTGGGCGGCGACGGGAAAGCTCACGAGCACGGTGAGGACGAGGAGATGCGCACGGATATTCATGGTGCTCCCTTGGTCGGGGGACGGATCCCGGCTTTGATGGGAGGCCGCCTTTCATGGAGATTTGGTGCCTGTTCACTAGCGGCGGTACATCGCGGTGAAGGTCGACAATGTCTCGCTCTTGATTGCTAACAGGAAAAGCGCGGCAGGTTACCGTGCGCACCGGGACATTTCGCGGCGCTGACGCATGCGGCTACCGCATCCGCCGCGTCTATGGGTGGGCGTGGTCGACTAGTTGTGTTTTCCAAGGACGTTGTTCACATCGGAGCTTGCTGACCGGGTGCCGAGCGAGACTGGCCGTCTTCCGTCTGCTTCCGGAAGGATGTTGACGAGGACGGGCTGACTCGAAGCTCCGGAATGATCAGGCTGCCACTACCTACGCAGCTGCGGCTGATTCGCCTCCATTTGCAGCAGAAGCTTCGCTACGACGTCCGGGTGGGCGTCGGCAACGTTGATGGTCTCGTAGGGATCCGTGCGGTGGTCGAAAAGCTCGGTGCGCGGGTCTCCGTCGTCGTAGCGGGTGAGACGATAGCGCTCGGTGCGAAGCGTGCGCCGGCCGTTCCAGTACCCGAACGCCCCGTCCTTGCCGGGGTGGTCGGGAGCTTCGAGTAGCGGAACCAGGCTCGTTCCCGTGAGGTCGTCGGGCTCGATCAGGCCGGTGAGCTCGGCGAGGGTCGGATACAGGTCGAGCGTCTCCACCAGCCCGTCGCTCGGAATGCCGGGAGCCGGCATGCCGGGAACACGCACGATCAGCGGGCTTCGAAGAGCACGCTCGAAGGTGCTGTGCTTTCCCCAGATCGAATGGTCGCCCAGGTGCCAGCCGTGATCACCCCACACGACGACGATGGTCTTGTCGGTGAGCCCGAGTCGGTCGAGTTCGTCGATCACCTTGCCCACTTGAGCGTCGACATAGCTGACTGCGGCGAAGTAGGCATGACGAAGGGTCCGCGCGTACTCGTCGTCCACCCGCCTCCCCGCGCCGCCCCTCTCCACGGGATGCCCGTAGTTGCCGAACATCTCGTTGCTGTCGTGCACGCTCGACGGATTGTGGCCGGCGGGGGCGTCCGGGTTGGGCGACAGGGCAATGGTATCCGGGTCGTAGAGGTCCCAATATCGCTGCGGCGCAGTAAACGGCAAGTGTGGCTTCAAGAACCCGACGGCGAGGAGAAATGGTCGGTCCTTCAGCTCCCCCAGCTTGTCGACGGCTGCCGCGGCGATGAGTCCATCCGGATAACCGGTGTCCGGAACGTCGGCCATCTCGTAGGCGGGCGCCTCGCCTCGCATCTGGTTGCGGTTGGTGCCGTCCGCGTACCCGAAGAAGGCGTTCCAGGCGGTTCCCCACTTGTCCGCGGGGCCGCTGACTTCATCCCAGCTGAACGGCATCTCGGCGCGACCATCGCCTTCCCCCTGGTAGCTATAGATACGACCGTCCGGGTAGTGGCTCACCTTGCCGATGGCAGCCGTGTAGTAGCCGTTACGACGGAACATGTGAGCGAACGACTCGGGACGTTGCTGCTCCTCGCGTGGCAAGAGCCTGACGAAGGCTTCGTTGCTGAGATGGTCGTTCGAGCGCGGCCGGATCCCGGTCAGCAAAGCAAACCGCGAAGCGCCGCAGGTCGGGGCTTGCACGTAGTGGTTCCGGAACAAACGTCCTGCGGCGGCCAGACGGTCCAGGTTGGGCGTGACCATATGGGTCTCGCCGTAGGCGCCGAGCTCGGGTCGCAGGTCGTCGATGGCGATGAAAAGGACGTTGTAAGGTTGCTTGCCCGGCCCCGGCGGAACAGCGGGAGTACACGCGCCCGCCAGCAGCCCCAACAAGAGAAGACCGAGCTGCGCTGCCTTGATCATACGCCCACCGGTTTAAGGAAATTTTGGAAGAGCCGGGGAATCGTCCACCCGGCGCAAGTATCCATGGAGCGGGGACACTTGCCTAGCACGGCGTAAACATCCACGTTCGATCCTTTCATCGAACGTGCGCCGCGTCTGGCGCACTTGCCTAGCACGTTGTAAACATCCACCCTGTTGTGGGTGCCTGCCGGTGAAGATCCTTTCACGCATCGTGGAAACGTGGGTCGCCCCGAATTCGCAGCGCAGGCCTTTCTTTGTTACGTTACGGTGAATCGATCTGCAGTCGCGAAATACGGCGCCCAAAGACTTTCCAGAAATATCCAGGAGAAATCGAATGCCAGGGACGAACGGTAGTTCAAGCGCGACGGTGAAGAGCCTGGTTCTTTCGTGTTCGGCGACGGAGCACGTGGTTGAACTACCCGACTACGACCACGATCGGCTCGAGGACATCGGGTTCCTGACGGCGATGACGCTGAGCGTAATGTGCAACTACGCACAAACGGGACACTTTGGAGGGCCGCTCGCCTACACCGCTTACGCCGTGTCGTCCCACCTCATCGGCCCCGAGCTCGGCGGACTTCGATACGACTACCGCCGTCCCAAACACCCGTTCGCTGACCGCTTCATGTTGGCAGGTGGCCACAACGCGCCGGTGTTGTACGCGCTGTGGATGATTCAAGGCGAGTCCCTGGCCCGCAAGCACGCCGCCACCGGCGACGACCGGTACCACGTCGACCCTGAAATCGCCATGCTTCCGATCGACGCGCTCGGATTCCGGCGCGGCGCGGGCGTGCTCAACACCCTGCTTCGTGAACACAACCTTGAAGACCACCCGCTCATGGAGCAGGCCGGCCTCCGCGGCATCCGCGCCCTCTCCGGCCACGCCGAGACCACCGACCTCACCAACGACGTGAACGGCGGACCTTCCGGCATCGGCATCGCAACCATGGCCGGCAAGGCCGCGTTCTGGGACATGATGGGCGCTCCGGACTCGCTCAAGATCATGGCCATCGAGGGTGAGTTCGCCCTCACCTCCGGTCACTCTCAGGAACTCAAGACGCAGGCCGTCGCACAGCAGGTCGGCAAGCGACTCCGTCTGCTGTTGTCCTATAACAACTCCGGAATCGACGACGAACTGGTCGGCAGTGTCATCAGGTCTACGTACGATGGCTACCGCATCGAGGATCAGTGGTCGTCGTACGGGTGGAACGTGATGTCGGTGGAGGACGCCAACCAGTACGACCAGGTGGTCGCCGCACTCAAGACCATGGAGGACTGGGATCCGTCCGACGACCGGCCGATGATCCTCGTCGGCCCGACAGTCAAGGGTTGGTGGCCCGGCGCTCAGAACGGTGCCATCGGCAGTGAAGAACAGATTGTCGGTCATGCAAGTCACCCATGGGGCTTTCCCATGAACGGCGACTACTTCCAGGCCCTCGCCTCAACCTTTGAAAAGAAGTTCGGTGTCGAGTTCCAGGGCATCCATGACGGCGCCGTAAAAGATGAGCGCGAGCGGTTGATCCAACTCAAGACCAACATGGACATCTGTATGTCCGTGCTGGAAAAGAACGGTCTTGGCGACTGGCTTGCCGAGCGAGTGGTCGAGATCGGCGAATCCGTCGACGACGACTTGCCGCTGAAGATCGACAACCAGGTCGATGCCTTCCAAGACGAGCGACTGACGGTTGCACGCCTCCCCCGCGAGCCCCAGACCGTCACCGCGAAGAACCCCTTCTCCGGCGAAGAGAAAGAGGTGTCGATCAAACTGTACGAAGAGCCGGGCAACATCCGCGGCACTCGTCGCGCCATCTCCGAAATCATCAAGTGGATGAACTACGTCACGGAGAACCGGTTCATCATCGCCGCAGCCGACCTCGCCGAGTCTATCAATGTCGAAAGCGGGTCGATCTGGGGCCACTTCGACCCCGTCAGAAACCCGGCCGGGTCCCGCCTCAAGGCCGCCATTCAGGAGGCCGGAAACGCCTCGACAGCGATCGGACTGATCAGCCAGTCGGCGTCGCTCGACCCCGATAAGCACGTGGGAATGTGGGCCCTCAGCGGAACCTACGGGGCGTTCACACCGCTCATGTACCTCCCGGCACGGGTCTGGAGCCAGCAGAACCAGGACAGCCCGTTCCGGGTCGGTGTGTTGAACATCCTGGCCGGTCACTCCGGACCGGAGACGGCGGCGGACGCCCGTACGCACTTCGGAATCTTCTCGCCGCAGGTCTGGGACCTGTTCCCGCGCGGCCAGGTGATTCGGCTCAGCTTCTGGGACTACAACGACGTCTCGCCCGGTTACTTCGCAGCAGCCGAGATCGCCGCGCGCGACCCCAAGGTCGGCATCATCGTTCTGGAAGTGGCACGACCGGACTTCGAGGTGGCCGACCGGTCGACCTTCGCCGACACCGACATCAACGCCGCCGCGAAGGGCCTTTACGTGATCCGGGACTTCGACCCTTCGAAGCCAAAGCACGGCTACGTGCTGGCACAGGGATCGTCGTCTACGGTGAACCTGGTCGCCGTCCTCCCGAAGCTCGAGGAAGCCGGGGTGAACGTGAAGGTGATCTCGACGATCAGCGAAGAGTTGTTCCAACGCCAGCCGGAGTCGTACCGGAACTCGGTACTTCCGCCGGAGTCGCGCTACGACACGATGGTGGTCAGCACCGGGACGCACCGGGTCTGGCCGGTGAGAAATCTCGGGCCGTTGACGGACGAGTACTCGCTGGTGTCAGACCACAGCGACGAGTGGTTGACGGGCGGCACCCAGGCGGACGTGATCGCCGAAGCGCACCTGGACCCGGATTCGATCTTTGCTGGCGTCAAGCGGTTCGCCGATGAGCGAGATCAGCGGATTTCCGGACAGACCGCCGCGCTCAACGCATTGGCCAACTAGCGTCCGCAAAGCCCCCCTATCGCACGGACTCGAACACGTCGGTGATGATGTAGTCATCGCTGATGCCGCCCGCCGCTGCGTGCCGCTGCTGCGCGCCCGCCCTCGACAGTCCGTACATGGCCTCGAGAGTGCGCAGGATGTTGACGTGGGTGATGCCCTTGCCCTCGGCATAGTCGCCCGGCTTGATGTGTGCCCCCGCGAAGATCGTGACGACGCCGTTTCGCATCTCGCAGGCGTCCTCGAGCTCGCTGGCGCGATCCTCCGTCTTGCAGGATTGCCCACCCGGAATCTCGGTGAATGGATCGGTGAGACCCGTGTAACCCCGCCTGTCGTTGTCCTCATCGAAGGTCACGATCAGAAGGCTGTTATTTTGCTTGGCCCATTGGTAGTAGGCATCGAGGTTCTCCCGTAACCATCGGTCGCCCGCCGGAATGCTGCGCGAGGGATCCCCGTTGTGCATGTCGTTCTCGAGATTGGGGATGATGAAGGCCACCGTAGGCAGGGTGTCGTAGTCGGAGGGAAAGTCCTCGAACCGGAGGTTTGAAGAAGTGTCGACCGTCGTGCCGTTGGGCACGTTCCGGAAGCTGATCCAGGGGACGTGCCTGCGCGCGTAGATCTTCGCGCCGTTCTCGTCCACCGCCCCGTCAACAGTGGATCCTACGGCGGGAAGGCTCTCCGCATACCCCTTGAACGACAGTCCCCTCTCGATCAACTGCGAACCCAAGTTGGCGGTCTCGAAAGGATAGCCGGGGGTTCCGGGACCGGGGATTTGGTCTTCGAAGCCCACACCCTGGTTGTCTCCCGAGAACAACCAGTAGTAGTTGCCCTGGCTGTAGTGCTCCTCGCCGTACGCCTGCGTGAAGTTGGCTCCTTCGGCTTTCAAGACGTTGTTGATGTAGGGCGCCGCCTCGAGCTGACCGATGATCTCGGCATAGTCCTTGTTCTCCTCGACGACGATCACGACGTGGTCATAGACGGGAAGGCCGGCGGGCCAGGTGAGCGCCGTGGCTTCGGCAGCCGGAGCTTGCGCGGTGTCGGAGCCAGGTGCTTCGGGGGACGTGCACGACGCGAGTACAACGGTGAGGATGACTGCGATCTTTCTCATGACGACGTCCTTGGGGTTCGTGGCCGAGAACGCCGAGCGAATGCGGTCCTCCAGATCGTCACGGCGGCCCATTCAGCGAGTCTGCCTCTCGCCGGCCAGTCGCTCGACAACCTACGGTGAGTTACCCGAAGGTTGCCGGATCAAGATTGTGCGAATCACGGCCGCGTGTTCACCGGATTCCACCAGAATCAGTTCGATCGCGTCGGCGTTGATGATGCGTCCGAACTGGATCGCCACATCGTTAACCTCGGGCATATAGAGGGTCTCGTTGTCAAAATCAACCATGCCGATGAATTGCTCGGTGGCCGCCCAGGTTTCTTGGGTTCCGTCGTGCCCCGCGGCACCCGACTCATCGAGCCTCCAGCTCTTGGTCCCGCGGAACCGGGCGCCCCGCTGCTCGGTGACTTCGATCTGCCAGACGCCGGTATTGAATCCGTTGTAGTTCAGTACTTCGGAACGTCCTTCCCACACCCCGAGAAGTGAAGGCGCTCCCTGAGCGACGGCTTCTTCGGAAGGGACGGTGGCTGCCGCTAGAAGGACCCCGACAACCAGGGCCACGGCGGTTGCGTATTTATACATGAAACGGCTCCTTGTTGGAGGTGAGCACGACGCTTCCTCTCAGGATCCGCCAGGCTAGCATGAGCCACAAGACGATCGGCTCGCGGGGAGGCATTTAGATCTGCTGGCAAGAGCGCAGGTAGTGCTCGATGGAGGCGTCTTGGTTCGTGCTGGTGATGCCGGGCAAGCACCGGCGAGGATTTCAATCAGAAGTACGACGGTAGCAGCGGTGCTTCCTATTGCTCGGGGGGCCGGCCTCAGCCATCCTCCGGCGTGGCGCGCGCCGGAAATGCGTCTTCCCGGTGAGCGCCGTGTTGCTCCGCCTTCTCGAGGAATACGAGGACGCAGAAAGAGGGTTCGGGTAGCACATGATAGGAGTGAGGAGCCCCGCGGGTCCGATCTGATCCTCAGTGCGGCACACGCCGGGCGTAGGCGCTGCACAATCAAGGGAGGCAAATCCGATGACCATCGGCACCGCAGTGCTCCGTTTGGCAGTATTCATCGGAATCATCGCGCTGTGTCTGGGAACGCGAAACCAATGGAATTGGGCAAAGCTGGTGCGCGGCGCGACTCTCGGTCTGATGTTCTTGGTGGGAGGTATTGGGGGGTGGGCATATTGGAGCTCCCTGCCGCCGACGTCACCCGTGTCCGAGCTCTGGGACATCTCACTCGGGGCGAGCAAGAGCGATGTTCGCTTTCTGAAGGGCGAGCCGTCGGAGATTGTGGAGCCGGGGACCTGGGTTTACGTCGCGGACAGTCGTCGCACGTACTACCTGGCGTTTGGGAGCACGGACGCGATAACTCGCATCCTCGTCGTCTCGGGGCCCGGGTTCAGCAGCCGAACGTCCCTTCTCGGCGTCAGAACAGGTTTCGGTGCTCAACGCCTCGTCGACCAACTCGGTGAACCCTCTCGGGTGCTCCACTTGTCGAATGATCTCAGGCGAGCCTATCTCTACAGCCACCTCAACGCCGTGTTCCTTCTGGAGCAAGGTGCAGTGGTGTCCTACGGGATCTACGACATCGAGGCTGGTGATCCGTTCGCCGAAGGTGGAGACGAAGTGGGCACAGTGTCAGACTCGGAGGAACCGCCCGGCGGGTTGAGACGCCGCAGTTCGACCTTGCGGAACTCGATCGGGTGACTCTCGGATTGTAGCGAGATCGAGCCACCACTGAGCATGAGCCCGCCCTGTACCTCGGCGAGCTGGCGTGAATGTTCCTCGCGGTCGTCGAGCTGCGGCCGCTGGTACTCGATGACAGTCTCGCCGTTGATGATGTGGCGGATGACCTCGTTACCGCGCACCTCCACTTCGACCGTCACCCATTGGTCGCCGTGGTACGTCAGCGCCACGCTGTTGGTGCAGTGGCGGGTGACGAGCTCTCCGTTCATCACCACGTTGGTGCCCGGCGTGCAGAGGTTCGCCGTGGGGCGAGCGCCGCTTCCGGAACCCCCGAGAAACTGAACCTCGATCGAAACCGGGAACTCCTGGTCCGTGGCCATCGCCTCCGGCGGCTCGCCGTGGATCATCACGCCGCTGTTGCGAATCGCCCAACCGGGTCCGCCGGGCGCCTGCTCGCCGACGAAGCGGTACTCGATCCGCAAGAGGTAGTGGGAGAACGACTCCGCGTAGAAAAGGTGGCCGAAGCGGCCACCGAAGTCGCCGTATCGGTCGTAGGCAACCTTGAGCAGTCCGTCCTCGACGCGGAACGTGTTGCCGAAGTTCTCGCCGAGCTCGTAGCCGGTGATCTTCGGGGTCCAGCCGGTCAGGTCACGGCCGTTGAATAGCTGAATCCAATCGTCCTGGACGGCAGTAGAACGCGGGGCAGCGGCGGCAGTGTCGTGGATCGCGTCGGCGCCGATCGGCGGGCCAAGGTCCGCTTTCTCGGGGACGCCGGCAGCAACACCAAGGGAACCGGGGAAGGCGGCTGCAAGAACAACCGCTCCGACAAGCGCCAAAGCGGAAGCGAGCCGACGCCCTGCTGCCATCCGCTGGGACATGAGCTCAACTCTCCTGCAGGTAACGGGCGAATTGGAAACGATTCTCCAGCAGCCCCAAGTCGGTCACGAAGCCGCTGGGGCCCTTGTCGTCGACCTTGGCGACGATCACCGAAAGCTCGTCGGCCAACAGAGCCTCGTCGAACGCCCGGCACAGCTCGTCGAGCGTCGACACCTGGCAGGTGCGCGGCACGCCGGCGGCGGCAGCCACGGCCGCGAGATCGCTGCCCGTCGATGTGGCCGTGGGAAACCCGCCTACCGACAACAGGCTCTCGTTGTCGAACACCACGTGCACCATGTTCCCGGGCTTGTAGCGGGCCAGGGTCGTAAGGCCGCCCAGGTTCATCAGCACCGAGCCATCGCCATCGAAAACAACGACCTGCCGCTCGGGGCGAGCCAACGCGATTCCCAGGCCCATTGACGACGCCAATCCCATGGCGTGCTGCAAGTAGAAGAAGTTGGGCCGATGGCCGACCGCCTGTAGCTCGGCCGCCACCGCGCCCATGATGGTCACCACGACACAGTCCTGCAGCTTGGGGTGCAGGGCTTCGAGCGCGTCGGCGCGCAGCATGTTGTGCGCTCCCATCGCGCTCACTCCTCCCACATCAGGTCACGCCCCAACAGCAAGGCAACCGGTCGCAACGACGAACCCGCCAGCGTCGCCGCCTCATGAATCTTGTGTTCCACATCGGCAGGGTCGTCGAGGCGGTTGTATCGAATGCGTAGAGCGTCGAGCACCGGCTCGGTCACGCCACCGCCCTCCGTCTGCCACGGATCAGGCTCCCCGAACGAACCGCGATCGCTGATCAGCATGAGCAGCGGAATCCGATACAGCTGGGCGCCCGAAACGATGCCATTGACGCTGGCCAGGAAACCGTGGTTCTGCATGAGCATTGCCGACTTCACGCCGGCCAGGTGGGCGCCCATCGAAATGCCGACGCCTTCCTCTTCCCTCGCCAGGCGGACGAGCGTCGTGTCGGCGTCCTCCTCGGCCATGTGTATCAGGTGGACGAGCCAGGTCTCGGGCAACGCCGACATGATGCGAACGCCGGCGCTCTTGAGCGCGTCGTAAATGATCCGCGAGTTGTCGATCGAAACTGGCATGGTTCGCTGGTGTCTCATCAGGGGCAACAGCCACTGGATCATCGAACAACCCGCGGCGCATGGCAACTAGCCAGGCTAGCCTCGATATCTCAACGGGTCACGGCTGCGCGAGCGCGATGGCGCGCGATGACTGCGTTGCGCTTGCTTCGGGTGCGGAAAAGGGTGTCCGCGGCCGCTGGTCTGATCTTGCCTACTGTTCCTTGAGGCCGAATTTCTGCGAAAACACCGTGGCGAAGGAGAACCCCGCTACCTGCCAGAACCACACGCTGGTGAACAGAAACCCGACACCCAGCGCCAGCAAGCCGGCGAAGGACAAGACCAGCCCGAGCAGCGTGATGCCCCACGCCTTCCAATACGCGGGGCCGCCTTCGAACACCCGCCGCAGGGCGCGCAGCGGGTCGAAGATCTCTCGTACATCGAAGGCCAAGCAGTAGTGCGACATGAACCCGGGCACCGCCACCGTCGCCATGATCCCCAGCAACACGGCGGCGACGCGTAGCGGGATCGAACCTGTCGTCCAGGCGTAGTACCCGCACAGTAGGGACGGCAGATAGTACTCGAGCATTCCGAGGCAGGTGATGGTGCCGTGCCTGAGCAACGCGCCGTAGTTGCCCCACGCCGGCCAGGCGTCGCGGCCGTGTTGCATGTTGTGCACCATGACGATGCGGTGCCCCATGTTCAACAGCCAGCCGATGCCCGGCACCAGCAACCACAGACCACCGACGATCACCTCGCGCCTTGCCAGCGGCGATTGCAGCGGAAAGCGCATCGACGAGCGCAACGTCAGTGGTGCGGACAGGTCGATCTGCTGCCGGGGGCCGTGGCTCATAGCGACACGTTATCGCCCGCCCCTCGCCATCCCAAGACCTTCTACGCGACAGTGTCGGCTGCCCGCGTATTCCAGCCAGAGTTCTACCTGCCGCCACCTAACGACAGCCGCTCGATGACGTCCTCGCCAAGAAACAAGTCATCGGCGTTCATGTACCAGCGACGCTTCTGCGGAATGCGCAGGCCGTCGGCCTCGATCAAATCCCTGAAGACGATGTACTCGCCGTCGTTGGCGGCTTCGTCGTGATAGAAGCGACACCCCACCAGCTCGGCGCTCTGGGGATCGAAGTAGAAGTACCAGGTATCGCCGCCGACTTCCGGCTCGTAGGTGACGCGAATCGATGCGACCGGCCGGCCGCCGAATTCCGTCGAGCTCGGCTCGGGGTCGATGATGGTGCCCGGATCGCGCAGCTTCATGGGGAGCCCCGCCAGGAACCCGAAGTAGTCGCGCCAGAACATGCCGCCGTCGCGGTTCAGCCGCAGACTTTCGCGCGTCTCGTTGTCCGGGTCGGTGCCATCAACGCGCACCGTCATTTCCGTGCCCACCGTGGCGTACTCGATCGCCGACCCACGGTAGCGGCCGTCCATCTCGAACGTACTGCCGTCGGGAAAGATCGAGATGTCGAACACACTGCGCTCTTCGCCTTCGGCGTCGGTGCCGTTCCAGGTCAGCTGAACCATGTCACGACCCCACCGTCCTTGCGGGTCGTGGAACTCGATCGAGCGGGCCAGTAGAGCTTCGGCGGCCGTCGGGGGCGCGGCAGATGCAACGGCCCCGGTCGTTGCCTCGCGGCTCGTACCGTCGTCGCCAGACGCGCAGGCAACCGCCG
>SMVA01033351.1_pt1 | contig 11834 bp, 10 predicted proteins | sample 2456451 | NCBI WGS metagenome assembly SMVA01 (sample SAMN11095933, study PRJNA526329) | marine sediment metagenome | biome: Marine sediment; feature: Surficial sediment; material: Deep marine sediment; isolation source: Hadal surficial sediment | place: Pacific Ocean | collected 2014-05 | depth...
TCCAGCCGCGATCAGCAATTATCGCGGCAAGATGCCGCTCCTACGGGATGCGGCCAGCCGGCTCCTGCTCCCCGAGCTCCGCCAGGATAAAGCCATGAATTCGTAGGAGCGGCTTCCCGACGCTTGCCATTTCTTGATCGGGACTGCGTCCAGCCGCGATCAGCAATTATCGCGGCAAGATGCCGCTCCTACGGGATGCGGCCAGCCGGCTCCTGCTCCCCGAGCTCCGCCAGGATAAAGTCGGCGATGCCAGGCAGGTCGGCGCGGTCGAGTACCGGCACCGGGAGTCCGTCGAGGGGTGCGTCGCAGACCACCGCGCGGATCGACTCGGAGGTGCCGGCCAGGAGCGGCGCGTCGACGCCGCTGCGCCGAATCTCCAGCTTCGGATGATCGCCATGCTTGTAGCCTTCGACGAGCACGAGGTCGACGTCGCCGAAATGTCGCAGCAACTCGTCCAACGACGGTTCTGGTGTGTCGGTCAACTCCTTGATATGCGCCCAGCGACGTGCGGATGCCACGATGACCTCGGTCGCGCCCGCCTCGCGATGCAGATAGCTGTCCTTACCCGGATGATCGATATCGAATTCGTGGTGCGCGTGCTTGACGGTCGCGACCCGCAGGCCGCGCGCAGTCAGCTCGCGCACCAGTTCGACGACGAGCGTCGTCTTGCCGGCGTTCTTGTATCCGGCAATGCCGAAGACGTGCATCGATGACTCCCGCCTGCGTCGAACCCGCGCGGACAGATCCCGGATCAGGGTTTGGCGACCCAGACGCTGCACCAGCCCTGGGTGGCAACGGCCTTGCCCGGGAAGATGCCGCACGGGCGCCACTCGTCACCGTCGTTGCCCTGGATCTGTGCACAGTTTTCGCAGGTCTGGCCGACTTCGAAACGGGCCGCTAATGGATTCGACGTGTCGACGTCCGCCGCATCGTGCACGTACAACAGCGCCTTGGCGACCGGGTCGTCAGGATCGAGTCTCGGCAGATCGGCTGCCTGAGTCTGCAACGCGACCGTACCAGCCGGTATCGCAACTGCCAGCGTCCGGATAAAGGTTCTGCGGGAAAAGTTCTTGTCAGCCATTATCGATCCCTCGTGCGGTGACATAAGTCGAATTCCAATTCGTTCACGCCGGCGATACTACCATCGTCAACCGAATCGGCGGATAGGGTTAAGCCCCTAAGATCAGTGTCGGTGATCATTCCGCGCCCGGGGCAACGGTAGATTCCGGCTCGCTCCCAGCCGCGAGCACCGTCTCGGCATGGCGCGCATCGATCAGGCCCCGGACCTGTCCGAGCTTCGGTGAGTCGGGCTTCAGCGCCAGGCCGGTCTCGTGGTCGCGACGTGCCTCCTCCAATCGTCCGAGGCCGAGCAGGGCCAGAGCGCGGTTGTTATAGGTGTGCCAGTTGCGCGCGTTGATTTCGAGCGCGGCATCACAGGCCTCCATGGCCTGCTCGTACTGACGCGTTCCGACATAGCCTGCGCACAGATTATTGAGCCCGCTGGCGCGATTACGCGCGGCCAGGCCGCGCTTCAGCCCCTCCAGCGTCAGGCGGATGCCCTCCTCGAAATTTCCCAGCTGCAGCGCCGCCGCGCCCGCTGACAGATCCGGATCGGAGCCGAATACCGTCACACCGGCCGACTTCGGCGCGCCGTCGGCACACACCGGCACCGGCGTGACGGCCAGCCAGCCCACCAGAAATATGCGCAACAGAACGGAATTCATGACGTCACCCGACTCGCTTCAGTCTACGCCGATCCGCCGACCGCAACGCGCATCGGAGCCGGCCGGATGTCGCTGCGCCGACCACCGGCGCATGCCCAGCGAAGCGTCAGGTGTTACAAAAAGTTACATCGCCCCGGAGCCGACCGATGTCCGGATTAGCCATTGATTGTAATCATTTTGTTATAACTTTATCACGAATCCGGGCCGATCTCCGGCGCTCGGCCGGTAGCAATACGACGGGGCTTGCCGCTAAGGTATCGCCTCGATATATATGCGCCCCATATCTATCTATCGATCGAGACCCCCGAAAAACTATATATGTGATTTTTCCCCCATGGATATCAAGACACTCTGCCTGGGTCTGCTGTGCGACGGCGACGCCAGCGGTTACGACCTGAAGAAGCAATTCGAGTCGACCTTCAAGCATTTCTACCCCGCCGGTTATGGCTCGATTTACCCGAGCCTCGCCGACCTGGCCGACAAAGGCCTCGTGCAATGCCACGAGATGCCCCAGGACAAGAAACCCGATCGCAAGGTCTATAGCATCACCGAGGCGGGCAGGCTGGCGTTCAAGACCTCGCTGGCCGGCGCCAGCCCGGAACACAAGCTGCGGTCGGAGTACCTGGTCGCGATGTACTTCGCCGATTTTCTGGAACCCGAGCAGCTCGCGGAGATGCTGACGAGTTGGAACCGGACCCTGTGTGACGGCGTGGCCCGACTCGACTCGATGGAGCAGGAATTCGGCCCCGACGTGCCGCCCGGCACGCGCTTCGTGCTCGGCTTCGGCAAGGCGCTGGCGACGGCGATGGCCACCTATGTCGAGGAAAACCGTTCGATGCTGCTGCCGATCAGTGAGCAGAGCTCAGCAGCGAAGGCCGGTAACCGGCGGGTGGATTCACGTATTGAATCCAAATCGACGGCGCAGACCGTCAATATCGAGAACCGAGCATGAGTATCAGCACGCAAATCGCCGAACGACCCTGGATCCTCGCCGTCGGGGTGTCCCTGCTCGTCGTCATCTGGATGGCATCGGGATCGATCGGCTCGAATTCCGCGCGGGTGGGAACCACCCCGCCGCCAGTCGGCGCCACCGAAGGGCCGACCCGGGTTCAGATCAGTTTGCGGCACGCCGAACAAATCATTCGCTACATCAGCGTGTACGGGCAGACCGAGCCGGCGCGCACTGTCGAAATCAGTGCCGAAACCGAGGGCCGCGTCGAGTCCGTCGTGGCCGTGCGTGGGCGCCCGCTGCAGAAAGGCGCAGTGATCCTGCGGCTGGACCTGCGCGACCGAGAAGCGCGCCTCGCCCAGGCCGAGGCGGGCGTCGCGGAAGCGCGCACGAGTTACGAGGCCCAACTGAAGCTGCAATCTGACGGCTACGTATCGGCAACCCAGATCGCAGAAACGATGTCGCGCCTCGAGTCCGCACGCACCGAGCTGATTCGCGCGAAACTGGACCTCGGATACATGGTCGTGCGCGCGCCGTTCGATGGCGTGCTGCAGGAACGCGAAGTCGAAATCGGCGATTTCGTCCGCGCCGGCGACACGGTCGCAACGTTCGTTGATAACACGAGCATCATTGTCACGGGCACGATCGCGGAGCGGGACGGGCGGTTCGTGCACGTGGACGACATCGGCAGCGCGACGCTCGCAACCGGTCAGGAGATTACCGGCCGAATCCGCTATGTCTCGGCCGTCGCCGATCAGGCAACCCGAACCTTCAAAGTCGAACTCGAGGTGCCCAATCCGGACGGCCGTCTGCCGGCGGGCGTGACGGCACAGATGGAGCTGCCGGGTGGCGAGGCGCTGGCGCACAAAATTTCTCCGTCGCTGCTGACGCTCGACCCGGACGGCGTTGTCGGCATCAAGATCGTCGATGATTTCGATCGCGTCGAATTCTTCCCGGTCGACCTGACCGTGTCGAACGAGACCGGCGTCTGGGTCACGGGGCTGCCCGAGTCCGCCAAGATCATCACGCTGGGACAGGGTTACGTCGCCGTCGGCCAAACGGTCGAGCCGGTCTACAACCCGTCCGAAACGGCGCTCGCCAATTCCAAGCCCGGCGCGGAGCAGATGCAGTGAAGTCGATCATCGACGTCGCGGTCGGCCGAACGCGGACGGTCATGCTCGCATTCGTCATGATCGTCGTGGCGGGCATCGTGTCCTATCAGAGCATGCCGAAAGAGGCCGAACCCGACATCGCGTTTCCATTCGTCAACGTCGCGATGAGGCTGGAAGGCGTATCGCCGGAGGACGCGGAGCGACTGCTCGTGCGGCCGATGGAACAGGAGCTGCGCACGATCGCCGGCATCAAGGAGATGGTGGGGTCGGCATCCGAAGGCCGTGCGACGATCAATCTCGAATTCCACCCGGAAATCGACATCACCAAGGCCTTGCAGGACGTGCGCGATCGTGTCGACTACGCCAAAGCCAAGTTGCCGGCCGATGCTGACGAGCCGCGGGTCAGCGAGATCAAGTTCTCGCGCTTCGACCCGATGCTCGTGCTGACGCTGACCGGCGAAGCGCCGGAGCGCACACTGTATTCCGTTGCGGCCGCACTGCAGGAGCGGATCGAAGGCGTGACCGGCGTGCTCGAAGTCAACCTGGTCGGTACGCGTGAGGAACTGCTCGAGATCACGATCGACCCGCTGGCCATGGAGAGTTACGGATTGTCCCCGGGTGACGTCCTGAACTTCGTCGACCGGAATAACCGGCTCGTCGCCGCGGGCGCGATGCAGGCCGATGAAGGCCGGTTCGCCGTCAAGGTACCCGGCATCATCGAATCGCCCGAAGACGTACTGAATCTGCCGATCAAGGCCGATCAGGGCCGGGTCGTGCGCTTCCGCGATATCGCGACGGTCCGGCGCACGTACAAGGATCCTGAGAGTTACGCACGACTGAACGGCGACCGGTCCGTTGCGCTGGAGGTCGTCCAGCGCGGCGGCTCGAACATCCTGACCACGACCGAGGAGGTCAAGGAAATCATTGCCGAGGCCGCTCAGGTCTGGCCGCCCGGCGTCCAGCTGACCTATTCGCGCGACAAGTCGTACTACGTCAAGAAGAGCATCAACAGCCTCGTCAACAACGTGGCAACGGCAATCGTGCTCGTCTTTATCGTGTTGATCAGTATCCTCGGCATCCAGAATTCACTGCTCGTCGGCATCTCGATCCCCGGCTCGTTCTGCGCCGCGTTCTTCTTCCTGAACCTGACCGGATTCTCGATCAACATGGTCGTACTCTTCGGTGCGATCATGGCGGTTGGCATGCTCGTCGATGGCGCCATTGTCGTCACCGAACTCGCGGACCGGAAGATGGCCGAGGGTCAGCATCGCAGGGTCGCATACGCCGAAGCGGCGAAGCGCATGTCATGGCCGATCATCGCGTCGACCGCAACCACACTGGCCGCGTTTCTGCCGCTCGTGTTCTGGCCCGGCATTATCGGTAAATTCATGGTGTACCTGCCGCTGACACTGATCTACACGCTGTCCGCATCGCTGCTGATGGCGCTGATTTTCGTGCCGACAATGGGCACGCTGATCGGCAAGCCCGGCCACCTGAACGCGCGTATCCGCCACGACCTGCTCGCGGCGGAAACCGGCGATCTCGACTCGATCGGAGGCTGGACCGGTCGCTACATCACGGTCATGAAGTCCGCGCTGACCCATCCGTGGCTTGTGCTTGGCTGCGTGACCGCCCTGCTCATCGGCATCTACGCGACCTACGGCGCACTCGGCCGCGGCATTTCGATGTGGCCCGAGGTCGAGCCGAACCAGGGCAGCATCGACATTCGTGCGCGCGGCGACCTGTCGGTCAACGAGAAGGATCGACTCGTGCGCATGGTCGAGGAACGGGTCTATGGCATCGAAGGCGTCGACAACATATATGTGCGCTCCGGCAAAGCCAACCGGGGTTCCGCCCCCGATCAGATCGGCTCGATACGACTGAACTTTTCGGACTGGCGCACGCGACCGCCGGCCAAAGTCATCGTTACTGAGATACAGCGCAGGATCGCCGATATCCCGGGACTCGCCATCGAGGTCCGGCTGCCGGTGAACGGCCCGGTCGAGGGTAAGCCGATCAAGATCGAGGCCGCCGGCCCGTCGCTCGATGCGCTGAAACACGCGGTCGATGCGATACGAGCCGAGATCGAGACCTATCCCGGGGTGATCAATGCCGAGGACACCCGCCCGATGCCCGGCATCGAATGGCGCCTGATCGTCGATCGCGCCGAGGCCGCGAAGTTCGGCGCCGACGTCACGCTCGTCGGCAGCATCATCCAGCTCGTCACGAACGGCATCAAGCTCGGCGACTACCGTCCCGATGATTCCGACGAGGAGATCGATATTCGCGTGCGCTTTCCGAGCGACAGCCGCAGCCTGGACCGCCTCGGCGAGCTGCGCCTTCCGACCCAGCGCGGCAGTGTGCCGCTCAGCACCTTCGTGACGCGCGAGCCTGCCCCGGCGACGCGCACGATCATGCGCACCGACATGCGCCGTACGATGCTCGTGCAGGCCGATCTCGAGGCGGGCGTGCAGATCGCGCCGATCCTCGAGCGCCTCGAGAAGGCCCTGCCGGGCCTGGGCATCGATCCTGGCGTGACCGTGGACTTCAAAGGGGGCGCGCGCGACCAGGAGGAAACGGCCGCGTTCCTGATGCGGGCGGCCGCCATGGCGATGGGCCTGATGGCGATCATCCTGGTCACGCAGTTCAACAGCATCTTCCAGGCATTACTGATCCTGACGGCGGTCGTGTTCTCGACCGGCGGCGTCCTGTTCGGACTCATCATCACCGGGCATACGTTCAGCCTCGTGAACTGCGGCATCGGCGCGATCGCACTGGCCGGCATCGTCGTCAACAACAACATCGTGCTGATCGATACGTATAACAAGATTCACGCGACGGGTATGGCCGCGCGCGAGGCCATCATCCGCACCTGCGCGCAGCGCCTGAGGCCGGTCATGCTGACGACCGTCACGACGGTACTCGGCCTGCTGCCGATGGCCATGGCCTGGAATATCGACCTCCTGAAACGGGAATTCTACACGGGCGGCCCGGGCACGCAGTGGTGGCAGGAAATGGCCTCCGCGATCGCGGGCGGGCTCATCTTCGCGACCCTCCTGACCCTGTTGCTGACGCCAGGCCTGCTGATGATCCAGGCGAACGTGTCGCAGCGCTTCCGTGAATGGCGCGCGGCCGGTGTCGGCCGAAGGGAGTCATTGGGTCGCGCATCGTAGGAGCGGGTGAGTCTGTCCGGTGGAAGCGGTCTTTTGCATGTCCGCTCCCGGCTCGTATGATGAGCGCTGAACCGGAAACGCGGACGCGCGCTGCATGTCGATTTTCCCCGAGTCTCTTCAGGCGTTTTTTATCGCCAACCAGGACCTGCTCTGGCTGACGGCGCTGGCGGCGGATCTCGGCCTGACGGTGCTGATGTACCGCCTGTTCGGCAAGCAGGGGCTGCTGGCCAGCATCGTGCTCGCGATCCTGCTCGCAAATCTGCAGGGGCCGAAACTGACGATTATTCTCGGCATGCAGACGAGCCTCGGCGTCATCTTTTACTCGAGCATCTTTTTCGCGACGGACCTGCTCAGCGAGCAATACGGGCGAAAAGAGGCGGCCCGGGCCGTACTGATCGGCTTTTGCGTCAGCGCCATCATCGTGCTGATGCTGAGTCTCGCCCTGTTGTTCCAGCCGTCCGAGCAGCCCGCCACGGCGGGTTTCTCGCGCGACATCCACGCGGCCTTCGAGACCATACTGAATTTCACGCCCCGGTTCGTGTTCGGATCACTGTTCGCCTACCTGATCAGCCAGAGCTTCGACGTCTGGTGCTTCCACGCGATCAAGCGCAAGACGCACGGGCGACACCTGTGGTTGCGCAACAATCTGTCGACGATGGCCTCGCAGACGATCGACACCTTGTTATATTCGCTGGTGGTCTGGTGGGGTGTCGTCGACCTCGCGACCGCGATCCAGCTCGGGATCGTCAAGTACGGCTTCAAGCTGGCCATCGCCGCGTTCGACACCCCGTTTATCTATTGGGCACGCAGCTGGGGTAGCCGCGACGCCGACGAGGAGATACCCGTCTCATGAGCACGATCATCACGCTGACAACCGACTTCGGGCACAAGGGCCCATTTGTCGCGGTCATGAAGGGCGTAATCCTGCGGCACGCGCCCGACACCCGGATCATCGACCTGACCCATGATATTCACGTGCACTGGCCGGCGGAAGCCGGATTCTGGCTGTCGCGCGCGTATCGTTATTTTCCCGCAGGCACCGTGCACATGGCGGTCGTCGATCCGGGCGTCGGCACCGAGCGCAACATCATCGCGCTCGAGTTCGATGGCCATGTCTTCGTGGCGCCGGACAACGGCCTGCTGTCGGCGTTGTTCGAGAACGGCGGCCACCTCAAGGCATGGCGTATGTCGGACGAATGGCATGCGGCCCAGGACTGGCCGACTCCGAGCCATACGTTTCACGGGCGGGATATCTTTGCGCCACTGGCCGCGGCGATCGCGGATGGCCGCGTGCGGCCCGCGGACATCGGCCCGGCCGTGCACGAGCTGATCCCATCCCTGCTCGAGGAGCCCATTCAGGAAGGCCGGGAACTGCGCGGCTGCGTCGTCACGATCGACCATTTCGGCAACCTGATCACGAACATCGACGAGCGACAACTCGCCGACCTGCGGCGGCCTTTGATCCGCGTCGCCGGCCGGCAGTTCAACCTGCAAGACACGTACGGGCGCGTGCAACCCGGCGATTTCCTGGCACTGATTAATTCGTTCGGGGTCGTCGAGATCGCGCGGGCAGAAGGCAGCGCGGCCGACGGGCTTGGCCTGGGCCGCGGCGCCCCGGTTTTCGTCTCGGACGACTACTGAACCTTGGCCAGCTCGGCCTTCTCGAGTTTCGCCCATGAATCGCGCAACGTCACGGTGCGATTGAATACCGGTTTGCCCGGCGCAGAGTCGGCCGTGTCCGCGATGAAGTAGCCCAGGCGCTCGAACTGATACGCGGCACCCGCCTGCGCCTCCACGAGCGACGGCTCGACGCGACAATGCGGGACGACCTGCATCGACTCGGCGTTCAGGTGATCACGAAAGTCTCCACCGTCCCGGTTGTCGTCCGGGTTCGCAACCGAGAACAATCGGTCGAACAGCCGAACCTCGACCTCGCGCGACGCATCCGCAGCGACCCAATGAAGGGTGCCCTTGACCTTGCGCCCGGCCGCCGGCCCACCGCTCCTGGATTCCGGGTCATACGTGCAATGCACCTCGGTGACCTCGCCCGCGTTGTTCCGGATGACCGCGACGCACTTGATGATGTAACCGTAGCGCAGGCGCACCTCGCCGTCCGGGCGCAGGCGGAAGAACTTCCGTGGCGGATCCTCCATGAAATCGTCACGTTCGATGTACAGTTCACGCGCGAACGGGATCTCGCGCGAGCCGAGTTCGGGTCGATTCGGGTAATTCGCTGCGGTCAGCTGCTCGGTCTGACCTTCGGAGTAATTGAGCACGACGAGCTTCAGCGGGCTCAGGACGGCCAGCGCCCGGGGTGCGTGCTCGTTCAGATCCTCACGCACGGCGTTCTCGAGCGCGCTCATCTCGATAATCTTGTCTTTCTTGGTCACGCCGACGCTGCGCACGAAACGGCGCAGCGCGTCGGGCGTATACCCGCGGCGGCGCATCCCGGCCACCGTCGGCATGCGCGGGTCGTCCCACCCGCCGACGAAACCCTCCTCGATCAACGCGGCGAGCTTGCGTTTGCTCGTAATGCCGAACGCGACATTCATGCGCGAGAACTCGATCTGCCGCGGGCGCGCCGGCAAATCCAGGTTATCGAGGATCCACTCGTATAACGGCCGGTGATCCTCGAACTCGAGCGTACACAGGGAATGGGTCACTCCTTCGAGCGCATCGGAGATCGTGTGCGCCAGATCGTACATCGGGTAGATGTGCCAGGCATCGCCGGTGCGCTGATGCGTGACATTGCGAACACGGTACAGGGTCGGATCGCGCAGGTTCATGTTCGGCGCCGCCATGTTGATCTTGGCGCGAACGACGTGCGCGCCGTCCTCGAACTCGCCGGCGCGCATGCGCCGGAACAGATCCAGATTCTCTTCTATGGAGCGGTCGCGGTGCGGACTGTTCATGCCGGGTTCGGTCAGTGTGCCGCGGTGCTCGCGAATGGCCTCGGCGCTGAGGCTGTCGACGTAAGCCTTATCCGCCTCGATCAACTGCACGACACACGCATAAAAGTCCTCGAAATAGTCAGAAGCGTAGGTCAGACGGTCCGCCCAGTCGAAGCCAAGCCACTCGACATCGGCCCGGATGGAGTCGACGAAGTCCTGATCTTCCTTCAGGGGATTCGTGTCATCGAAGCGCAGGTAGCAGCGGCCGCCGAACTCCTCGGCCACCCCGAAATTCAGGCAAATGGACATGACGTGGCCGATGTGCAGGTAGCCGTTCGGCTCCGGCGGGAAGCGCGTAACAATCTCCGTGTGCTTGCCGCTGGCCAGGTCCTCGGTGATGATCGTCCGGATGAAGTCTTTGCCGGCCGTGTCCGGTGCATCGCTCATTCGAGACTCCGCCCCATAATCCCGGTCGAACTCGCCGACGATGTCGCTCTTCTGGTTACCACGATGGTCTGCATGCGATCACTCCGACTCGGCAACCGTCTCCGGTGCCGGGGGTTCCGGGCGCAGGACGAACCGCGACAACAACCAGAGTACCGGCAACATGATCACAGCGCCCAGGATGAATGGCGCACTCATGCTGACGAAGGTATACAGCGGGCCGCAGAGCAACGGACCGATGACCCGGCCGAGCGCGCTGGCGCTCTGGTAGCGGCCCATGATCGCGCCCCGCTCATTGGCCGACACCGTCTTGGAAACCATGCTCGAGACCGTCGGATTGAACAGCCCGACGCCGATCGCAAACGGCACGAGGGATACCCACAGGTGCCAGCTCAACGTCGCTAACCCCATGCAGGCCAGGCCGACCGCGAAAAACACGCCGGCGGAAATCGCGACGCGCTGCTCGCCGAACCTGCGCGTCAGCGGCCCGATCAACCCACCCTGCATCATGACGACGATAAGGCCGATGACGAAAAATACACCGCCGATGTGTCGCGGCCCCATCGAAAACATGTCCTTGGCCCAGATCGGGAAAATCGATTCCATCTGGGACATGCCGACATAGAACACGAGTACGGCGACGATCAGCTTCAGCAAACCGCTGCGGTTGACGGCCGCCAAACTGACCTGCGGCGACCCGTTACGCGCGGCAAACAGCGGCCTGCGATCGGCCATCGGGAGGCTCTCCGGCAGGAACAGCATTGTGCCGACCATCGTGATGAAGCTGACGGCAGCCGCGGTCAACGCCGGCAGCAGGAAGTTCGCCGTCTCGACCTCCGCCCCGGCCAGCAGGCCGCCGAGTGCGGGCCCGAAAATGAAGCCCAGCCCCATGGCGGCACCGACCTTACCGAGACCGGCGGGTCGGTTCTCCTCCGTCGTAATGTCGGTCACGTAGGCGAACGCCGTGGCGATGTTGCCGGCCATGAGCCCGCCGAATACGCGGCTCGTGATGACGAGCCACAGGTCATCGGCATAGGCCAGCATGACGTAAGACAGCGCGGAACCGAACATCGTCAGAATCAGCACGAGGCGACGCCCGTACGCATCGCTCAGGCGGCCCCAGATCGGCGCCGCGACCGCCTGGCCGAGGGTAAAGGCCGCCATGGTCCAGGTAATGATGGTCGGCGACGCGCCGACGCGCTCCGCATAGAACGGAAAGATCGGCAGGATGATGCCGAAACCGACCATCCCGATGAACACGATGAAGAACAGAATTACCACTAAGACCGCATCCTAATTTATTGCCCGCCGGCACACCCTCAATTCCGCCGGCCACTGTAATGACCCGGACGGGCCGCCGCCAGACCCCGGGCGCCCCGTCCGACCAGCGAACAACCGCCCGCGTGGCGCACCCGGGCGCTGTTGTGCTAACGATACAGTTTGACGTTTGCGCAGCAGAGCCGTAACGTTCGGGTTTAGCGTATTTACGACCATTCGACCCGGTTGCAGATCTGATCCGCGACTGGCTCTATCCGGGGGGA
>SMVA01039749.1_pt1 | contig 11834 bp, 7 predicted proteins | sample 2456451 | NCBI WGS metagenome assembly SMVA01 (sample SAMN11095933, study PRJNA526329) | marine sediment metagenome | biome: Marine sediment; feature: Surficial sediment; material: Deep marine sediment; isolation source: Hadal surficial sediment | place: Pacific Ocean | collected 2014-05 | depth 0-1...
CACCGGCAGCGCGAGTCCGATCGAAATGATGCCGCTTCCCCCCGACGACCCCAAGGTGCGGCGGCCGGACATCACGCTCGCCCAGAAGGTTCTGGGTGGATGGGAGCCAAAGGTCTCGGTCGAGGAAGGTCTGCGCAGGACGTGTGAATATTTCACCGAGGTTCTGTCCAAGCGGAAAACACCGAGCTGCGAAGAGCCGAGCCCATGACTGATCCGCAGCGCATACGTAACTTCAGCATCATTGCTCACATCGACCACGGCAAGAGCACGTTGGCCGATCGACTGCTCGATGCAACGGGCTCCCTCAATGTGCGAGAGAAGCGCGCCCAGTTCCTCGACAAGATGGATCTGGAACGCGAGCGCGGAATCACCATCAAGGCGCAATCCGTTCGCATGTATTACACGGCTGCTGACGGCTCGGAGTACATCCTCAATTTGATCGATACCCCGGGGCACGTCGACTTTTCCTATGAAGTATCGCGAGCCCTACAGGCTTGCGAGGGTGCTGTACTGGTGGTTGATGCCGCGCAGGGCATCGAAGCCCAAACCCTCGCCAACGCCTACATGGCTATCGACGCGAACCTCGAAATCATACCCGTCGTGAACAAGATCGATCTGCCGTCCGCCGATCCAGACCGGGTGGCCGAGGAAATCGAAGAGGTGATCGGGCTCGACGCCGCGGACGTGCTGCCGGTTTCCGCGAAGGAAGGAAAGGGAATCTCCGAATTGTTGGAGCGCATCGTGAGCGATGTGCCGCCGCCTCGCGGCGATCCCGGCGCACCCCTTCGAGCGCTGATCTTCGATTCCTGGTTCGATTCATACGTGGGTGTGGTGATGTTGGTGCGGGTGGTGGATGGTCAGCTCACGAGGGGCGGACGGATCTTGATGATGGCCGGCGGATCCGAACACGATGTCCAAGCGCTCAATCTCGTCGATCCGCACCCCCGAAAGACCGAATCCCTGGGTGCGGGCGAAGTGGGTCTGGTGATCGCCGGCATCAAGAGCCTCGAGGATGTGAAGATTGGAGATACGCTCACCAATGCCGCAGGTCCGGCTACGGATAGGCTGGCGGGTTTTCGAGTCGTCAAGCCGATGGTTTTTTCGGGCCTCTATCCGGTGGATTCCGAGGATTACGAGGACCTGAAGGCGGCGCTTCAGAAGCTCTGCCTCAACGATTCGTCCCTCCATTACGAGCCCGAGACGAGCGCGGCGCTCGGGTTCGGGTTTCGCTGCGGCTTCCTCGGGTTTCTTCACAACGAGATCGTTCAAGAGCGCCTCGAGCGTGAATACAATCTGAATCTGATCACCACGGCTCCGACCGTTCGCTACCGCGTCATGCTGAAAAACGGAGACGTGATCGAGATCGAAAGCCCGGCGGCGCTTCCGTCCCCCGACGCCGTGAAGCAGATCGAAGAGCCTCTCATTCTTGCGACCATCCACGTACCGTCGGATTACGTCGGCGCGGTGCTCGCGCTCTGCCAGGAACGTCGCGGAGTCCAGCGCGATATGACCCATCACCGTTCCAGGGTGCAGCTGCGCTACGAGCTGCCCCTGAGCGAGGTCGTCTTCGATTTTCACGACCGGATCAAGAGCGTGACGCGTGGCTACGGCTCCTTCGACTACGAACTGTCGGGTTATCAACCCGCCGACCTCGTGAAGCTGGACATCCTCGTCAACGGTGAGTCGGTCGATGCACTGTCTCTGATCGTTCATCGCGACAAGGCATTTGCGCGCGGAACCGATCTCACCCGCAAGCTCAAGGAGTTCATCCCGCGCCAGATGTACGAAGTTGCGATTCAGGCCTCGATCGGGACGCGGGTCGTCGCGCGCACCACCGTCAAGGCGCTGCGCAAGAACGTGACCGCCAAGTGCTACGGTGGTGACATCACGCGGAAGCGCAAGCTGCTCGAGAAACAGAAAGAGGGCAAGAAACGCATGAAGAAGGTCGGGTCTGTGGAGATTCCGCAAGAAGCCTTCCTCGCGGCTCTCAAGATCGGAGACAATTGAGGTTGAAGGCGAAGAAAGCGAAGAAGAGCGCCGAAACAAAGAACACCGAGCAGCGCGCGGAGGGTGGTTTCTGGGAGCAGGTCACCACACTCGGGCTCGCCGTGCTGATCGCGCTCTGTGTGCGGCAGTTCGTCATCGAGCCGTTTCGGATCCCCTCCGGGTCGATGCTTCCGACCCTGTTGATCGGCGATCACCTATTCGTCAACAAATTCGTCTACGGGCCCAAACTCCCCTTCACCGATATCCGCCTGCCGGGACACCGTAAACCGGAGCGTGGCGAGGTGGTCGTCTTCACTGTCGCGAAGCAGGGAGGGCACACGTTTCCCGCAGACCGCAAACCCAATTTTGCGCGCGAAGAGTATGTCAAGCGCATCATCGGTTTGCCGGGCGATGAGATCGATTTTCGCAACGGAGAGTACTACCTAAACGGTGAGCCGTTCGAGGTCGAGTTGCTTGACGAGCACTTCGAAGACCCGGATGGGCGGCTTCTCGATGTGAGTGTGGTTTCGCTGGAGTCGCGTACGTTCAGGACCCTCGACGATCCCAGGATCCCCGGGCCGATGACAACCACTGACGGTAACTTGATCTCGTGGCCGATTCAGGTCGAGGAAGGGCGTTACTTGATGCTCGGCGACAACCGCGACTACTCCAAGGACGGCAGGGTCTGGGGAACCGTTCGACTCGCCGAAATGAAGGGCCCGGCCTTCATCATCTACTGGTCCTGGAACTTCAACGGGGGCTGGCTGGAGGTGCTCAATCCCGTGACCTGGTTCACGGTCGAGAAGCGCTGGGATCGCCTGGGAGACTCTGTGCGTTGAGCCCCATGGCCCCATTTGACTGAAGCCGTTCGAGGGGTATTCTTCCGGCTGCATTCAGGCTCTTTTAATTCCGTCCCGTGAGGCGGAGAAAGTGCGGACGTGGCCTCCCAACAACCCGACTCCCATTCGAATTCCAGCGCGCCGAGCGGCCGACGCATCGTGATGGATGACGCCGCAATCCGCCGCGCCCTGATGCGCATCGCACACGAAGCCCTCGAGCGATGCGAAGACCTCGAACGCCTCTACCTGGTTGCAATCCCGAACGGTGGGGTGCCGCTCGCACGCCAACTCGCCGCCAATTTCAAGCAGATCGCGGATGTCGATGTCATCGTCGGGATCCTCGACACCACGCTCTACCGCGACGATCTCAAGCTCACGGGCGAGCGCCCCCTGTTGCGCGAGACCGAGATGCCCTCCGCGGTAGACGATCGGGTGGTGATCCTCGTGGACGATGTGGCGAAGACTGGGCGAACGATTCGCGCGGCGATGGACGCGCTGATGGACTTTGGCCGTCCGAGTTCGGTGCAGGTCGTAGGGTTGGTGGATCGCGGACACCGCGAGCTTCCCATCAAGCTCGATTACGTGGGCAAGAATGTTCCGACCCAGGCCAACGAAGAGGTCCGGATGAGTGGGTCGGGTGGCAACCTCGAGGGAGAACTCGAGGTTGTCGTGATGTCCGGTGAATCCAAGACCGGGGGGGCAGTGCGGTGATCGGCAGAGATCTGCTCGGTATCGAAGACCTCGATCGGGCGGATATCGAGCGGATCCTCGACACCGCTGATCATATGCGCGAAGTGGGAAAACGCGTGGTGAAGAAAGTGCCGACGCTGCGCGGACGAACGATCGTGAATCTCTTTTTCGAATCTTCCACGCGCACCAGGGCGAGTTTCGAAATTGCGGGGAAACGGCTTTCCGCCGACGTCATCAACTTTTCTCCCTCCTCATCGAGTCTGAATAAGAGTGAGAGCATTCTCGATACCGCGCGCACGCTCGACGCGATGGATCCCGATGCCGTGGTCGTTCGGCACAGTGTCGCGGGCGTTCCCAAGCAGATTGCCGACGTGCTTGCCGCGCCCGTCATCAATGCGGGCGACGGGGCGCACGAACATCCCACCCAGGCGCTGCTCGACCTGCTCACCGTCCGGCATGAGAAAGGCCGTATCGATGGACTGACCGTGGCGATCATCGGCGACATCCTGCACTCGAGAGTCGCGCGCTCGAACATCTACGCGTTTGGCAAGATGGGCGCGGAGGTTCGCATCGCCGCTCCGCCGCCGATGATTCCAGCCGCGGTCGAGACGCTCGGTGTCAAGGCCTTCACGTCCCTGCGAGAGGCGATCGACGGCGCCGACGTCGTGATGGCGCTGCGAATCCAAAACGAGCGGCTCTCGGGGACCTATCTGCCGAGCGTCCGTGAGTACTCGTCGACCTTTGGCATCGACCGCGAAAAGCTGAAATATGCGAAGGATGATGCGATCGTCATGCATCCGGGCCCGGTCAATCGAGGCGTCGAGCTTTCCCACGACCTGACCGATCACCGCCCGAGCGTGATCCTCGACCAGGTGCGCAATGGAGTCGCGATTCGGATGGCGGTTCTCTACCTGATCTCGGGCCGGAGACAGGAAGGCGAACCGACGATCGAGCGCGGGAGCAGAGAGGAAAGGTGAGTAATCGGCGAATCTGGATCCGCGGAGGACGCATCCTCGACCCGGCTGCGGAGCGGGACGAATCGGGAGACGTGTTGATCGAAGACGGCGTGATCGTGGCCATCGGCGCTCAGCTCGGCGCGAGCGATGCGGAGGTGAGCGATGCGGAGGTGATCGACGCGAACGGCGCTTGGATCGCTCCCGGTTTCGTCGATCTCCACACGCACCTGCGTGAGCCGGGCCAGGAATACAAGGAGGACATCGCGTCGGGCGGTCAATCCGCGGTGGCCGGCGGGTTTGCGGCGGTGGCCTGCATGGCGAACACCCAACCCGTGAATGACGACCCCGCGATGACCGACTTCATCCTCGACCGCGCCAAGCAGGACTCGCCCGCGCGTGTCTACCCCGTAGCGGCGGCGACTCGGGGCCTCGAAGGCGTCGTGATGACCGAGATGTGCGCGCTCGTCGAGGCGGGTGCCGTGGCGTTCAGTGACGACGGTAAGACGATCATGGACGGTGCCGTGATGCGCCACGTCCTCGAGTATTCGCGGCTCGTCGATGTGCCCGTGATCACCCACGGTGAGGACCGCAACCTCGTTGCCAACGGCGTGGTCAACGAGGGCCCGGTTTCGACGAGGCTTGGATTGCCGGGAAATCCCGCTGTTGCGGAAGAGATCCTCGTCGTGCGCGATTTGATACTCGCGGAGTTGACGGGCGCACGCCTTCACGTCGCGCATGTTTCGACCCGGGGCGCTGTCGAGGCAATCCGGCTGGCGCGGGATCGCGGTGTGAACGCCACCGCGGAAGTCACGCCGCACCACCTCACGCTGACCGACGAAGCGGTCCTCGGTTACAACACCAACGCGAAGGTGGCACCACCGCTGCGATCGGCGGACGACGTGGCCGCGTGCCGCGAGGGGCTCGTCGATGGCACGATCGACGCGATCGCGACCGACCACGCCCCGCACGCGGTTCACGAGAAGGACCTCGAGTTCACGGAGGCGCCGCCGGGGCTGATCGGATTCGAGACGGCGTTCCCAGTCGTGCTCGATCTCGTGCGCAGCGGAGAGTTGAGTCCGCTCGCACTGATGCGCCGCCTCTCGACGAATCCCGCGAGGATCCTGAAGCGCCCCGGAGGCAGCCTCGAGGTCGGAGCGCCCGCGGACATCGCGCTCCTCGACCCCGACCGGATCTGGATCTACGACCCCGCGAAGGGATATTCGAAGAGCCGCAACTCGCCTTGGGCGGGACAAGAGATGTGCGGTCGCGCAATCGCGACGATTGTCGGAGGCCAACTCGTCTATGACGTCGAGCGCGGTGTGCTCTATCCGTGAGGGGGAAACTGCCCGATCCCGCATGGCTCGTCCTTTCGGATGGAACCGTTTTTCGCGGTCACGCGTTTGGCGCACGCGGTGTCGGTGCGGGCGAAGTTGTCTTCAATACCAGCATGATGGGCTATCAGGAAATTCTTTCGGATCCCTCCTACGCGGGCCAGATCGTCGCAATGACCTACACGCAAATCGGAAATGTCGGAACGAACCCCGACGACGACGAGTCGATTGGGCCATTCCTACGCGGGTTCGTGGTCAAGGAGGTCTTCGAGTCGAGCAACTGGCGCTCCCGGGAAAGTCTCGACGACTACCTGAAGCGGCACCGCGTACCCGGTATTTCGGGGATCGACACCCGCGCGCTCGTGCGGCGGATTCGCGACGGTGGTGCACAGGTCGGACTGCTGAGCACGGACCCTGACTCGGACGAAGCCGAGTTGGTGGCGCGCGCGAAAACGGAGCCCGGCCTCGATGGTCGCGACCTCGTCGCGGATGTCAGCTGCAGCGAACCCTACTCGTGGACCGAAGGCCTGTGGCAGGGCGTGTCCGGTCAACTACCCCGCGCGGCCCGGCCCAGCCCCACCTACCGGGTCGTCGCGTATGACTTCGGAGTGAAGCGCAACATCCTCCGGCAGCTCGTCGCGCACGGCTTCGACGTTACGGTCGTTCCGGCGCGAACTTCGTGGCAGGACGCGCTGGCGTACGAGCCCGACGCGATTTTTCTCTCCAACGGGCCGGGCGATCCCGCCGCAGTCGAAGGCGTGCGGGAGAACGTGCGCGAACTCGCGGCCCGCAAGCCGCTGTTCGGGATCTGCCTCGGTCATCAGATTCTCGGCCTCGCGCTCGGTGGCAAGACGATCAAATTGAAGTTTGGCCATCACGGGGGCAATCAGCCCGGCCAGGATCTCTCTACCGGCAAGGTCGCGATCTGTGCCGAGAACCACGGTTACGCGGTCGATGCAGACTCGCTTCGCGAAGCGGGTGAATCCGTCGAGATCACCCACATCAACCTGAACGACGGCACGGTCGAGGGACTCGCGCACACCGAAAGGCCGTTGTTCTCGGTTCAATACCACCCGGAAGCTTCACCGGGACCCCACGATGCGGGCTACTTCTTCGGTCGGTTCCGGGAGATGGTGGCGCGCCACAAGGCTGGCGAAACGGTGACCGGCGCTGCGATCGCAAGCGGGCGCCCTGCGCCTACGAGCTGACACCGAGGATTCAGGTTGCCCAGACGCGAAGACATCAAGACGATTCTGGTGATTGGTTCGGGACCGATCGTGATCGGTCAGGCGTGCGAGTTCGACTACTCGGGCACGCAGGGCTGCAAGGCGCTGCGCGAAGAGGGCTACCGGGTCGTGCTCGTGAACTCCAATCCGGCGACGATCATGACCGATCCCGAGACCGCCGACCGCACCTACGTGGAGCCGATGACCGTCGAGAGCGTCGAGAAGATCATCGCGCGCGAGCGGCCGGAGGTGCTGCTTCCCACGCTCGGAGGCCAGACGGCCCTGAATCTGGCGGTCGATCTCAGCGAGCAGGGTGTGCTCGAGCGCTACGGCGTCAGCCTGATCGGCGCGCAACTCGAGTCGATCAACAAGGCTGAGGATCGGGATCTGTTCCGGACCGCGATGCACAACATTGGTTTGGAGCTTCCGACCTCGGGGTTTGCGCAGTCCGTCGCCGATGCGCGAAGGATCCTGAAGGAGACGAAGCTCCCCGCAATCATCCGGCCGAGCTTCACGCTCGGCGGAACCGGCGGCAGCATCGCCTACCTGGATGAGGAGTTCGACGAACTTGTCGAGTGGGCATTGCGCCAGTCGCCGCGCCACCAGTGCCTGATCGAACAGAGCGTGCTTGGCTGGAAGGAATACGAACTCGAAGTGATGCGCGACGCGGCCGACAACGTCGTGATCGTCTGTTCGATCGAGAACTTCGACGCGATGGGTGTGCACACGGGGGATTCGATCACGGTTGCGCCCGCACAGACGCTGACAGATCGCGAATACCAGGAGATGCGCAACGCCGCGGTGGCGATCATGCGCGAAATCGGTGTCGACACGGGGGGCTCCAACATCCAATTTGCCGTCAATCCTGAAAACGGTGCGATCGTCGTGATCGAGATGAATCCGCGCGTTTCGCGCTCTTCGGCGCTGGCCTCCAAGGCGACGGGATTCCCGATCGCGAAGATCGCCGCAAAGCTCGCCATCGGATACACGCTGGACGAGATTCGCAACGACATCACGCGTGAGACTCCCGCGAGTTTCGAGCCGTCGATCGACTACGTGGTCACGAAGATCCCGCGCTTCACGTTCGAAAAATTTCCGGGCGTCGACAATCGATTGACGACCCAGATGAAGTCCGTCGGAGAAGTGATGGCGATCGGCCGGACGTTCAAGGAGAGCCTGCAGAAGGCGATCCGCTCGCTCGAGATCGGGCACGCCGGCCTCGAGAGCCCCGCGTTGCCCGAAGGCCCGGAAGGAGAGGCCGCCCTCTGGGCGAGCATCGACACGCCGCGGCCCGGAAGGCTCTGGGCGCTCGCGGAAGCGCTGCGGCGTGGCGCATCGGTCGAAGAAATCTACCAGCGCTCCAAGATCGATCCGTGGTTTCTCGAAAACCTGCGGCAAATCGTCGAAATGGAGACAGACCTGAAGGCGCTGGCGCCGGACGAGCGTGTGCGCTGGTTACGCCACGCGAAGGCAAACGGATTTTCGGATCAGCGGTTGGCGGATTTGTGGGGCGAGACCGAAGCGGAGATTCGCGCGCTGCGTGCGCGCGAAGGCGTGCTCCCCGTCTACAAGCGCGTCGATACCTGCGCGGCGGAATTCGTCGCCCACACCCCTTATCTCTATTCGACCTACGAGCAAGAGTGCGAGTCGCGACCCACTGACGCGCGCAAGATCATGATCCTCGGCGGCGGGCCCAATCGCATCGGGCAGGGGATCGAGTTCGACTACTGCTGCGTGCACGCGGCGTTCGCGCTGCGCGAGGCCGGTTTCGAAACCATCATGGTCAACTGCAACCCCGAGACGGTCTCGACCGACTACGACACGAGCGATCGGCTCTACTTCGAACCCCTGACGCTCGAAGACGTGCTCGCGATCGTCGAACTCGAGAAGCCCGAGGGGTTGATCGTCCAGTTTGGCGGCCAGACGCCACTCTCGCTCGCGGTCGCGCTCGAAGAAGCCGGCGCGCCAATTCTCGGAACGTCGCCCGACTCGATCGACCGTGCCGAAGATCGCGAGCGCTTCGACGATGTACTCGAGAAGCTCGCTTTGAAACGGCCACCCGGCGCCGTTGCCCGGAACCCCGAAGAGGGCGAGGAGATCGCGAAGCGCCTCGGTTTTCCGGTGCTCGTGCGACCCTCCTATGTGCTCGGCGGCCGCGCGATGGAGATCGTCCACGACGTCGAATCGTTTCGGAACTACATGAAGTTTGCAGTGCGCGCATCGCGTGAACGTCCCGTGCTGATCGATCGCTTCCTCGCGGATGCGACCGAGGTCGACGTCGACGCGATCAGCGATGGCGAGCGCGTCGTGATCGGCGGGATCATGGAGCACATCGAACAAGCGGGTGTCCACTCGGGCGACAGCGCGTGTTCGCTTCCGCCGTATTCGCTCACGAAACCGATTATCGACGAGATCCTCGAATCGACGCGCCGGCTTTCACTCGAACTCGGCGTCAAGGGCCTGATGAACGTCCAGTATGCGGTGAAGGGTGAGGAGCTCTTCGTGATCGAGGTGAATCCTCGCGCATCGCGCACGATTCCATTCGTCTCGAAGGCGATCGGACGCCCACTCGCGAAGCTCGCAGCGCTCGTAATGGTAGGCCGCACGCTCGATGAACTCGGCTTTACCGAAGAGATCTGGCCGCGTCACTGCTCGGTGAAGGAAGCCGTTTTCCCGTTCGTGAAGTTCCCGGGCGCAGACACCTTGCTCGGGCCCGAGATGAAGAGCACCGGGGAAGTCATGGGCATCGATTCCGACTTTGGCCGCGCGTTCGCGAAGGCCCAGATCGAGGCGGGTAACAGCCTGCCGACGAGTGGGACCGTGTTGGTGTCCGTGCGGCTGGAAGATCGCGAGCCGATCGGAAGCGCGATGCGCGATCTCGCCGCGAATGGATTCAACGTGCTTGCGACGCCCGGCACCGCGGGTTTCCTGAATGGAATGGAGGTTGCGGCCGAGTCCGTGCCGAAGGTGGGGCAGGGCCATCCGGACGTGGTCGAGCGCATCGAGTCCGGTGATATCGACCTGGTGATCAACACCGTTGACTCGCAGGTGACCTCGATCCGGGATTCGGCGTCGATTCGACGCTCCGCGCTGCTGCGCGGAATTCCCTACTGTACGACGGTCGCGGGCGCGCGGGCTTCGGTCGGCGCGATTCTCGCCATGCAAACGAAGTCGATCGGCGTGCGGACGTTGCAGGAGATCCACTCCGACATCGATTCGTGACGTTCGTTAGCTTGGCGCGGGCGCTTGTGAGGTAGCCGAGGTGGGCGAAAGTCCGTTCCAATCTGCGATCGAGGCGGTCTTGCGACCGCTGGAATTTGCTGCCCAGGATGGGTTTTCGAGGCTCGAGCGTGTCCGCGATCTCGAGCGGACGGTCTCGGCCGCGGCCAAGCGCGCGGCCGCGCTCGCGATCCCGCGTGAGGCAGCGCAGGAGCTGGGGCGGATCGCGAAGTCGTTCTCCGAGGACGCCGAGGGCGATCTCGCCGAGCGCGTTCGCGGGGCGATCGAGGCGCTGCGCCCGCTCGCCGAGCGGGCCTGGTCCGAGCGGCAGCTCGCGAACTCGACCGCGACGCTGCCCGGCGTTGGGCCGAAGCGCGCTGAGCGCCTCGCGCAGCGCGACCTGGGTTCGGTTGCGGATCTGCTCTTCCACCTTCCCGTGCGCTACGACGACCGGCGCAGCCTGCAGTCGGTCGGAAGCCTGGAAGTGGGAACCCGCGCGACCTTCGTGGCGCGGGTGCTGGGCTGTGCGTTCTCCTCACGGCGCGGGCACTTTCGCGGACGTGTCTTCGAGGCGCTCGTCAGTGACGACACCGGAACCGTCACGTTGAAGTGGTTTCGCAGCGGGGATTCGATCGCGAAACAGGTGCGCAAGGACGCGTTGTTGCTGATCACGGGTGACGTGAAGCGCTACCGATTCGACAAAGAGCTCGCACACCCCGAAATCTCCGTACTTACCGAGTCTTCGAGTGACCCCGCTGCCTTGGGCGAAGTGCGCAGCGTAGTCCCCGAATACGCGACTCCCGAGGGTCTCCACCCGCGCGGACTCCGGCGCGCGATTGCGTCTGCGGCCGAGTGTTACTCGGATCTGGTTCCGAGCCACCTGCCTGCCGATCTCGTCGCGAAGCTCGATCTGCCCGAGCCCGGTGAGGCACTGCGCGAACTCCACAAACCCGCCCTCGATGTCGATGCGGCCGAACTTGCGGCGGGCGCGGCGCCGGCTCGTGTGCGCCTGGTGCTCGAGGAACTCTACCTGCTCGAGTTGGGGCTCGCGTTGCGCCGCGCGCAGCGATCCGCAGAGCCAGGCACGTCGATCGCTCGCGGAGAGCGCTCTGCAGCCGCCGCACTCGCACTTCCGTTCAGATTGACGGGCGCGCAGAAACGCGTGCTCGGCGAGATCCTCGCGGATCTCTCCTGCGCGCATCCGATGAACCGCCTGCTCGAGGGAGATGTCGGTTGTGGAAAGACGGTCGTCGCCTATCTCGCCGCGATGGCTGTGGCCGAAAGTGGCTACCAAAGTGCGCTGATGGCACCGACCGAGCTGCTCGCCGAGCAGCACGAAGCGACGCTGCGCACCCTCGCGGGTGCGGTGGGAGATGCGGGTGGATTGCGGATCGCACGCTTGACTGCGTCGGTTCCCAGCGACGAAGCCACGCGAATCCGTGGCGCGCTCGCCGCGGGTGAGATCGATCTCGTGATCGGAACCCACGCGCTGATCCAGGATAGCGTCAATTTCCGCGCGCTCGCTTTCGCGGTAATCGATGAACAGCACCGCTTTGGCGTCGCGCAGCGCGCCGCACTCGCCGCGAA
>SMVA01416879.1_pt1 | contig 11833 bp, 8 predicted proteins | sample 2456451 | NCBI WGS metagenome assembly SMVA01 (sample SAMN11095933, study PRJNA526329) | marine sediment metagenome | biome: Marine sediment; feature: Surficial sediment; material: Deep marine sediment; isolation source: Hadal surficial sediment | place: Pacific Ocean | collected 2014-05 | depth 0-1...
AGGAGGATTGCGCCAGATTCAAACAGCGTGGCCACATCTCTTCCATCGACTGGTGCATAATCTTGTAGTGCCGGAACCTTGTTATTCGGAGAAAATTTTGAATATTCACTGGAATACTGATCACCGGCAGTAATATCAATCGGAATAATTCGATAGGGGACTCGCAGCTCTTCGAGCATTATCGTTATTTTGAAACAATTTGGCGTCGGCCAGTAGTAGACATCAATCGATTCTGAACCATCCACCGATTAGCCTCCTGATAAGATCATGCGACTCGAACTTTCCATCCAGGGCATCCAGCCAGGATATGAAATCATATCACTGCAATCTCAAAACTATCGTCGAGTTCATTTCGACGAGAATCACTTGTAACGACTGCCTGCATACCTTCACCTTGCAGATATCTCTTTGCTACCCGTTTTATATCGCGCTCATTGACACCCAGTATTCGTGAACGTAGTTGCTCGCGCTGCGCTATTCCACGCCCATGCAGCTTATTATGAAATGCTTGTCTTGCCTCCCCGGCAGGTGAACCCGGTGCGTCGATTGAACTAACGATACCCAGGATCGCTTCTTCTACCAGCGGAAATCCGATCTTGCCGGTCACCATCCAGTCCACCGACTGCTTAAAAGCAGTAAAAGTTTCTAGTAATCGCGGATCTCGATAAGAGTAAAAGCGAAAGAGCCCGTTGCTGGTGTCGTGGGTCGCACCACCGCCGTAAGCACCACCCTGCTCTCTAATTGCAGAGTGCAGAAAGCCGTTTCGGAGCACATTTGCCAGCACAGTCAGTGCAACAGAATCTTCATGCTCTTCTGCGACTGTTGGAAAAACGCTAACGCAATAATTGACGGGAGTACTCGTAATGTAAGCCTGATTGCCCGGTTTTACTGTGAATTCAATACTGAGGGGCGAGGATGTAGCAGCAATTTTTTCACCCGACCAGACCGAACCCAGATCCATCATTAATTGATCAATTTCATGACCTTCCCCGACAAGCAGAAACTGCCGCGAAGAATTGAAGAGCATTTCGCGCAGTTTCTCGAGTTTGCTGCAAAATTCTTCAAGGTTTTTGCTGTCGTCCAGGGAATCATCGAGTTGTTTTAAGTCTTCAATCGATTGCAGGCCGGTGAGGTGGTGATTTAACCAGGGAACAGGGCGCAAGCGACTGCCTGCAGCCATCATTGCATAGGTGTGCCCGTTGCCTGCGATATTGGTTTCTCGCCTGACCCGGACCTGCTTAACCAGGTCCCTGACACGATCCAGTTCGTCGAACCTTGCGCTCTCGGATGTCTCCTTAAGGATCTCCAGCATGCAGGTACTTTTTGACCTCAGGGTACGACTACCAAGTGTGAAGAATGCATCGAACTGATCAGCGTTAGCAATGCTGGCCCTGATTGAAGAGAAGGCACTCAGACCGCCCGTATCGGCATGTTGCAGTAACTGTGTCTCCAGGTAATCGCGATTGCCGGAACCCACCTCGGTGAGGATCCGCGAATACAGGGGCAATAGATTCAGCAGTTCCTGCGACAGTTCGGGTATTTCTGTGATGACCTGCTGATAGACAATGCCATTGGTGGGCGCTTTGTAGGTCGTGATTCTTTTTTGATGGTGATACTGCCCGCCCGGTATATTCAGAGCGTCAGGCACATCAGACAGCCCAACTTTTGGCAGAACATCAAGATCCTCATCCTGCTGTTGTCTTTCCTGCAGTGCTTGTGCCTGCAGAATAATCTGTTCTTTTTCGTCTGCCGATAATCCGGATTTGATTTCCTCGAGTTTCTGTTGCTCTTCTTTTGTCTGCAGGTCACTCAGCCCGGGATCGGGATACATAACCAGCCTGACTCGATGCCGATTAGAGAGAAGCAAATCATCGACCAATGTCTTGATGAAATCAGGATCATGAATTTCTGACCTGAGCTTCTCGATGACAGGATCAAGATCCAGCAGGTCGATGGGATTGCCGCGATGAATGGCCGCCGACATGCAGGAAAATATCAACTGCAGCCCATAGGGCGTTCCGTCTCCGCCGATTTCCCGGTGAGACAGTTCAAGTTGATGGAATACCGCTTCGAGCCTTGCAGTCTCAATGCCATCCCTGCTAATTTTTTGCAGAACCTCGAGGATCAATTTTTCAACGGCATCTGCATGTTCCGGGTCACTACCCTCGACCCCGCACATGAAACTCATTTCATGATTGGATTCTTCCAGGCCGCACAGTTGTGACGCTGCCGCTGCAAATTCGAATTCTTCAAGTGCCTTGCGCAGCGGAGACGCACTAGTATCAAGCAGCACATCGCTAAGGATATTACATTTCAGCAGCATCTCCAGATCTGTGTTCTCACCCAGCAGCCAGGAGAAAACAATATGCGTCTTGCCGGTTGACTCTTCCTGATCCAGCGCATAGGGCTTGCTCACCCTGATGGTTTCAGTCAATCGCTTTTCGGGGGCAACCGCAATCTTAGCGCAGCTATCGTTGAAGCGATGTAATGCTTTACTTTCTATGAATTGTTGCAGTTCAGCGACAGGGATGTCGCCGAAGGTCATAAATACCGCATTGCCCGGATGATAGTGTGAGCGATAAAAGTCAACCAGCTGATCATACTTGAGTTCCGGGATGTGCTTCGGCTCACCGCCACTACTATAGTGGTAGGTCGATGTCGGAAACAGGTGCTTTTGAAGCTCGGAGTAGAGAACTGATACGGGTGAACTGCTATCACCTTTCATTTCATTGTAAACAACGCCGCGATAGACCAGTGGTGTCGTTTCATCAAGGGGATCCTCAAATTCCAGCCGATGACCTTCCTGCGCAAAATCCAGCGGGTCAAGCCTGGAAAAGAAAACCGCGTCCAGGTAGATATCCATGAGATTAAAAAAGTCTTTCCGATTCATACTGGCAAATGGATAGGCAGTGTAATCACTGGTGGTGAAAGCATTCATGAAGGTATTCAGTGAACGACGGATCATCAAAAAAAATGGATCACGAACCGGAAATCGCTCACTTCCACACAGTGCCGTGTGTTCCAGCATATGTGCGACACCTGTTGAATCCATGGGCACCGTGCGCAGAGCAACCATGAATACATTCTCGACATTGTCTGCTTCAAGGTGATAGTGCGCTGCACCCGTTGCCAGGTGAGTGTACTGCTTAACCGTCAGATCCAGCGTTTCAATTCGACGGGAATGCAGTAATTTGAATTCAGGAATTCCGGCATCAGACAACTTATCCTGGGTTTCGTTAACCATCTGGGTGTTCTTCCTTAAATTTTTGCCAATACTCTTCGATGATGTCTTTCATTTCTCTTCGCAACATAACGATGGCAAACAAATTGGGTATCGTCATAAAAGCGATGGTGATTGCTGAAATTAACCAGACAAGGGAAGTATCTGCAATGGCTGCGACAAAAAATCCCAGCACATAAACCACGCGGTACGGCAAGACGCCCCTGACACCAAACAGGTAGGTAATAGCCCGGTCACCATAGTAGGACCAGGCAACTGCCGTCGAAAAGGCGAACAGGACCAGACCAATGGCGACGATGTATTTTCCAAAATCACCGAAAGCACCACGAGTGAATGCGATGGTTGTCAGGTCGACCGAATGAACCAGAGATTTACCGCGGACGGACAGGTCACTGGTCAGATTCCCATCTGCAATAGTTAACATGCCCGTGAAAAGCGACTCATCCTTGTAATAGCGCACATCTTCGGCTAAAGAACGGTTGTGGATAATGGTAAAATCCCCATCTACAGCCCTGCCGCTGATCACATTAATATCTCCGCTGAAGGGTTTTACGGGATCATCTTCTCTGGCAAATCCGAGGTGTTCGAACAGCGCCGTCTTTTGAGCAGCATCAGTTTCCGAATAATGCCCCTGCACAAATTCCATATCAAAACTCTGGAATTTATTCTCATGCTTCTCCGTCCAGACCCCGGACGAAAGAATAACCAGGCCGGTGAGGGTGCAGATAAGAATGGTATCGATAAAGGGTTCAAGAATAGACACCATTCCTTCAGAAACGGGCTCATCCGCTTTTGCCGCGGCGTGGGCGATGGGTGCACTACCCTGCCCCGCCTCATTGGAAAACAGGCCGCGGTTGACGCCTCGATTGAATGCATAAGCAAAACTAGCGCCAAGAAATCCCCCGGTGGCCGCAGAACCTGTAAATGCATCCTGAAAAACTGCCAGGAAAGAGGAACCTACCTGGGGCAGGTTGGTAAAGATAACCGCCAGGCCACCCACAAAATAAATGACAGCCATGGTCGGAACGATTGCCTCGGCGACATGCACGATGCGTTTTATCCCGCCAACGATTACCAGGCCCAGCACCGCCGCCAGGGTTGCGCCGGTAATCCATTCGGGTATGCCAAAGGTTGATTCGACCGCGGCGGCAATACTATTACTCTGCGGCATACTGCCGGTACCAAAACTGCTTACCACCGTTGCAACCGCGAAAAAGACCGCCAGCCACTTCATATTCAAGCGGCGTTCCATCACATACATTGGCCCGCCAACAATGAAACCATCTTCGTCATGAACCCGGTACTTATGCGAGAGGGAGACTTCAACAAATTTGGTTGTCATGCCAAAAAATGCGGTCATCCACATCCAGAACAGGGCGGCAGGCCCACCCAGGAAGATCGCCAGGCCAACACCGCCGATGTTACCCGTACCCACGGTACCGGATATTGCTGTCGTTAAAGCCTGAAAATGGGTTGCATCCCCTTCCATTCCTGGTTTGTCGTACTTGCCGCGTACGATTCTCCAGGCATGTGCGAAAAACCTGATCTGCGGGAACTTGAGATAGAAAGTAAAAAAGATGCCGGTACCCAGCAAAAGGAAGGGGAAGTATTGTGCTGAACCCAGAAGTGAATCCAGAAATTGCAGTACACTCGTTAATCCCGTTAATGGATCATCATTCAAAAAATCTCTCCTTGCTCTTTGCTTTTCTCTTGGCCTTTCTCTTTAACTTGCTCTTAAATCTAGTTTTGCCGCAGTAATTTTATAGCGGCTAGCCGCAGGCGACCTTATCAAATAAACTCAAGGGTGAATAGCAAAGGACTTAACTGCAGCCGATGACTCGACTAATCTTTGTAGCACTGTTGATTTCCTACAGCTTCGATACTGCTGCCCGGGATGTATGGAAAAATGTAGACCGTGTGATAGCAATCGGTGATCTTCACGGGGACTATGAGCAGTATCGCGCCGTCATGATCATGGTAAAGCTAATTGACGAAAACGGTGCGTGGATTGGCGGTAGGACGCATCTTGTGCAAACCGGTGATATCCCAGACAGGGGGCCTGATTCCCTTAAGATAATCAGGGAATTGCAAGCATTGAAAAAAGCCGCACGTAAGGCAAAGGGATATGTGCATTTGCTAATCGGTAATCATGAAGCAATGAATGTTTATGGAGATTTGCGCTATGTTCACAGCGGTGAATACCAGGTTCTTGTAGACGAAAATTCCCTTGCAAAACAAACTGACTATTACCAACGTTTCATATCCTATATGGCGGGCAATTCGCCTGAGACGCTTGTTGATGAGGCTTTCAAATCCCAGTGGATGGATCGTTATCCACCGGGTTATGTTGAGCACCGCGTGTTATGGCAACCCAGCGGTGAATTTGCAAAGTGGGTGGCCAAAAACAACACGGTTATCAAGATAAATGATATCTTGTTTGTTCACGGCGGCATTAACCCGCACCTGCCCTACATGAGCATCAGGGAAATTAATAAAGCCATTAGCCGGGATTTACAATCCTTGCCTTTACCTGAAGGCAGCCTGGTTGAGATGGAAGACAGTCCGCTGTGGTATCGGGGTCTGGCTCGAAACCCGGCAGAGTCAGAGTTACCCGATCTACTAGCAATGTTGGAATTCTACGATGCCAACCATATCGTGATGGGGCACTCGCCAACTCGCGGTGTTGTCTTTCCAAGGTTTGATAGTAGGGCAATCATCATAGATGTAGGCCTGGCGGTACACTATGGTGGCGGAATGGCCGCCCTGCTGATTGAAAAAGGCAAACTATCAGTGATTCACAGGGGCAAAACAATTGCATTGCCATCGTCCGATGATGCTTTGAAAGCCTATTTCCAGAAAATAGAACTGCTCGAACCTGACCCTAAATATGTTCAGAGAATGATTCAGCTTGTGGACATGCCAGCGGATCCTATCCCGGCAAAGGCAGAAGAAACGCCTGTTGAAGTTGAAACAGCCATTCCGCAATAGGTGTTATGAGGCGACAGGTTCTCTCATGGTCACAAATTCTTCAGCCGTTGTCGGGTGAATACCAATTGTTGCATCAAACATCGCCTTGGTCACTCCCGCTTTGTAGGCAATGGCAAGACCTTGAATAATTTCCCCGGCCTCTGATCCCACCATATGCACCCCGATAATCTTGTCAGTCGCCTTGTCAACGATGATCTTCATCATGTTCATCTCATCACTACCGCTAAGGGTGTGTTTCAAGGGGCGAAAAGTAGAACGGAAGACTTCAATTTCATCAAAGGTCTCCCGGGCCTTTTCCTCAGTTAAACCCAGCGTGCCAATATTGGGTTGGCAGAAAACAGCTGAGGCAATGCCGTCATAGTCCATCGTTTTTGGATCATCATTGAACTGGGTGCCGGCAAATGCCATCGCTTCTGCAATGGCAACGGGAGTGAGTTGAATTTTATCGGTGACATCTCCCAGGGCAAATATATTAGGTTCCGAGGTCCGAAATTCATCATCAACGATGATCGCGCCATTTTTCCTGCATTCGACACTGACATTTTCGAGCCCGATATCATGCACCGCTGGATTGCGACCAATGGCACACAACACCACGTCAGTTTCCATGGTTGACCCATCTTCGAATGAAACATGCAGTGTGCCATCAGACTGTTTCTCTATTTTACTGACCATGCTGTTGAAGTAGAGATTTACCTCCTTTTTTACCAATTCATCACGCACTGTTTCCCTGACATCCTGATCGAAACCGCGGAGGAATAGTGGCCCGCGGTAAGACAAACGAGTCTCGACGCCGAGGCCACTAAAAATACCGGCAAATTCGACCGCGATGTACCCACCGCCAATAACCAGTGCTCTCCTCGGTAGTTTTTCCAGGAAGAACGCTTCATTCGAAGTGATGGCATGTTCTATTCCTGGCCAGTCAGGCATCGCTGGCCAGCCTCCGGTGGCAATCATGATCTTGTCTGTTGACACAACCTGATCATTGATCGAAATGTGGTGTGCATCAACGATCCTGGCTCGACCATCAAAGTGCGTGACGCCTGCCTGCTCTAATAATCCCTCATAGATACCATTTAACCTTTTGATTTCCGCATTTTTGTTTCTCAGGAGTAGATCCCAGTTAAAGGCTGGTTTGACCGCATCCCATCCAAACCCTTGCGCATGGTGAAAGTCTTCCTGAAAATGCGAGGCATAAACAAATAGTTTTTTTGGTATACAACCCACATTAACGCAGGTCCCGCCCATATATTTGTCTTCTGCTGTGGCAACCCGCGCGCCATAGGTCGCGCTCATCCGGGCGGCTCTCACGCCACCGGAACCAACACCAATAACGAACAGGTCAAAATCATACTGGGGGTCAGGATCAGCCATTTTCTCGTCTCACTTTTTAAGTTTCACATGCCGTCGAAATCCGGCACACTGTCAGCATACAGTAGATTCAAGCTTCCATCAGATGTTACAAACCTTTGAAATTATTCCCTTTCAAGACAATAACCTTATCGAATCAGTTCGCGGAGAGTTCGAAACCTGCGAAAAACAGATAATTGTCAGTTATCAAGTTATTGGAAAAATTAGCGAAGTGTGCTGGCCAGAAAAGGATGCATCGCCCACCAGGCAGTTTGGCCTGTGGGAGCATACCTGCCTGGAATTTTTCATCGGTCCAGCAACAAATGCTAACTACTGGGAATTCAACCTTTCACCCAGTGGTCACTGGAATTGTTTCTCTTTCTCAGATTTGCGAACTGATATGCAGGAAAGCGAAACGCTTGTCTTGTCCTCGGTGGAATGCTCAGTTGCAGAGGAAGTTGCGACTTGCACAGCTTTAATTCATTGTGACGACATGGTTCTTTCGGGTATTCGAATTGGCATATCAGCTGTAATCGAACACACTTCAGGGTTCTTCTATTATGCACTTGCTCATTATTCGAATGCCGAAAAATCCAGGAGACCTGACTTCCATGCGCGCGAGAATCATCTTCTACTGCTATAGAGGCGACAATTGATCGATACTACCAGGAATAAGACAGGGACAAGAATCAACCCATGAATTTTTCGTTTGGCATAGACAGACTTTTATCAACTTCTGCTCTGCTTACTCAACTGCGCAGAAAAAAAGTGGGGCTTGTTGCCCACCCGGCATCGATCACATCGGGTAATCATCACACCCTGGATGCCCTGATGGACAAAAATTGCAACATCGTCAAAGCATTTGGGCCTCAACATGGCATGCGTGGAGACAAGCAGGACAATATGATCGAATCAAGCGACTATCTCGATCCGCTGCATCAGGTTCCAATCGTTAGTCTCTACGGGTTGCATCGCCGTCCCACGGAAGAAATGATTCGTGATCTGGATATTGTTCTATTCGACCTCCAGGATGTTGGCTGCAGAATTTACACCTACATCACCACCCTGAAATATTTTGTTGAAGCCTGCGCCCGCTATGATTGCGAACTCTGGGTGCTCGATCGTCCTAACCCGGCGGGCAGACCTGTTGATGGTCTTCGACTTGAAAAAGGTGAAGAGAGCTTTGTTGGCTGCGATGAATTACCCACTCGTCACGGACTTACTGTTGGGGAGCTAGCTGGCTGGTTTAATTCAAGACTGACAGTGAAGACAAAATTAACAACGATCAATATGCAGGGCTATTCACCAGAATCTTCTCCCGGATATGGATGGCCAATAAATGATCGCCCGTGGATCAATCCCTCGCCCAATGCGGCCAGCCTCAATATGAGCCGGTGCTTCCCTGGTACGGTTCTGTTGGAAGGCACCAATCTCTCCGAGGGTCGTGGCACAACAATCCCCCTGGAAGTGATTGGCGGCCCCGCCTTCCCTGCCACAGATATTCTTGACTATATGAATGAAAACGTACCTGACTGGTTAACCGGTGTATTTCTGCGACCCTGTTTTTTTGAGCCGACTTTCCACAAGCATGCGGGAGAACTGTGCGCCGGCATTCAGATTCATACGGATTACTCGGGTTATGACCATGGGAAATTTAAGCCATATCGTCTTATCGCGGGAATCCTGAAGAGTTTAAAGGCGATACAACCTGAATATGAATTATGGCGGCATCATGAATATGAGTACGAGGCTGGTCGAATTCCTATTGATGTTATCAATGGGGGGCCAGGTTTACGCACCTGGGTCGATGATAATACGAGGGATTTTGATGATTTTGAGTCCAGCTTACAGTTGGTTGAGCAGGACTGGCTTGCGGAGAGAAAACCGTTTCTTGTTTACTAGCCTCAATGCCAGCGGTTTTCTGATTAATCCATTCCCTTCACCCTGCATGCGGGATAGAATCCGGCCTTTTTTTAGCGCAGCCCCTTTTAACCTCACCTTATTGATAAAAGCGAGAACACCATGACTAATGCCTACAAGATCGCCATTCTGGAAGGTGATGCAATTGGACCCGAAATTACAGCCCAGGCTCTCCGGATATTCGATGTTCTTTCAACCCATCGCGATGTTGCTTTCGACCTGATCAAGGCGCCCTTTGGTGCCGCTGCCTACTTTGAGCATGGTAAGGCCTTCCCTGATGAAACCAAATCCATCTGCGATGATGCCGATGCAATTTTGAAGGGCCCGGTAGGCCTCAGCTACGAAGAATCGAAAAAGATTCCTGTGCAGGAGCAACCCGAACGTGGTGCTATTCTGCCACTGCGCGCTCGATACAATACCTTTGCTAATTTCAGGCCCATCCTCCTGTCCCGGGAGATGGCACATTTTTCACCGCTTAAGGCAGAAATCATCAAGGATGGCATCGATATCCTGTTGATCAGGGAACTTGTTGGAGGACTCTACTTCGGTGAAAAAGAAAGAGGCATTAATGAAAACGGGCTGCGTTATGTCAAAGAAACACTGGAATATGACGAGCAGCAAATTCGCCAGGTATTGATCGTTGCTTTCGAGCAGGCGAGGCAAAGAAAGAAGCGATTACATAATATCCACAAGAGCAACGTGCTGATATCCAGTGTTTTCTGGAATGAGATATTGGATGAAGTCCACCAGGATTATCAGGATATTGAGGTCATTCACCTGCTGGTCGATGCAGCAGCAACCGCCTTATGCCTGAATCCAGGCCAATTTGATGTCATGGTGATGGAAAATATGTTCGGGGATATTCTTAGCGACCAGGCCGGCGGCATCCTGGGATCCCTGGGACTGATGCCCTCCGCGTGTATAGGGCCTGAAAAAGCATACTACGAACCGTCCCACGGATCGGCGCCCGATATTGCGGGCAAGAATATCGCCAACCCCTATTCCATGATCGGCAGCGTTGCCATGATGCTGGAGATGAGTTTTGGCATGTCAGACGAAGCCGATGCTGTGTGGACGGCAATGAAAAACGTATTTGAGACGGGATTTACGACAGCAGATTTATCGGCTAGCAGCAGTGACATACAACTGGTATCAACCGTGGAATTTGGTGATAAAGTGGTTCAGCATCTGGATAAGCTACTCGGCTAGCAGGTTGTCGGTGCTGCCCTATATTTCTGCCCTGTACTGCATAGTGCAGTTAGCCTATCCAAAGGGGGACTACATCTGGCTAAGCGTCTGGTAGATACTCATGACCATCGCCAGGATGGATATCCACCCCCATCCAATGAATACCCACATGATAGGCGGTTGTTCGAGCAGGTCACCCAGGATATTAACCGTGGAATCCACAAAGAATAATTTCAGTGTGCCGAGCACATATTTCTTGAACATGCCTAAACCTGATATCACAAAATTTGCGGTATTCTACTGAAAATGATGCCAGATTTCAGCACAAATTGGTGGTCAACCTGGCTATATTCTCCCGTGAAGCGATTCATATCGTTCAAATGCAACGATATCCAGCTTGATCTGCTCGAACAGGGCGAACACATCGATTTTTTCCTTGTACTGCACTCTTTTGGATAACATGGTGACGGGGAAAACATAATTTTCTGTCTCCTTCCAGCGTAGCGCTTTACTCAAACCCAATTCGTCCTGGTAGCTGATCCACTTCAGATCGAGTTCAGCAGCGAGGACGTCACCAAAAACGACGCCAAGTGCCTGCCATTGCTCAACATCGTCGTTTCTGATGATCTTTCTATCCACTAGTTGCTGAATCTTCCTCAAATCGCCCAGATCCTGCTGGATCGTGACGATACCCAGTCTCCTCGTCATCAGGTCTTTTATATTTTGTCGATGGGAGTCCAATATAAACTTTTGCCCTACATTCAGATCCTTGATCCTGGCCGGTTTCGCTTCTATTTTCTGGTCAAATTGATAATTTTCGAGGTCCTCCGGTGACAGGACAGGCGGGCCTTGTGAATCATATTCAGATTCCCCAAGGGCCAGAATTGGCACTAGACTTAGGCTAGCCAGTACTAAACTTAAACGCATTTTCGTATTCCCAATCAGGTTTTACGGACTTTTCTAACATGATCAAACAATCATCTACCATTGCCACTCAGGGTATATTAATGACCAGGCTGCAGCTTTTATCATTAGCCCACGGGTTTATTCGCGAAGTTACTTGTTATTATTAAGCCACAGACACTACTTAATCATCCACAAGACTTCATAACCCGGGTATCAGTTTGGACAACAGTTTAATAGAAC
>SMVA01236636.1_pt1 | contig 11831 bp, 10 predicted proteins | sample 2456451 | NCBI WGS metagenome assembly SMVA01 (sample SAMN11095933, study PRJNA526329) | marine sediment metagenome | biome: Marine sediment; feature: Surficial sediment; material: Deep marine sediment; isolation source: Hadal surficial sediment | place: Pacific Ocean | collected 2014-05 | depth...
GCAGAGCCCGCCCCAGAACCCGCCACAGAACGACAGAAAGAGGGAGCGGTCTGATGACTGACGAAGCCTCCACAGTGCCACCACGGCTCGAGGTCCGGGGCGTTACCAAACAGTTTCCCGGAGTCCTGGCCAACGACCACGTGGATTTCGCCGTGGCGCCGGGGGAGATTCACGCGCTCCTGGGCGAGAACGGCGCCGGCAAGAGCACCCTGGTGAAGATGATCTACGGCGTGCTGCACCCGGACGAGGGCACGATCCACTGGGACGGCGAGCAGGTGACGGTCTCGGACCCGCGCACCGCCCGCCAGTTCGGAGTCGGCATGGTGTTCCAGCATTTCTCGCTGTTCGAGGCCATGACCGTGCTGGAGAACATCGCGCTGGGCATGGACGAGTCGGGCGACATGAACGCCCTTTCCGATCGAGTGGTCGAGGTTTCGAAGGCCTACGGCCTGCCCCTGGACCCGCGCCGGGACGTCTACACGCTCTCCGTGGGCGAGCGGCAGCGAATCGAGATCGTGCGCTGCCTGTTGCAGAACCCCAAGCTCCTGATCATGGACGAGCCGACCTCGGTCCTGACGCCCCAGGAGGTCGAGCGCCTGTTCGAAACCCTGGAAAAGCTGGCCTCGGAAGGCTGCTCGATCCTCTACATCAGCCACAAGCTGCAGGAGATCAAGGCGCTCTGCCACCACGCCACGGTGCTTCGCGGCGGCAAGGTCGTGGCCGAATGCGATCCCAAAGTGGAAACCGCCAGGACCATGGCGCAGCTCATGATCGGGGAAGAGCTCAAGACGGTGACGCGCCGGGCCGTCGGCAATTACGGCGAGCCCAGGATGGTGGTCGAGGGGCTCAGTCTGCCGTCCGAGGAATATCACGGCGTGGATCTGCGCAACATTTCCCTCGAAGTGCGGGCCGGCGAGGTCTTCGGCATCGCCGGGGTCGCCGGCAACGGCCAGAACGAGCTTCTCTTGGCCTTGTCGGGCGAACGCCTGGCGGATCGGCCCGATGCGATTCGCGTCGACGGCGCGCCGGTCGGCAGGTTAGGGGCCGGCGGGCGGCGGCGGCTGGGGGTTTGCAGCGTCCCGGAGGAGCGCAACGGCCATGGGGCGGTGCCGGGCATGAGCCTGATCGAGAACGGCGTGCTCAGCGGGCACCACCGCATGAACCTGCTGTCCTCGATCTTCATCAAGGGGGCCAAGGCTCGCAGCTTCGCCGAAAAGGTGATCGAGGACTTCGATGTGCGGACGCCCAGCAGCGGGACCGCAGCCGGCAGCCTATCCGGCGGCAACTTGCAAAAGTTCATCGTCGGCCGGGAGATTCTCCAGTCGCCGAACGTGCTGGTGGTCTCCCAGCCTACCTGGGGCGTCGATGCCGGCGCCGCGGCCACCATCCATCAGGCGATTGCCGACCTTGCCACTGCGGGCACGGCGATCATCGTCATTTCCCAGGACCTGGACGAGCTTCTGACCATCACCGACCGCTTGGCCGTGATCAACGTCGGGGTCCTGTCCAATGCCCTGGTGACCGCGGACGCATCGATCGAGGAGCTCGGCCTGCTGATGGGCGGCGTCCACGGCCCGGACGCCCACCCGGCACCCAGCGAAGGGGCCAGTGACGGGGCCAGTGACGGGGATAGTGCTCATGGCGCTTAAGATCGAACCGCGGCGGGAGATCTCCCGCACGCTGCTCTATGCGACACCCGTGCTGGCGGTCTTGATGACGGTCGTGGCCGGGTTCTTCATCTTCCTGGCGATGGGCTTCGATCCCTTCATCTCGCTCTATCACTTCTTCGTCTCGCCCGTGCTGTCGCTCTACGGGCTCAGCGAGCTCATGGTGAAGGCCGGACCGTTGATCATCATCGGCGTCGGCCTGGCGATCGGCTTCCGGGCCAATGTCTGGAACATCGGGGCCGAGGGACAGCTCACCCTGGGCGCCATCGCCGGTGGCGGGGTGGCGCTCCTCTTCTGGAACCAGGATGGGTTCTTCATCCTGCCGCTGATGTGCCTCGCGGGCATTCTGGGCGGCATGGCCTATGCCTCCATCCCGGCCTTCCTGAAGACCCGCTTTGGTGTCAACGAGATCTTGACCAGCTTGATGCTCACTTATGTGGCGACGCTGTTCTTGAGCACCCTGGTCTTTGGGCCTTGGATGGACCCGGACGGCTTCAACTTTCCGGAGTCGCGCATGTTCTCGGACTCGGCCCTCTTGCCCATCGTCCTGGAGAACACGCGGATGCACTTGGGCACGGTCATCGGCCTGCTGGTCGCGGTCGCCGGCTGGGTGCTCATGACCTTCACCATCATCGGGTTCGAAATTCGCGTGGTCGGCCTGGCACCGGCCGCGGCGCGCTTCGCGGGCTTTAGCCGCAATCGCATCATCTGGCTCAGCCTGCTGGTGGGCGGGGGCCTGGCGGGCCTGGCCGGGACCTTCGAGGTCGCCGGGCCGATCGGACAGATGATTCCGGTCATTTCGCCCGGATACGGCTTCACCGCGATCATCGTGGCCTTTCTCGGCCGGCTGCATCCTCTGGGTATCATCCTATCGGGTCTGCTGATGGCGTTGTCCTATATCGGCGGCGAAAACGCCCAGATAGAGGTCGGCCTGCCCCAGGCGGTGACCGGCGTTTTCCAGGGACTGCTGCTGTTCTTCCTCTTGGCGTCCGACTTCCTGGTCCGCTATCGGATCCGGACCGTGCGCCCGGTCACGGAGTGATACGACATGACCCTAGAACCCATGGCATTAGTTCTGCTCACCATCATCTCCGCGGCGACGCCCTTGCTCTTCGCCGCGCTCGGGGAACTGGTGGTGGAGAAGTCCGGCGTTCTCAATCTGGGGATCGAGGGCATGATGTTGGCCGGTGCGGTCGCCGCCTTCGCGGTCACCGTGACCACCGGTAGCGGAACCCTTGGCGTTCTGGCCGGCGCCGTCGCCGGCGCGGCCATGGCCTTCGTCTTCGGGGTCTTGACCCTGACACTGGCGGCGAACCAGGTGGCGACCGGGCTGGCGCTTACCATCTTCGGCGTCGGGCTCTCGGCGCTGATCGGCGCGGGCTTTGTGGGCGTCCCGGTGAAGGAACTGCCGACGATCCTGGAAATGGTCGGCCAGAAAGAATCACCGGCCATCGTCAAGTTATTCCTGGGCCACGATCTGCTGATCTATCTGTCGATTCTGGCGACCGCCGGCGTGGCGTGGTTCCTGAAGAAGAGTCGCGGCGGTATGATCCTGCGCGCGGTCGGAGAATCGGACATCTCGGCCCACTCCATCGGCTACAACGTCATCGGCGTGCGCTACCGCGCGGTCCTCTTCGGCGGCGCCATGTCCGGTTTGGGCGGGGCCTTCCTGTCGCTCTCCTATTCTCCCATGTGGGCCGAGGGAATGACCGCCGGGCGCGGCTGGATCGCGCTGGCCCTGGTGGTCTTCGCCTCTTGGCGGCCGTGGCGCCTGCTGTTCGGCGCCTATCTCTTCGGCGGCGTCACAATCCTTCAGCTCTATGCTCAAGGGGCCGGCATCGGCATTCCGGCCCAAGTGATGAATATGCTGCCATATCTAGCGACCATCTTGGTTCTGACGATAATCGCCGCGGGACCTTGGAAAGGGCGTCTCGACGCGCCCGCTTGTCTTGGAATACCGTTCAGGCCCTCGACTTGATCAGAGTGAATCGCAACACAGAAAGGGAGACAACACCCATGACCACACACGTCACTCGCCGGGGATTCGTCCTCGGCACGGCGGCCACGGCCGGCGCTTTGTCCCTGGCCGGGCCCCGCGCTTTCGCCGCGGAGCCGCTGAAAATCGGCTTCGTTTATGTGGGCCCCGTCGGCGATTTCGGATGGACCCATGGCCACGATCTCGGCCGAGAGGCCATTGTTCACCAATTCGGCGACAAGGTTGAGACCAATTACGTCGAGAACGTGGCCGAGGGCCCGGATGCCGAGCGCGTGATTCGAAAGCTGGCGATGAGCGGCCACGGGTTGATCTTCACCACATCCTTCGGCTACGGGACCGCAACGATCCGGGTGGCCAAGCAGTTCAAGAAGGTCAAGTTCGAGCACGCCACCGGCAGCAAGACCGCGCCCAACGTCTCGATCTACAACGCGCGCTTCCATGAAGGGCGCTCCGTCTGCGGCACGATCGCGGGGCACCTCAGCAAGAGCGGCGTGATCGGCTACGTCTGCCCCTTCCCGATTCCGGAAGTGGTCATGGGCATCAATGCCTTCACCCTTGCCGCCCAGAAGGTGCGGCCCGACATCAAGGTGAAGGTGGTCTGGACGAACTCCTGGTACGATCCGGGCAAGGAAGGCGACGGCGCCAAGGCGCTGATCGACCAGGGCGCCGACATCATCAGCACGCACACCGACAGCCCGGCCGCGCTGCAGGTGGCCGAGTCCCGCGGCGTCCATGGCTTCGGCCAGGCCTCCGACATGAAGGCCTATGCGCCCAAGGCCCAGCTCACCGCGATCTTGGACGACTGGACGGAGTACTATGTGAAACGGACCCAGGACGTGATGGACGGAACTTGGAAGAGCCAGTCCATTTGGTGGGGCCTCAAGGAAGGCATGGTCAAGATGGCGCCCTACGGCCCCGACGTGCCCGACAACGTCCGCGCGGCGGCCGACGCCACCCGCGACGGCATCATCGCCGGGTCGCTGCATCCCTTCACGGGCCCGATCAAGAGCAACGCGGGCGAGGACAAGATCGCGGCCGGTCAGACCATGAGCGACGAAGACCTGCAGAGGATCGATTGGTACGTCGAAGGCGTAGAGGCCTGATAACGCGATGGGGAGTGAGCCGGCGCGGACAGTAGGCGCCGCGCCGGCCGCGCGCACTCTATGAAGGCTGAAGGGCGACTGATTTACCTGGATCATCTGGCTAGCACGCCGCTTGATCCCGAGGTTCGGGCGGCCATGCTGCCTTGGCTCGACCCGGCCCGGGCCGGCAATCCCCACAGCGAACACCCGGCGGGGTGGCGCGCCATGAAGGCGGTCGAGGCCGCCCGCCAGGCCGTCGCCGAACTGATCGGCGCCCGGCCGTCAGAGATTATCCTCACCTCCGGCGCCACCGAGGCCAACAACCTGGCCCTGTTCGGGGTGGCCGAGGGCGCCCGGCAAATCATCGTCTCCGCGATCGAGCACCCCAGCGTGCTGGAGCCGGCGGCCGCGCTCGGCGCCGGCGGGGCCCGGGTCCAGGTGCTTGACACCGATTCCGCCGGGCGGATCGATCTGGACGAGCTTGAGGGACTGATGTCCCAGGGGCCGTCGCTGGTCTCGATCATGGCGGCGAACAACGAGATCGGCACGCTCCAGCCCCTGGCCCGGATCGGCGCCCTGTGCCGGGCCCAGGGCGCGATCTTCCATTGCGACGGGGTCCAGGCGCTCACCACCCAGACCATCGACGTGGCGGCCATGGGGATCGATCTGCTCAGCCTTTCCGGCCACAAGCTCTACGGGCCCCAGGGCATCGGCGCGCTCTATCTGCGCGGCGGGGTCGCACTCCGTCCGCTCACTCATGGCGGCGGTCAGCAGGGCGGTCGGCGGGCCGGCACGATTCCCGTGGCGCTCTCCGTGGGCCTGGGCGCGGCCTGTCGCCTGGCGCGCGCGCGCCATCGCGCCGACGGGGAGAGACTGGCGGCTCTGCGCGACCGGCTGCTCGCCACCCTGACCCAAGCCGTGCCCGTGCTGCGGCGCAACGGACCGGACGTCGAGGTTTTGCCCGGCTGCCTGAATGTGACCGTCCCCGGCCTGGATGCCGTTGATTTCCTGCTCGATCTTCCGGAGATCGCCATCTCCACCGGCTCCGCCTGCAGCTCCACGGCGGAGGCCCCGTCTCACGTGCTGCGCGCCATCGGCCTTTCGGCGGAGGACGCCCACGGGAGCCTGCGGTTTGGTCTCGGGCGCGGGACCACGGCCGAGGACATCGATCAAGCGGCCGAGCGAATCATCACAGCGCTGCAAGATCGAGGTCATGCACCATCGACCGCAGTTCGGGCCCCAGGCGCTCGATAGCGAAATCGGCGAAGGCCTTGACCTTGGCGGCGAGCAGCTGGCGATGGGGATAGAGCACGCTCAAGACCACCGGCTCCGGAGCGTGATCGAGCAGCACCGGCCGCAGGCGCCCATCGCGCAGGTGGTCGGCGACCTCCCACACCGGCTTCATGACGATGCCGCGGCCCATCACGGCCCAAGTGGTCAAGACATCGCCGTCATCGGCATCGAAGCCGCCGCTCACCGGCACCGTGGTCGGGCCGGCCTTGGAGTTGAGGGTCCAGCGAAATTGCTGAGACCCGGGAAAGCGCAGCAGGAGGCACTGGTGATTCAGAAGATCGTCGGGCGTCTCGGGCGTCCCCTGGGCGTCCAGATAGGCGGGCGCCGCGCAGAGGACCCGCTCGCAGTCCATGATCTTGCGGGCGATCAGCGCGGAGTCCGGCATCACCCCCATGCGCACCGCGATATCGACCGATTCGGCCAGCAGATCCAGGAGATGATCGGACAGACGCAGCTGAACGTCGATCTGGGGAAAAGCGTCACGAAACTCGGGCACCAAGGGGCCCAGAATGCGCCGCCCCATGCCCAGCGGCGCCGTGACCCGAAGGGTCCCTTGGGGCGCGCCGCCGGCATCCGCCACCACGCTCTCGGCGAATTCCAGCGCGCTGATCACGTCCTGACACGCGTTGTAAAAGGCCAGGCCCTGCTCGGTGGGTTGGACCCGCCGGGTGGTGCGGTTGAGCAGGCGGGCCCCAAGATGGGCCTCCAAAGCCTGCATGCGATGGCTCACCACCGCCGGGGAAAGCCGCAGTTGCCGGCCGGCCGCGGACAGGCTGCCCTGTTCGACGACGCGTACGAAAACCCGAATGTTCTCGAGAAGGGCCACCCCGGTTCATCCCCTAGCGAAGGGTCAGTTTATTCGGTTTTTTTTGAAAGTCATGCTGATTTCTGACTCATTCACCCGTAATGGCCGGCAAGGTTAGGATTGGTGTAACGCATACGAGCGCTCATAATCCCGGTACCGATCGGGGGCGCGAACGCGAGAGGACCAAGGCACATGGAGATCATCTTACTCGAGTGGGTGGATTTATCGATCCGCTGGCTTCACGTCATCGCGGGGATCGCCTGGATCGGCAGCTCGTTCTACTTCGTCCACCTGGACCTGAGTCTGGAGAAGCGCGAGGGCCTGCCCGAGGGGGCCGGCGGCGAAGCCTGGCAGGTGCACGGCGGCGGCTTCTATCACATGGTGAAGTACCTGGTGGCTCCGAGCCAGCTGCCCGACGTGCTGACCTGGTTCAAGTGGGAGGCCTACGCCACCTGGCTGAGCGGTATGGCGCTTTTGGTGGTGGTCTACTACATGGCGGCGGAGCTCTACCTGATCGACGTCACGGTGCTCGATATGGCGCCCTGGGCGGCGGTGGCCATCAGCGTCGTCGGGCTGACGCTCGGCTGGATCGCCTATCACCTGCTGTGCAAGTCTCCGCTCGGCCGCAACGACGCGGCCCTGGCCGGGATTGGCTTCTTGTTCCTGGTGGTGCTGTCCTACGCCTTCACCCTGATCTTCAGCGGCCGGGGCGCCTACATGCAGATGGGCGCGCTCATCGGCACCATGATGGTGGCCAACGTCTTCGTCGTGATCATCCCGAACCAGCGCAAGGTGGTGGACGCCCTGCGCGCCGGCCAGGAGCCGGACCCGGAACTGGGCCGGGAAGCCAAGCAGCGCTCCCTGCACAACAACTACCTGACCCTGCCGGTGCTCTTCGTGATGATCGGCAACCACTATCCGCTCGCCTTTGCCAGCAAATGGAACTGGCTGATCCTGGCCATCGTGTTGGTGGTGGGCGCCGTGATCCGCCACTTCTACAACCAGCGCCACAAGGGCGCGCCAAGTCCCTGGTGGGCCTGGGCGGTGGCCCTGGCCGGCTTGATCGCGGTGGTCTGGCTGAGCCTGCCGCCGTCCGAGGTCGATGAAGCCAAGGCCGGGGAGATCGACATGGCCGAGGTCGAGTTCATCGTCCTGTCGCGCTGCAGCATGTGCCATTCCCAGGAACCCCTGTGGGACGGCATGGCGGTGGCGCCCAAGGGCGTCATCCTGGAGACCCAGGAGCAGATCCGCCGCCACGCCACGCCGATCGCGTTGCAGGCGGTCTACACCCATGCCATGCCACCTGGAAACATCACCGAGATGGAAGAGGAAGAGCGGCAGTTGCTCGCCGCCTGGATCGACGCCGGCGCCCCCGGCTGGTAGGAGCGGCATCTGATGCCACCGTCCCCCTCGCGCGCAATTCGGGGCCGTCTCCTCACCTTCAGCGGCGATCCGGCAGAGCTCGGCGCCGAGGCCAGCCATCGCTACCTGGAAGATGGGCTGATCGTCCTGGAAGACGGCCGCATCGCACGGGTGGGCGAGGCCCGGAACCTGCTGCCCGAACTGCCGGCGACCCTGACGGTCGATCACTATCCCGAGTCCCTGATCATGCCAGGGTTCATCGACCTGCACATTCACTATCCCCAGACCCAGGTGATCGCCTCTTACGGGGCGCAACTGCTCGATTGGCTCCAGACCTACACCTTCGTCGAGGAGCAGAAATTCAGCGATCCGGACCACGCCGCCACGGTCGCCCGGTTCTTCCTTGACGAGCTACAGCGCAACGGCACCACCACGGCGGCGGTCTATTGCACCGTGCACCCGGAATCGGTCGAGGCCTTCTTCACCGAGTCCGCCCGGCGCAACACCCGCATGATCGCCGGCAAGGTGCTGATGGACCGCGGCGCGCCGGAGGGGCTGCTGGATAGCGCCCAGAGCGGCTACGACCAGAGCAAGGCGCTGATCGCCCGCTGGCACGGCCGGGGGCGCCAGCACTATGCGGTCACCCCGCGTTTCGCGATCACCTCCACGGAAGCCCAGCTGGAGGCCGCCGCCGCGCTCATGGGCGAGCACCCGGACGCCCACTTCCAGACCCACCTGAGCGAGAACCTGCGCGAGATCGAGACGGTCAAGGAGCTGTTCCCCCAGGCCGCCAGCTATACCGACGTCTACGACCGCTTCGGCCTCTTGGGGCCGCGCGCCCTCTTCGGCCACTGCATCCACCTGGAGGACGGGGAGCGGGCGCGCCTGAGCGAGAGCGGTTCGGTGGTGGTCTTCTGCCCCACCTCCAACCTGTTCATCGGCAGCGGCCTGTTCGATCTAGAGCGCGCCCGGGACCCGGTTGGCCATCCCTTGCGGGTGGGCATGGCCACCGACGTGGGCGGCGGCACCAGCTATTCCATGCTCCGGACCCTGGCCGAGGCCTACAAGGTGCTCCAGCTTCAGGGCCAGAACCTGCCGGCCCTCCAGGCCTTCTACCAGATCACCCTGGGCAACGCCCGCGCCCTCGGCCTGGACCAGAACATCGGCGCCCTGGAGGCCGGCCGAGACGCCGACATCGTGGTGCTGGACTCACGGGCCACACCGGCCATGGCCCACCGCATGGAGACGATCCAGGACAATCTGGCCGAAGAACTCTTCGTGCTCATGACCCTGGGCGACGACCGCTCCGTGCGCGCCACCTACATCGCCGGCGAGCGCCTGCACAGCCGCTAGGGCGGGCGGCCTTTCAGTTCACCAGGATCGCCCGCAGGTCGTTGACGTTGGTTCGGGTCGGGCCGCAGATCACCGCGTCGCCCAGGGCCTCGAAGAAGCCGCCGGCATCGTTGTCGGCCAGGCGCGCGGCGCCATCCAGGCCCATCTCCCCTGCGCGCTCAAGGGTGTCCGGGCCGATGATGGCGCCGGCCACGTCGGTGCCGTCCGGTTGGGGGGCGCCGTCCGCGCCGTCGGTGTCGCAGGCGATGGCGGCCAGCTTGGGATTGTCCTGGAACGCCAGGGCGAGGGCGAGGGCGTATTCTCGGTTCGGGCCGCCCCGGCCCGTGCCGGTGATGGTGACCGTCGCCTCGCCGCCCGAGAGGATCGCGACCTTTTCATCGGAGCGGGCCTGGTCCAAGGCCAGGGCCGCGTGTTCGGCCGCCAGGGTGCGGGCCTCGCCTTCCAGGTCGTCGCCCAGAACGACTGTGCGGTATCCGGCCGCCTCGGCTTCCTTGGCCGCCGCCGCCAGCATCTCGGCGGGCCGGGCGATCATGCGGAAGTCCGACGTCTCTAAGCGCGGGTCGCCGGGCTTGGGGGTCTCCTCGGCCGCCGCCTTCAGGTGGCGGGCAATGGCTTCGGGCGGCTGGACGCCGTAGTTGTCCAGGATCGCCCGGGCGTCGGCGAAGGTGGTGGGGTCGGCGACCGTGGGGCCCGAGGCGATCACCGCCGGGTCGTCGCCCGGGACATCGGAGATGGCCAGGGTGACCACCCGCGCCGGAAAGGCCGCCGCCGCCAAGCGCCCGCCCTTGACCGCCGAGAGATGTTTCCTGACGCAGTTCATCTCGGAAATGGTCGCCCCGGATTTGAGCAGCGCCACGTTCACCGCCTGTTTGTCCTCCAGGGTCAGGCCGGGCGCCGGCAGGGCGAGAAGCGCCGACCCGCCGCCGGAGATCAGGCACACCACCAGGTCGTCCGCCGAGAGCGCCCCGACCATCGCCATGATGCGCGCCGCCGCCGCCCGGCCGGCGGCGTCGGGCACCGGATGGGCCGCCTCCACCACCTCGATCGCCCGGCACGGCACCGCGTGGCCGTAGCGGGTGACGACCAGGCCCGAAAGGCGGCCCGGCCAGTGCTCCTCCACCGCCCGCGCCATGGCCGCGGCGGCCTTGCCGAACCCCACCACCACGGTCCGGCCCGTGGGCCGCACGGGAAGGTTGGCCGGCACGCAATGGGCGGGCTGGGACACGGCCACGGCCCTGTCGAACATGGATCGGAGAAGCTGATCGCCCATCGCCCGTTCCCCGGCCCGCTGGGTGCACGTGAATGCCGGCCTCCATAATAAAGGGATGGCGGAACCGTCCGCACGAAAATTGTCTGCCCCGGGCCGAATACCTGACCAGGTACCTCCAATGGAGGAGTTCCGGTCATGCGGGCACATACGATACGATGGACCCTTCCGCGAACAACCGCCGGGACCGACGGGCGCCGTCCGTCGCTGCCACACGAATCCGGTGGTTTCCTGTGATTGCCGGAAAGGAAGGTCGAGGTTGCAGACCCAGCGCGACACCGTCGCCCGCCAGAGCGGCGGAGAGGCCCTCAAGCACGAGCTGGTGGGCCTGTTCCAATACATCCGGCGGGTGCGCCAGGAGATCGCCGCCATCTACCGTCCCGCCGACGACGCCAATCAGTTCGACAGCATGGCCGACCAGCTTGACGCCATCATCGGGACCACCGAGGAAGCGACCAACACGATCATGGAGGCCATGGAAAACAACGACGAAATCCTGACCAAGTTGAGGCAGGGGATCACCGATGCCGATCACCTTGCCTGCCTTGACAGGATAGCCGCCAACGGCGCCACCGTTTTCGAGGCATGTTCCTTCCAGGACATCACCGGGCAAAGGGTGTCCAAGGTGGTAAAGTCGGTCTCCTACGTGGAGGAGCGGATCAACGCCCTCATCGAAATCTGGGGCAAGGACGAACTCGACAATGTGGAGGTCAAGGCGGAGCGGGAAAAGACCGCCGACGAGAAGCTCATGCACGGCCCCCAGCGCGCCGGCGAGGGCATCAGCCAGGACGAGATCGACAAGCTGTTCGACTGAGTATCCGGCGCCTCCGGTATTCCCTGTCCCGCGCCCGGTCGGCCGTGGTAGTACTCACTTGCAGCAACGCAGAACGGAGCAATGACCCGCCTTGGTTTTCCCGTGTTCGCCCTTCTTTTCGGCATGCTTGCCGCGGGCACGGGCGCGCAAGCGGCGGGCCCCGGGGATATGGTGTATCTGGACCTGAAGGAC
>SMVA01158962.1_pt1 | contig 11830 bp, 9 predicted proteins | sample 2456451 | NCBI WGS metagenome assembly SMVA01 (sample SAMN11095933, study PRJNA526329) | marine sediment metagenome | biome: Marine sediment; feature: Surficial sediment; material: Deep marine sediment; isolation source: Hadal surficial sediment | place: Pacific Ocean | collected 2014-05 | depth 0-1...
GCCCCAGGCACCCACCGGGGATTTAGCATCCGGCATGAACGCACTTTCTTGTCGGGCAATCGCCATGCTCCAGTAGACCGGGATATCAGCCACCCGGGCATTGCTGATAAAGGTATCCTGGTAGGCAATAGGAAACCTTAATTCCAGTTCGTTCCATGCCTTCGCCTCAATAAGTGATTGAATGGCAGGTTTGTACCAGCCCCATTTTGCCGCCACCCTTGCGGCTATTTTTCTCTCCCTGTTGGAAAACTGTGAAGTCGTGAAGTACCACTCGCGCCTCGCCTGGGTTCTCTCTCCCAGTGTCAGTAACTCAAGTGCGCGCTGGATACCGGGTGTTGCTTCCAGCGCCAGAATCTCTTCTGCTGAAACATGGGTAGGCTTATCTACATAGTTGTAGTTTAGCGAAAGTTTTTCTGCAGAGAGAAACCCGTAGAAGGTCCTTGTATCTGCAAGCCCGAGAAAAATCTTGTGTGCACTGTCCCTGTCTGCAACATCTTCTGAGTCTATCAACACACGCGCCTTCCAATATTGCCATCCTGGTTGCTTCTGAATGCTTTCAGGTAACAGATTGATAAGGATGAGCACCAGGCTCCAGTCGTCGTCTCGAAGTGCTTTACGGATTCTGGCCTCAACCAGCTCCGGGTGTTGACTTGCGTCAACAGGCAGATTCTCAAGCAGGTCATTTGTATCATCGGCATAAGCCAGGTGTTTGCCAATATGGACGTAAGTCTCCGCTGCAAGTTTGGGATCAAAATTGTGAATGACCTCGTACTGGCGGAAGGCCTTCAGAGCATCCTCAGGGTCATGTCTGGCCAGGCGCTTGATACCGTGGAGGACTATTTCCCTGACCTGTGGGCTCTGTGTTTTGTAGCGGCTGATACGTTTTATTTCTGATGGCCTTTTATGCACCTTTTTGTAGTATGTCGCCAGCTGGCGATCTTTTTTTGCGAGAAATCTGGTCAGGTAAGTTGCCAGTTTCATTTTGTTTGCCTGTATGGCAAGAGAGTAACGTTGCCAGGCCAGAACAGGAGTTAGATCTCCATTGTCACGCCAGACCTTAAATACAGGATCACACTCATCAGGTTGAGAAGTCCCGACCAGCCAGAGCTGTTCTGCGGCCAGCCTTGCCTCACCCAGCTCTTTTTGCTTGTACAACGCGTAGCCATGGTAGCAGGCGTTGCGGGGCCCATCGGGTGCTGCCTGATAGTATTCGAGGAAAGTTGACCATTTACCGCGCCTTGCCAGGTTAAATAACCAGTTCTGGCGCAGCTGCTCTGCTAATGGTGTGTCCTTGTACTGATCGATGAAGGAAATGATGGAGTCTGTTGACTGCCTTGAAAGGTGATGTATTTTATTTGTGTACTCAAGATACGGGTACAGGGGATAGGTGAGAAGTTGATCCTTGATCTTAAGATAACGACTACGCTGGCCGGATTTTATAAAGTATATGGCGTCCTGATATTGCTTGCGTTGATCAAATCGGGGGAGTTCGGTTCTCGGCTTGTAATTCGCGTCCCTGGAAAAATCGGCAAACGTAAACTGGCAAGCCAGCAGTAAAATCGGAAATCCGATTCTCATTTTTATTGAAATTATTTTTGTCACAGGTAAAAACAGTCAGTTAAGAAATTTCCATCTGCAGGGTCGGTGCCCTGCGATTGGGCTAGGTTAGCGAATTTTTTCTCAAAAGGTAATGACTGGGTTAGGAACCGACCCTGACGGCGAGCACATCGCAGGGCGCGCCATGTAATACTCCATTCGCGGTAGAGCCCAGTAGCAAGGCCAGACCATGTCTGCCGTGACTGCCGACGACAATGAGATCAGCTTCAATTTGGTCTGAGAGGGTGTGGAGTTCAGTTTCAGGTCGACCGAAAACCAGGTGTTGATCTTCGGGTTCGATATTTAGCGTCTTGGCAAAATCTGCAAGATGGGATCTTGCTGTCTCCTGAATCTGTTCCTGAATAGTCGATAGATCCATCGGAATATCACCGCCGTAGGCAAGGCTGAGAGGTTCAATGACATGTGCACAACTGAGCTTTGCTGAAAATGCAGTCCGCAATGCACAGGCTCTTTTTGACACGTGCCTCGCTTCTTCCGTCAGATCTACAGCAACCAGAATATGTGTATATTCTCCCATTGGGTCCACCTCTCTTGTATTTCTAGTTTTATGAGTCGGTTTAGGCGCAAATTTACACATTTCGGGAGGTTAAAAACAGAGAAAAATCAAAAATTTTCACAGGATCAACACCAGATGTTGATACGATTGAAAAATGACCTACCTGATTATTGGCATCGCCGTATTATTCGTCATTGCGCCGATCTTCGCGATTCTTCCCTCAAAGAGACAAAAAGAACAGATGAAACTTCGCCGCAGCGCAATGAATGAAGGGATTAGCGTTGAATTGACCAGCATCCAGGACCCTATTCCTCATCAGGACAAGTACCTCAGCAATACGGGTAGGCCCTTGCCACCGGTTCTTGCTGTTGCGGCCTATTCTATGGTCCGGCGTAAGCCGAATGAGTGGCGCGTTGCCCCCCGAATCGATTGGACTCTGGAGAAGCGAGGCAATTCCTCTGACTTACCGGATAACTGGCACTGGGCAGCGGCCAGGCCACAGGAGATGTCAGAGGAATTTTCTTCCTTTTTAGGCCTTCAACTTGAGTCATTACCACCTGATGTAGTGAAAATAGAGGAGGTTAACTACTTTTTGTCGGTTTATTGGCATGAGTCTTCAGGAGATGCGGGACTTTCCTCGATCGTTAGATTTCTAAACGCTTGTACGAAAGAAACACCCTACAAAATAGGTTGTGATTTTGATTCAGATTAGTACCACCTGGGAAAACTGATTTGACAAATGTGGCCATACTCAGGCTAAGCTAAAAAGTGAGGTCCTGGCAGGATGAGAATGAATTGTTCACAATTTCCTTCTTGACCTTCGATAAGTAACACCTTATATATGTCGCCGCATTTGGGAAGTACAAAAAGTTATGGGGAAATCGTTAGTCATAGTTGAGTCTCCGGCAAAGGCCAAAACGATCAATCGTTATCTGGGTAGTGATTACATCGTTAAGTCCAGCGTGGGGCATATCCGCGACCTCCCCGTGAGTGGCAATGGTACCAAGGTCGACCCCAAAGCACGTGCGGCCGAGGCAGCCAAGACCCGGAAAATGGCTCCCGAGAAGAAGGAAGCCTACAAGAAACAAAAAGCGCGTAAACAGCTCATTAAAAGGATGGGGATCGATCCAGAGCATGACTGGAAAGCACAGTATGAGATTTTACCAGGTAAAGAGAAGGTCGTTGCCGAACTAAGGAGGCTGGCCAAAGATGCAGATGAAATATATCTCGCAACGGACCTTGATCGCGAAGGTGAGGCTATTGCCTGGCATCTAAGAGAGGCAATCGGCGGAGACCAGAGTCGCTATCGACGGGTGGTGTTTAACGAAATCACCAAGAAAGCAATCCAGGAAGCTTTCGAAGATCCTGGTGAGATCAATATGGACCGTGTTAATGCCCAACAGGCCAGGCGTTTCCTGGACAGGGTTGTTGGTTTCATGGTGTCTCCGCTACTCTGGGCAAAAATCGCTAGGGGGCTGTCTGCAGGGAGAGTTCAGTCAGTGGCGGTAAAACTTCTCGTTGAACGTGAGCGGGAGATTCGGGCATTTGTTCCAGAAGAATATTGGGAGCTTTACGCGAACCTGGCCGAAGATGCTGCAAAGCCTGATGATGCGGTTAAGTTTCAGTTGTCAAAACAGGCGGGTAATTCATTCAAGCCTGTCAACAAAGAACAGATTGATATTGTGCTTGATAAGTTAGGTGACGCGATCTTTGCCATCAAGAGCCGTGAGGATAAACCGACACAGACTCGTCCAACAGCACCCTACATTACATCAACATTGCAGCAGGCGGCGAGTACGCGACTTGGTTTTGGTGTAAAGAAAACCATGATGGTCGCACAGAAACTGTACGAAGCGGGTTACATCACCTACATGCGGACAGATTCCACAATGCTCAGTGCAGAGGCGGTCGCGACATGTCGTGAACTGATTGCCTCTGATTATGGCAGGGAATATGTGCTGGATGAACCACGATTGTACTCCAGCAAAGAAGGAGCGCAGGAAGCTCATGAAGCCATTCGTCCATCTGATGCCTCAGTTAAATCAACTTCCCTAACGGGTGTTGACAGGGATGCTGAACGACTTTACGAATTGATCTGGCGCCAGTTTGTCGCCTGCCAGATGCCTGACGCAGAATACACAAGCACTGCAGTTGTCATTGAAGTCGAAGACCTTGAACTCAGAGTTCGTGGCCGAATTTTGAGATTCGATGGTTTCACACGAGTTCAGGCACCTGCAGGTAAAAAAGATGATGAAGTTCCCCTGCCGGATTACAAGGTAGGCCAGATTCTGAACCTTGTAGAGTTACTGCCGTCTCAGCATTTCACCAAGCCACCGGCACGCTTTGGTGAAGCAAGTCTGGTCCGGGAGCTTGAGAAAAGAGGCATCGGTCGCCCATCTACCTATGCCTCAATCATCACTACCATCCAGGATCGTGGCTACGTCACATTGAATAACAAGCGCTTCTATGCAGAAAAAATCGGTGAGTTGGTCACAGATCGATTAAACGAAAACTTTGAAAATCTGATGAGTTTCGGGTTTACAGCGGAGCTGGAAGAAAACCTCGACAAGGTCTCCGATGGACTTGTTGACTGGAAGAGTCTTCTCAATGAATTCTATACCGACTTCGATAAGAGAGTAGAGAAAGCCGGTGGAATTGAAGGTGGAATGCGGTCGAATGAGCCTTCGATTACAGATATTGATTGTCCAAAATGTGGACGAAAGATGAATGTGAGAACAGCCAGTACGGGTGTTTTTCTTGGTTGTTCGGGTTATGCCCTGCCGCCAAAGGAACGGTGCAAAAGTACCATCAACCTCATTCCGGGCGATGAGGTAATAAGTGCGGACGCGGATGATGAAGAAGAATCACGTATTCTTCGAACCAAGCGACGTTGTGGGCAGTGCGGTACCGCCATGGAAAGTTACCTGATTGATACCGGCAGGAAGTTACATCTTTGTGGTAACAATCCGGATTGCCCCGGATTTGAGATCGAGAAAGGTGAGTTCAAGATCAAGGGCTACGATGGCCCCATCCTTGAATGTGATAAATGTGGTGCCGAGATGCAGTTGAAAACCGGCCGATTTGGCAAGTACTTCGGCTGTACCAGTGAAGATTGCAAAAATACCAGAAAATTACTTCGCAACGGAGAAGCGGCACCACCGAAAATGGATCCCGTACCCATGCCAGAATTGCGGTGTGAGAAGGTAGACGATACCTATCTTCTGCGAGATGGTGCTGCGGGCATATTCCTGGCGGCGAGTCAGTTTCCACGTAACAGGGAGACCCGGGCGCCTTTTCTAGATGAACTTATCCCACACCAGAATGAGATTGACCCCAAGTACCAGTTTCTCATGTTCGCACCCTTAAAAGACCCTGAAGGCCGCAGATCGCTCGTGAGATTTGCGCGCAAGACAAAAGAGCACTATGTCATGACTGAACTTGAAAAAGGTAAACCGTCGGGCTGGCGAGCTGATTACATTGATGGCAAGTGGGTAGAAGAATACAGACCTAAGGCAAAGAAAAAAGCCAAACCTAAAAAGAAGACCAAGGCCAAAGCCAGCTAAGAGTCAGTGCCTGATCACGCCCACACCTATCCCTTCAATGGTAAATGCCTGCTCTCTGAGGTCAACAACAATGGGCGCGTAGTCCTTGTTTTCCGGTAGCAATGTGATGAGCCACTTTTTGCGACCATCTTTTTGCAGGCGTTTGACAGTCACCTCATCTTCGATTCGGGCAACGACGATATCGCCGTTATTGGCCTGGGATGTTTTATGAACGGCAAGTAAATCGCCATCGAGAATGCCACCTTCCATCATGCTGTCACCATGAACCGTCAGGAAATAATCAGCGGATGGTTTAAAAAACCCGGATGGAATATCACAGTAATCCTCGATGTGTTCTTCGGCGAGAATCGGATTACCGGCAGCGACCCGGCCTACAATCGGCACGCCAGTCACTACTTCGGGTAGTCGGATACCCCGGGAGGTTCCCGGGATCATTTCAATCGCACCTTTACGTGCCAGTGCCTTCAGGTGTTCTTCCGATGCGTTTGGGCTGCGAAACCCAAGTTTGCGCGCGATGTCAGCCCGGGTGGGTGGATATCCAACATCATCAATGTAAGTCCTGATGAATTCCAGAACTTCGCTTTGTCTTGCCGTTAATTTATTCATTCGCAGTGCACCTCTTAAGTAACACGTCTAAAAGTTATTCAAATAATACATGTGTTTATATACAGTTACTGGAATTATATACAGCTAATAATGATTAGCAAGCTTTCTTCGTTGAATAATTCAACAAGTGACCCTCGGTATCGCCTCTAAGCAATAGACTTGCGATACTTGGGGAATTGTGATGTTCTTTGTGACCTCTGAACGGGTAGAACTATTCATGAAAAAAACGTTGTTTTGTGCGCTCGTCGTGATTTCATCAGGCATCTTCGAAGGCTTTAGCACTGAGTCCGCAATAGCCGAAGAAACGGCGGAAGACAAGGGCCTGGCTATTGCCATCGAGGCAGACAAGAGGGATCAGGGTTGGGTGGACAGTAAGGTCAATCTTGAGATGGTGCTGAAGAACGCCAGGGGTGATGAGAGTCGGCGCCAGATGCGCCTCAAGACGCTTGAAGGTTCAGATGACGGCGATAAAAGCCTGACGATATTTGACACCCCACCGGATATTAAGGGTACGGGGCTCCTCACATTTTCACATAAAGTTGATGATGATGATCAATGGCTGAATCTGCCCGCACTGAAACGTGTGAAACGCATTGCCTCGAAAAACAAGTCGGGACCTTTTGTCGGAAGCGAGTTTGCATTTGAAGATCTGTCCAGCCAGGAAGTTGAAAAGTACCGTTACAAATATCTTCGTGATGAACAGCTTGATGGAATGGAGTCGTTTGTCATTGAACGATATCCGGTGAGCAAATATTCTGGCTATACCCGACAGATAGTCTGGATTGATAAGGAACACTATCGACTTTTGAAGGTAGATTACTATGATCGGAAAGATAGTCTTCTCAAGACACTGGTTTCAAAAAATTACCAGCAGTATCTGGGTAAGTACTGGCGAGCTGGTATCATGTCGATGGTCAATCACCAGACTCGAAAGAGCACAGATTTAATCTGGAGAGATTACGAGTTTGCCACTGGGCTGGATGACAATGACTTCACCAGAAATAGTTTGCAGCGGGCCAGATAGCTCGTCGTGAATAGAGCGGTGAGGAAAACAGTGGTTGTGAACAGGGTTGTCATTTTCCTGTTGCTCCACTGTGTTTGCATCGCGGTGCTGGGTAGTGGTGATGCCGGGAACTACTGGTTAGTTGGCGGTTCGTCGAACAGGGCGACAGCTATTGCGGAGGGAGAACGGCTAAGTAGTGCAACGGGCGTCGAGGTATTACTCCAGTCCGTTGACAAGAATGGGAGTACTTCCTATCGGCTGCTGGTTCGCTTTTTTACCGATGAATATGACCAGTTACGGCTAAAGAGCCAGTTGCGCTTTGCCGGTGTGGATGAGGTTATCCCGACAAAATTCACCGGTAGTGAATCCGAGCTACAGTCACTGTTTGCGGTTCTTGATTATGGTGGTGAAGTGCTGGGTTCATCTGAACCCTCGCCTATGGCAGCCACCGAAAACACCTTTCCGGGTGAACCGGCGCCTCAATCCATCTCTGTTCCTGAACCTATTCGCTTACCAGGACCGGTTTTGATCCCGGGTTCGGCCTCTGGCGCCGCTTATCTTGTGGTCGGTAGCTTCCGCCGCTCAGAACAGGCAGAGAAATATCGCGAGAGCCTCGAAAGCTCCTTTAGCGGTGTATTTATAAAGCTGAGCAGTGAACATTCATTTTATCGAGTCGTCGTTGGCCCCGTTGCTGCCTCTGAAGAAGAAGTGTATAAACGCGAGGCCACAGCCGAGGGAATAGAAGGTGCGTGGATGTTACGGGGTGGCGATAAGTTGGATGCAGTTGAAACGGTATCATCTGACTCGATTGCTGGTGTCAGTCCGTCTCCAGAACCATCTCCAGAAACCGTCCTGTCACCAAAAGTGAAGCCAGATTCATCACGAGAAACCGGGCCTGCCAGTCCTGAGCCAGAGGACGATTCATATAATCTGGCAGAATTGAAAGCAGCATCAGGGGGTTTTTTTTTAAACCCAAAGCGGTAGAAGGGGCTGGCAGGTGGCGAACAGATGTTGCGGGTGAATTCCGGGTATTTAGTAGCCCGGGCATTAATGATCTGGGTCAGTATCACGGTTCTGTGAGTTTTCAGAGCGAGTACTATCGAACCTGGAATGATGACAACGACATTTTTGCTTTTGTGCCTTTTGGCAGGTGGGATGAACAAGATAGTGAGAGAACACATTTTGATATCAGGGAGCTCACCTGGGTCCATGTCAATGACTCCTGGGAGCTGCGGTCCGGTATAAGAAAGGTATTCTGGGGAGTCACGGAATCCCAGCATCTGGTCGATATCATTAACCAGACGGATAATCTCGAAAATCCTGATGGTGAGGAAAAACTAGGTCAGCCCATGATCAATCTTTCGTTCTGGAGAGATTGGGGTGTTCTTGATTTTTACATATTAGTTGGATTCAGGGAACGACGTTTTCCGGGGGTGAATGGTCGACCGAGACTGCCTTTTCCTATCGATGAGGATGCCGCAATATTCGAATCTGGCGCGGAGCAGTGGCACACAGACTTCGCGATTCGCTGGGTTCAGAGTATCGGTGAATTGGAAATCGGTTTATCACATTTTTCCGGAACCTCCAGAGAACCAAGGTTTGAAACTGAGGTTGTTATCGACCCGTTGGGGTTTCCAACAGATCTGACCTTGATCCCGGTCTATGACCAGATTGACCAGACTGCTATCGACGCACAGTATTTCATCGGCGACTGGGCTTTGAAACTTGAGGCCATTCATCGCCGCGGGCAGGGTGATAGTTACAATGCGGTTACTGTAGGATTTGAAAAGACGTTTGTAGGTATCCTTGGCGGTCGTAGCGACCTGGGTATAGTAATGGAATACCTATACGATGATCGTGGTAGTGCGGCGACGGTGATTGGTGAAGATGATGTTGCTTTTGGTTTTCGGTATTCTCTAAATAACGCTTCGGATACCACGGCACTTGTTGTCAGCCTGTTCGACCTTGATTCCCCCGAATACCTGACGACATTTGAAGCGAGTAGTCGGCTTGGTGCTAGCTGGAAGATTGTTGTTGAAGCCTCTATATTCAGCAAAGGCAGAAAGAGGAGTGATAATTTTCTCGGAATTCTCGAAGCCCTCGCAGATCCGGAAACTGAACTGGACTTTTTCCAGGACGAAGATTTCTTAAAGATAGAACTAATCAGGTATCTCTGATGGATGAAATTGAAAACATGATAGCCATGATACTTGGATGGGTCACTAATCCCGGAGTCATCCTGGTTTTTTGCATTGTCTTTATGACCATGCTTTTAAATTACATGGTTCGCAAAGTTTTTGACCGGCTAGAAGTAAAAGCGGAACAAACCAGAACCGTTTGGGATGATGCCTTTCTCAATTCGATACACTCTCCATTTTCATGGTTGATCTGGGTGATGGGTATCTCGTGGGCCGCCGAAGTCGTCTCCCAGCAGGCAGAAACAGGATTGTCAGAGATCATCGAGCCTGTTCGTTACATTGCTGTAGTGGGTTTGCTTGCATTGTTTCTAACAAGATTTATTCGCGAGGCGGAATCTGGATTTGTTACCCAGGGTGCGGATGTCACCACAGCGAATGCCGTAGCTAAGTTACTTAGGATTTCCGTTCTGATCACCTCTGCCTTGTCGGTACTGCAGACCCTGGGAGTAAGCATATCGGGAATTCTTGCTTTTGGTGGTATAGGGGGTATTGCAGTTGGCTTTGCAGCCAAGGATCTGCTTGCCAATTTTTTTGGCGCCCTGATGATCTATCTGGATCGTCCGTTTGTAGTTGGCGACTGGATTAGGAGTCCTGATCGCGATATTGAGGGTACGGTCATTGATATTGGCTGGAGACTCACTGAAATTCGAACTTTTGATCAAAGACCACTTTATGTCCCTAATTCCGTATTCGCTACGATTTCTCTGGAAAACCCGTCACGGATGAGAAATCGGCGAATTAAAGAAACCATTGGTGTCCGCTACGATGATATTGGCGAAGTCCAGGCTATTATCGACGATGTTCGCAGCATGCTCGAAAACCATCCGGATATTGCCCAGGATCGAACACTGATAGTGAATCTTATTGCGTTTGCACCCTCGAGCCTGGATTTTTTGATCTACACGTTTACCAGGACGACAAACTGGGTCGAGTTTCACGGGATAAAGGAAAGTGTATTGCTTGAGGTTGCGAGAATCATCCAATCCCATGGGGCAGAAATTGCTTATCCGACTTCAACAATACATATTTCGCCGGAAGCGGTAGAGTCATAAATCGCCGATTAACGGTACAAATTCCATCTCAAGGAGTTCACTTGTTTGTGCCACCATGATCCAGATGGGGTAGACTTACGCCCGCTTAATTTCATACTCTTTAACTTTTAGCACCTCGCTTTTAGCACTTTACAATTAGCATTTCTACTTAAGGATATAGGGAATCAAAATATGGCAAATCTACTTTTTTATGAGAATCCTGTCGCACTAAATAAGGTCACTCATAAAGACACAAGAATAAAACCGATGGAAAACAACTTTGGCTTCGCGGCTAAAACCAATTCCGTGATTCTTGCCGGAGTTGAATTTACCGAGGCTGCCAAAGAGTACCCAATTGTGTTCGCGAGTTCCGGTGAATCTGTCATTCCCGTGGCTTTGCTTGGGTTGCGAAATGCAGAAAATTTGTTCGTGTCAGAAGATGGCAGTTGGGATGCAAAATATATCCCGGCCTTTGTTCGACGATATCCCTTTGTCCTGGCAGAAACCGGCGATGAAGGGCAACGGGTTGTCTGTATAGATGCAGATTTTAGTGGTTTTAGTCAGGATGAAGGCGAACCACTGTTTGAAAATGATGAGGCGACTCCAATCCTGCAACAGGCCCTCGATTTTCTAGATGAATACCAGAAGCAATACATGCGTACGGAAAGATTCGTCAAGCGTCTCAAGGACAATGATCTCCTCATGGCATTGAATGCCAAAATAGATATGGCCGATGGTGCACAGTTTTCACTAACCGGACTATTGGCAGTAGATGAAAAAAAATTGCTGCAACTTGACGATGACAAGGCGCTTGAATTTTTCAAGTCTGGTGAATTGGCCTGGGTATATTGCCACCTGATGTCCCTGGGCTCGATGGGTGGAATGGTTCAGCGAATCGCCAAACGGGCAGTAGGGCCAGATGAAGGTAAATCTGAAGGCACTTCAAAGGATGCCCCAGAGAAAAAGACCCAGGAGAAAAAAAACCAGGATGAGAAGTCCTCCGACGAAAAGAAAAGTAAGCCGAAGAAGAAGTGAATAGTTAAGGAGTAATGCGTTCCATGCTGGCGATAATTGGTGGCACTGGTTTTGGTCAATTTGCTGCATTGAGTAACCTTGAACCAGTAGAGATTGATACAAAATATGGACAGGTCTACATGGAGAGAGGCTTGCTCGATGGCAAGCCTCTTCTGTTTCTACCCCGGCATGGAAACCCGCCTCGATTCCCACCCCACAAAATTAACTATCGGGCTAATATCGATGGCCTCATCAGTGCTGGCGCAACGAAACTTATTGCAGTGACCGCAGTCGGTAGTGTA
>SMVA01012835.1_pt1 | contig 11829 bp, 8 predicted proteins | sample 2456451 | NCBI WGS metagenome assembly SMVA01 (sample SAMN11095933, study PRJNA526329) | marine sediment metagenome | biome: Marine sediment; feature: Surficial sediment; material: Deep marine sediment; isolation source: Hadal surficial sediment | place: Pacific Ocean | collected 2014-05 | depth 0-1...
AATAGTTGTACCTCATTACGTCAAAGAGGATCGGCAGTTGAGCATTTTTAAGCGGGGACATGATTCGAACAAAGATTCCTGGAGTGAGTTTAGAATTAGGTATCCTGAGAAAGTGGGCCAGCCTAAATCGGTGGCAGTGGGTGATATAGACATGGATGGTAACCCCGATCTTGTCTTTGCGACGGAATTCGTGTTTGGCGACGGGCGGGGCATTGTCTGGCTCCGCTTTAATCAATCACCGTTTGATTCAACATGGCAAGCGTTTGACATCAGTGGCTCTAAAGGTACTAAATTTGACCTGAGTCAACTTATAGACATGGATGGTGACGGCGATCTTGATGTAGTTAATACTGAAGAACACCACAACGCGGAAGGCGGTAATTCGGGGTTGGGATTGATTTGGTATGAAAACCCGGTCAAATGAGAGCATGTGGTTTACAACGTAATCGCCTAACAAACAAATTTACCCAACAGCAATTTAGCGCCAACGACGAAAATCGAGGAACTTTATGATTAAACCAAAAACAATCGGTCAGCTGCGCAAATCAGGCTACAAAGTTATTTCCATTAAACAGGAAATACGCAAAAATTTAATTGAGAAAATTAAGAATAATGAAACCCTGTTTTCCGGAATCATCGGGTACGATGACACGGTTATTCCCGGCCTTTGCAATGCCATTCTTTCCTATCATGACTTAGTTTTACTGGGTTTGCGAGGTCAAGCTAAAACCCGCATCCTGCGTTCATTGCCAAGTTTGCTGGATGAGTTCATTCCAATCGTAAAGGGGTGTGAAATTAACGACAATCCCTATCAACCGGTTTGTAATGCCTGTAATGAAAAAGTGAAGGAACAGGGTGATGAGGTGGAAGTTGAATGGCTGCACCGCGATGATCGCTACGGTGAAAAACTGGCCACACCGGATGTCACTATCGCAGATCTGATTGGCGATATCGATCCGATTAAAGCGGCCTCCCAGAAGCTGCATTATGCCCACGAGGGGGTGATTCATTTCGGCATTATTCCAAGGACAAATCGAGGCATTTTCGCGATAAACGAGCTTCCCGATTTGCAGCCGCGCATTCAAGTCGGCCTGCTCAACATTATGCAGGAAAAGGACATCCAGATTCGCGGCTTCCCAATTCGCATACCCCTCGACATTATGATTGTTTATTCAGCTAACCCGGAAGATTATACCAATCGCGGCAGCATTATCACCCCGCTGAAGGATCGAATTGGCTCACAAATCCTGACCCATTATCCGAGAAATTTAGGCGATGGGATTAAAATAACTGCGCAGGAGGCCTGGGAGAACCGGGACAGCGGGCACGAAGTTCAAGTGCCGTATTTATTCCGTGAAATTATCGAACAAGTGGCGGTGGAAGCCAGGCAGAGCGAATTTGTCGATCACAAATCCGGAGTCAGTGTGCGGATGACAGTCACCAGTTTGGAAAATCTAATCAGCAATGCTGAAAGACGTGCAATCAAAAATAACGAGAATCTTATTACGCCGAGAATTTGTGATTTATACGCGACTTTACCTTCGATTACCGGCAAGATAGAACTGGTCTATGAAGGTGAACAGGAGGGGGAAATCAATGTATCCAAAGCGCTGATTGGAAAAGCGGTAAGAACCATCTTTATGAAGTATTTTTCCGATCCTCTGGCAGCCACCAAAAAAGGCGAACAAACTTACACCGAAGTGGTTGGGTGGTTTAAAAACGATCGCGCTGTTGAAATTTCCGACGATATGACTACCGAAAAATATTTAACAGAAATAAAAAAAGTTAAGGGGCTGAAGGAGTTAACCTGTCGTTTCATGAAGCTGGAAAAGGATGTTGATAGTGGAGAATTGGGTTCCGCGATGGAATTTGTACTGGATGGTCTGCATCAAAACTCCATGTTAAGTAAAGACATCGTAGATTCAAAAACCTCTTACAAGGACATGCTTGATACAATGTTTAGTTCCTTCAGCAAGGAAGAAGATGAAGATTTCCTGGAAGCTTAGGCCGCTGCATATTTTCAAGCCAAATCTGCACACCAGGTGAAGAGAAACGTTCATGGGAAATGCTGCTGTGCCTCTTCAAAAATACGTCGATCTTGAAGAGCAAATCCGTAAACTAAATGCAATTGGCATCGCCCTTTCCAGCGAGCGGAATCTTGGTAAACTGCTGGAGCTGATTGTTACCGAGGCCCGGGCCTTCACAAATGCTGACGGTTGCAGTCTCTATATTAAAGACGGCGAGAAACTTGATTTTGCAGTTACACAAACCGAATCTTTGCAGCAGCGCGATGGCAAGATTGAACCTTTTAAATCATTCTCGCTGCCAATTACCAAGGAGAGTATCGCCGGTTATGTGGCCGTTACCGCTGAAGTGTTGAACATTCAAGATGTATATACTATCCCGGCGAATATAGAATACCGGATCAATAAACAATTTGATAAAAACAATAACTACCGCTCAAAATCGATCCTTGCTGTTCCTATGCGGGATAATGACGGCGAGATTATCGGTGTGTTGCAATTGATCAATTCTTTAGATTGTTCCGGGCATATCATTCCGTTTAATCCGGCATTTGAGAGCATTATTTTATCACTCGCGTCGCAAGCAGGAGTGGCAATTCGGAACGTCAAGCTTATTGAAGATATAAAGAACCTCTTCCGCTCTCTGGTACGGTATTCGATAAAAGCCATCGATGCACGCAGTCCCCATACGGCGGGGCATTCTGGTAGGGTTGCTAAATACTGCGTGCGAATCGCGCAGGCTATAAACGACGAGACCGCGGGCAGATTGGGCAGAATAAATTTTTCGGCGCAGGAAATCGAAGAATTGCGTATGGCAGGGTGGCTGCATGATATCGGTAAAATCGGCGTTCGCGAAAGCGTTCTCGAGAAAACCAACAAGTTGACGGCTAACCAGATTGAGATTATTTCGGAACGGTTTGAAGGAATCAAGAATCAAGTAAACGCGCGATTTATTGAAAAGAAGTTTGAGGCGCTGCTTGAAAAAGAGCCGGTGCCTGATGCTGTGGATGTTGAACGACGGCAGGCGATTACTGAAATTGATGAAGCGCTGAATTTCATAAAGAGAATTAACATTCCAGGATATTTAAAAGAAGAAGAACGGGTTCATCTGAAGAAAATAGCGCTAAGGACCTACCTGAACAGTAAAGGGGAAAAATGTATTTACTTAAAACCGAATGAGTATGAAAGTCTTTCGATTATTCGTGGAAATTTGACGCCAAGTGAATATGAAGAGATGCAGTCGCATGTTCTGCAGACAATCGGTATTCTTGATAAAATTCCATTTACTAAAGAGTTGCAAAACGTCCCACAATACGCAGCCAGTCACCATGAATATTTGGATGGCACCGGTTACCCGAGGGGATTAAAAGGCGATGAAATTAGCATTCAATCGAGAATTATGTGTATAGCTGATATTTATGATGCACTGAGCTCCACGGACCGGCCGTACAAAAAGGCGCTGCCCATCGATGAGACGGTTAATATTCTGAGAAACGAAATAACGGCCGGCAAGCTCGATGGTGATATCGTTGAGATGTTCATTCGCAGGAAGCTGTATCAAAAAAGTTCATTTGAAGAGGATGAGGATTAAATTAGCTTTCCCGAAACTCTATCGGTAAATTTTCTGTAATCAATTAAATGAAAATTGCTGCCGTTTCCGATATGCACGGGAATCTCGATCCCATTCATGAAATTTTAAAAAAAGAGAATCCCGATTTACTTCTTTGTGCCGGCGACTGGGGTACCCCTGGGGAGATTTTCCAAAGCGACTTTGATGCCATTGTTCAAAAAGTTACTACCTTTACCGTTTATGGAAACCATGATAATCTCGGACTTCTCTCGAAAATTGAAAATCAAGACGGCAGGGCTATTTTGATTAACAATGGTGCCACCAAGAATTATGATAATTTGGTCATTGGCGGGATTAATGGCATCCGGGCAAAATCTCATAAAAAGCCCTGGTATATTACCGATGAAGAAGTGATAGCGGCGGCGGCTAAGATCTCAGAAAAAAAAGTTGATATTTTGATGACACACGAGTGCCCACGGGGAATAGCTGACTTGACCCCGACTGGCACTCATGGCGGACAAAGGTGCTTCACGGACGCCTTCAAATTGGTTAATGCCAAACTTTACATTTGCGGGCATCTGCATCGGAAAAGTGCTTACCAAACCAAGGATGGGAAATTAGTCGTAAATATTGGTTTTACCCAGGCGGGCGATTACGCAGTTTTTAATTTTAAAAACGAGTCGTTTGAATTTGAAAGCAAAGTGATTTGAGTATCCCAGATTACAAAATTGATGAAGTACGCGAGGCTACCGACGTTGTTGATCTGATCTCCGGTTACGTGACTTTGAAGAAAAAGGGCCAGAATTTTTTTGGACTCTGTCCATTCCATACCGAAAAAACGCCCTCATTCAGTGTCAACCCGGACAAGCAGATTTTTCATTGTTTCGGCTGTAGCGCTGGTGGCAATGTTTTCACTTTTCTCATGCGCAGCGAGGGCATCAGTTTTCCCGAGTCGATAAAGTTCCTTGCCCAGCGCGCCGGAATTCAAATTGAGTACGACAAAAAAGACGAGGTTCGCAGTCAAGAAAACGAGGCGCTTTATTACGTTAACGAATTTGCCGCAAAGTTTTTTCAAGAATCTCTGCAGAGCAAAAAGGGTGAGCATGCTCTCAAATATCTAAAAGAGAGAGGCCTGAGCTCTGAAAATATTAAGGTATTTGGGTTGGGATATGCGCCTCCGGGTTGGCAGAGTCTTATTACTCAGGCAAAGAATACATCAAACGACCTCGAGTTGCTGCATCGCGCCGGGCTGACTCTGAAAAAAGAAGAAGGGGGCTACTACGATCGGTTTCGCGATCGAATCATATTCCCGATTTTGAATTTAAGCGGCCGAGCGGTTGCGTTTGGCGGCCGTAAATTGAGCGAGAAAGACGATTCACCTAAATATATTAACTCGCCGGGAACTTCAGTCTATGAAAAAGGCAAAATGCTTTACGGCCTATTTCAAAATCGAGATGAAATTCGTAAGCAGAAGAAATCTGTTTTTGTCGAAGGGTATATGGATTTGCTCAGCCTGGTTGCCAATGATATCAAAAATGTGGTGGCCTCTTTGGGGACATCCTTAACCGAAGAGCAGTCACGGTTAATCCTGCGTTACAGCAAACATGCGGTTCTGATATATGACAGTGACGCCGCCGGCGTTGCTGCTACTTTACGCGGTTCGGATATTTTACTTGAAACCGGCCTTGACGCTTTTATTGTAAGTTTGCCCAAAGGTGACGATCCCGATAGTTACGTCCTGGAAAACGGCACCGAGGCATTGTTAAAAAAAATTGAAAACGCCGAGAATCTTTTTGATTATAAAATACAGCGTTGTTTAGAGAAACCGCCCGAAAATCGCAGAGAGGAAGTACATTCAATATTAGAATCTATTGCGAGAATAAAAGATGCCATTCAACGAAGTTTAATAATTACCAAAGTCTCCGAGCAGCTAAATGTTAGTGAAAAAGCATTGTGGAGTGACCTGGCACCCATTCTTCAACAAAAGCAGAAAGGTGAAAGGCGACAGTCGGAGATTGCCAAACGGTTGAATGATCTCGGTAAAACCCGGAAAAGTGGACGAGGTGAGAAAGCGGTTGCCGATCTCGTTAGAATTATGCTTCACGACTGGGATTTGGCGGAGTATATTTTTGCAAGTCTCGACTTAGCGGAAGTAAGGGAAGTGGATTTGTTTCCGATTGTAAATTACCTCAAAAACCAGCACAAGGGTGGAGGACGTTTTTCTGAGAAAGAATTGAATCAGCAATTCAATGACGTCGAGTTGACGGCTTTTATTGTGCAAGTGTTTAACGAAGACTGGCAAGGGTTAAACTTGAAACGTTGGGCAACAGACTGCATTTCGGTCATTCATAAAGAAAAAATTCAAAAACAGATTGAAGGCATCCGGGAAGAAATCCGTTTGGCGCAAGATTCCGGGCAGCCAGTAAACGATCTTTTAAACCAATGCATGGATTTGGAGGCGCAAAAGAAGACTGTTATTGCAGAAGTTTAGTGAGTAAGCTTGCAGGAAAATCTCAAAAGGGTTTCCTCATTAGACAGAGAGAGTGATAGTTTAAGGCAGGCTAATTTAATAGTTTTCAAATTAAAAGAAATTCGGTGAGCCTCGGTGTCTTCGGCGCAATTCGGTGGGAAAATATTTGTATTTTTAAAGTTAGAGAATAATTTTTGGTTAAATAGAAGAAAATCACTTTAACTGTTCATCCATATTTTTACAATATTATGATTGCTAACAACCACTCCTTAGAAGATTATTTCAAAAAGTTTAGAGAGAATGTAATAGGGTACAACCAGACCTTCGAGACACCCTTTGGCAGAAAGCGAATTGTTTATGCAGATTGGACTGCGAGCGGCAGATTATACCGTCCGATTGAAAATAAACTAATGAATGAATTCGGGCCATTTGTCGGGAACACCCACACCGAAACGACCGTCACTGGAACTTCCATGACCAAAGCCTACCATCGTGCCCATAAAATCATTAAAAAGCACGTCAAGGCCGGACCCGATGATGTCATTCTTACCACGGGTTCCGGAATGACCCGAGCGGTCACTAAATTTCAACGGATTTTGGGATTAAAAGTCCCGGAGCAATTGATGGGACAGCTAAATATTCCGGAGGAGTTACGACCGATTGTTTTTGTCACCCACATGGAACATCATTCCAATCATACTTCCTGGTTGGAGACAATCGCCGACGTGGAGTGCATCCTTCCGGATGAAGATGGGCTAATTGATTTAAATAGCCTTAAAAAACTACTGGATAAATACAAAAACAGGCAAACAAAGATTGCTTCAGTAACCGCTTGTTCAAATGTTTCCGGGATTCAAACTTGTTACCATGATGTCGCCAAAGCCATGCATGCAGTTGGCGGCTTGTGTTTTGTGGATTTTGCCTGTTCGGCGCCCTATGTTGAAATCGATATGCACCCCGCAGACCCCCTTGCAAAACTCGATGCCATCTATTTTTCACCTCACAAATTTCTAGGAGGACCTGGCACCCCCGGTGTATTGATTTTTGATTCAAAACTCTATAAAAATAGAGTGCCCGATCATCCTGGCGGTGGAACGGTAACCTGGACAAACCCCTGGGGAGAACATCAATATTTCGATGATATTGAAGTCCGTGAAGACGGCGGCACGCCGGCTTTTCTGCAAACCATCAAAGCAGCGCTTTGTGTTAAGCTGAAGGAGCAGATGGGGGTAAAAAATATACTGCATCGGGAAGAAGAGCTGGTGAAGATTCTATTTGCTGAATTAAGAAATATCGATGGACTTCATATACTTGCAGAAAATATTGAAGAGAGGCTGGGGGTCATTTCGTTTTATATTGACGGGCTGCATTATAATTTAGGCGTGAAATTACTGAACGATCGCTTTGGGATTCAACTGCGCGGCGGCTGTTCATGTGCCGGAACCTATGGGCACTATTTGCTGAACATCGATCCGGAAGTATCTCACAAAATTACTGACAAAATTGATCAAGGAGATTATTCCGCCAAGCCTGGCTGGATCAGGCTTTCTATCCATCCACTAATGACTGATGATGAAATCAAAGATGTTACAAATGGAATTAAGGAATTGGCTGAGAATCATAAAACCTGGGCAAAAGACTATACTTATGACTCATGTATAAATGAATTTACACACCTAAACAAAGACAGTGCCCGCTTTGAGGAACAAATTGTAAACGCCTGGTTTGAGTAAATGTTTCTGAGATACATCCTCGTTTCGCCAGGCGGATGTTTGATTAAAATCTAAACTTAAATATTATAGACTTCGGCAGAATGCAAAGTAAATCTCGTGCCGATGCCGCTCTGCGTCGGCACTGAGTACGCTCCAACGCAGAGCATTGGAGCGAGTTTAAGACATTTTGCAGAAGTCTGAAATATTATTAAAAGGAGGAACCTATGTTTTGGAAATCGTTTGTCTTTCCTATTTTGATTGCAATTGGTTTTGGCTGCAGTGGGGACAGCGCTGAGTTAACGAATGCCCTGGAAAGCATTACCGCCGCGGATTTATCTGCAGATGTGCAGGTGCTGGGGTCCGATGAATTCGAGGGACGTAAACCCTCTTCCCCGGGCGAAGAAAAGACCATCAGTTTTCTCAAAGAGGAATTTCAAAAGCTCGGTTTGCAGCCCGGGAACGGCGACAGCTATTTTCAGGAGGTTCCTTTGGTCGAAATCACCTCCAATTCTGACAGCAAACTGAATATAAAAGGGAAAAATAAGAGTGCCACATTTACCTATTCGAACGAATATATGGCCTGGACCAAACGCATTGTCGGTAAAGCGTCCATAAAAAATTCGGAGATGATATTTGTCGGGTATGGCACGATTGCACCCGAATATGATTGGAATGATTACGCAGGCCTGGATGTAAGCGGTAAAACAGTCGTCATACTGGTCAACGACCCCGGGTTTGCAACTCAGGATAGCTCGCTTTTCAATGGCAATTCTATGACTTATTATGGCCGCTGGACTTATAAATACGAGGAAGCTGCACGACAGGGAGCGGCTGGCGCGTTTATCATTCACGAAACCAAACCCGCATCTTATCCCTGGGAAGTTGTCAGTGGCAGCTGGTCGGGCCCCCAATTTGACCTGGTGAGTGATGACAACAATATGTCCCGCTGTGCAATCGAAGGGTGGTTCACAATCGGCAGTACGCGCGCAATTTTTAAGCAGGCCGGACTCGATCTTGAGGCTTTGAAGGAAGCTGCCACAACACGCGAGTTTGAAGCCGTGCCTATGGGACTAACTGCTTCATTGGATCTAAGCAATAATATCCGGCATTCTCGCTCTAAAAATGTCATCGCTGTTGTACCCGGACTGGAGAGAGCGGATGAGTATGTGTTTTACATGGCGCACTGGGATCATCTCGGCAAAGACCCCAACCTTGAGGGCGACCAGATCTACAACGGCGCCTTTGACAATGCCACGGGAACCGCCGGTCTTTTGGAATTGGCCGAGGCATTTGCCACCCTCCCAAATCCTGTGGCGCGCACAATTGTTTTTTTGGCAGTCACAGCCGAGGAAGATGGGTTGCTGGGTTCGCGGTACTACGTCAGTAATCCGATTTACCCGCGAAACAAAACCGTGGCGGCAATCAATATGGACGGTTTAAATGTCTACGGTAAAATGAAGGATATTACGATTATCGGTTATGGCAACTCGGATTTGGATGATTATCTTGAGGAAGAAGCAAAAAAACAACAGCGCTACGTTCGTCCCGATCCAAATCCGGAAAAAGGGTACTTTTACCGTTCCGATCATTTTAGCTTTGGTAAAGAGGGGATTCCGGCGCTATACTGTGATAATGGCATCGACCATGTCGAGCACGGTGAGGCGTGGACCCTGGAACAAATGGATAAATACACCGCCGAAAAATACCATAAACCTGCAGATGAGTTCGACCCAAACTGGGACCTATCCGGGGCGGTTGATGATCTGCGTTTGTTTTTCAGATTGGGGTATCGTCTGGGCAGGGAGTCGACCTTTCCCAATTGGAAAGAAGGTACTGAGTTTAAGGCCAAGCGGGATGCGGATATGCAGGAGGCAGCACATTCCAGCAATTAGGTTTTCAAGGAACTGGAAAACCAAAGGTTAAAACTCGTTACAATTGACAATGATTTTCATATTTTGTATTTTAGCCTATATCCTTCAGGAGGGAAGATGAAAATCAACTTTAACGGTTCACCTAATCCGACGGTCGGTGTTGAATTAGAGTTGCAAATTCTTGATCCGGAGACAAAAAATCTGGTCTCCGGCGCCCAGCAGATTCTGGCAAAAACCGACGATCCTGACCATGTCAAGGCGGAGCTGATTCAATCCACCATCGAACTGAACACGGATGTTTGCAGTAATATTTCTGCTGTTCGAACAGATTTAACGGAACGCTTAAATTCACTCCTTTCACTGTGCGACCAGCTTGGATATGAAGTGGCTTGCGTGGGTACACACCCTTTTGCCAAGTGGTCTGAGCAGGATATCACCCCTATAGAGCGCTATCATGCGCTCATTGATCGCTGCCAATGGCCGGCGAGACGGTTGATGATTTTCGGTTTGCATGTTCATGTCGGGATTGAAAACGGGGAAAAAGCCATTGCGATTTTCAATTCACTTTCAACATTTATTCCTCACCTTTTGGCCTTGTCTGCCAGCTCACCCTTTTTTGACGCCGCTGATTCAGGGTTGGCTTCTACTCGGGTGAAAATATTTGAAACCCTGCCAACTGCCGGATTGCCGTACCGGCTTATAAATTGGGCAGAATTTCAGCGTTTTATGATTACGCTGGTAAACGCAAAGGCCATTGAAAGCGTTCGTGATGTATGGTGGGATATTCGTCCGCATCCGGGGTTTGGAACTGTCGAGCTTAGGGTCTGTGACGGCTTACCGACTTTGGATGAAGTGTTTGCCCTTACGGCTTTTATTCAGGCGTTGGTGGTTTGGCTTGGCGAGCAATACGACGAAGGGCAGTATTTGCCCGTTCATCGCCACTGGATTATCCGGGAAAACAAATGGCGCGCGGCGCGCTGGTCGATCGATTCAGAGATTATTACCGATGAGGAAGGGGCGCTGCAGCCGCTCACGGAAGCGATTGACGAACTGCTGCAAACACTCGAACCCGTCTCCAAACGGTTGGGTAGCTACGATGAAATGATGCGGATTCGAGAGATCATGGAAGTCGGCCCCAGTTATAAACGCCAAAGAAAGATCTTTGAGAAGACGGGGGACTACAAGAAAGTGATGGAAGCAGTTGTGAAGGAATTAAGAGAAAACAAAAAGATTGCGGCTTAATAGTTTTTCTGGATTTGATTTTAATGCCGGTCCTTCAGTTTAGAATGGCCGGTTTTTTATTTCTGTCTAAATTGAGCAATTGGCTTTTGGCGAATAAATTCAACTAGTTAAAGTGGTTATTGTAAATCACCGAATAAGTGCAATGATATTCAAACGAAAATTCTCAAAAAATCAAAAGCCAGAGGCCAAAAGCCAACAGCTAATGGCCAGGCGCCTATTTTTGGGTTTCTAATAAAATTGGGAGTTTCAATTGGCGGAATCAAAACAAAAACTAACGCATTTCGATGAGAAGGGCCGGGCTAAAATGGTCGAGGTTTCGGCAAAGGCTGACACTTTGCGGGAGGCCGTGGCAGGTGGATTTGTTCGTGTGTCTAAAGAAGCTTTAGGCCTCATAAAAAAAGGCAATCTTAAAAAAGGCGATCCTTTGGAAGTCGCCCGGATTGCCGGAATTATGGGTGCGAAGAGGACGCATGAGTTGATCCCGCTTTGCCACCCTTTGCTTTTAACGAACATCGAAGTCAATTTAAATTTAACTGAAAGCGGGATTGAAATTGAAAGCAAAGTCGTTTGTGTTGGTAAAACGGGCGTGGAAATGGAGGCGCTTACCGCAGTTTCAATAGCGGCTTTAACAATTTACGATATGTGTAAGGCCGTCGATAAGAAAATGACAATTGCTGACATTCTTTTGGTTAAAAAAACCGGCGGCAGGAGTGGAAAATTTGAAAGGCGTGCTGTGAAGAAGCAGTCTGATGAGAAATGATTCTTATCAAATCTATCTGCGGTGTAATGGACGGCCATCCAAATCAACCGAGAGGTCACATTTCGGTAACAGTGTGAATAGAGCAAGAGTACGGCTATGAAGGGTGTTGCAATAACGCTCCCATAACCCGACCTGAAGCATCCAAACAACATTGCTAGCGCGGCAGTCATACCTTCAATA
>SMVA01220138.1_pt1 | contig 11827 bp, 13 predicted proteins | sample 2456451 | NCBI WGS metagenome assembly SMVA01 (sample SAMN11095933, study PRJNA526329) | marine sediment metagenome | biome: Marine sediment; feature: Surficial sediment; material: Deep marine sediment; isolation source: Hadal surficial sediment | place: Pacific Ocean | collected 2014-05 | depth...
ACGTTGACGCTCGTTTCGCGGCGGTCTAAGTTTCGGGTGCCCCAGGTCCGTAGGGCGAAAGCCCACGAACTCCGTCAGGACCTTGCCGGTAGCAGCGGTAAGTGTGGTGATCGTTGCTGCGGGTCGCCTGGGGCATTTTTCTGCTTCTCGTGCGGCGTCTCGACTCAAGCGCGCCACCAGTGGTCGCCGCGTCGGGTCTTCTCACCACCGGCCACGGAACTGTAACACGTTGTCCCACACGGCGTTAGCTCGCAAATACCGACCTCGGCGTTTCGCCGATGTCGCGACCCAGAAACACGTCTCCGAAACGCTGCGCCGGGCCACATGCGACGACCGGGTGGGACACGCCTACCTCTTCTGCGGCCCCCGAGGTGTTGGCAAGACCACGCTTGCGCGAATACTCGCGATGGCTCTCAACTGCCCGGATCGAGAAGAGTCGGGCGAGCCTTGTGGGGAATGTGAAAGCTGCGCCAGAATCTGGAGCGGACAAACCGCGCTAGACGTCATTGAGATCGATGCCGCTTCGAACCGAGGTGTCGACGATGCGAGGCAGCTTCGTGAGCGCGCCATGTATGCACCGTCGCGGGAAGACGGCTACAAGGTCTTCATTGTGGACGAAGCCCACATGCTCACGCGGGAGGCTTGGAACGCGCTGCTGAAGATCCTGGAGGAGCCGCCTCCACGAGTGATCTTCGTGTTCGCGACCACGGAGCCGCAGAAGATCCAGCAGATCGCGGCACCGGTGCTTTCTCGATGCCAGCGATTCGACTTCCGGCGCATCGGCGTTTCAGACATCGTGGATCGCCTGGGGACCGTGCTCGAGCAGGAGGGTCTTCCCGCTCCCCAAGATGCTCTCAGAACCATCGCACAGAAGGCCGACGGAGGGATGAGGGACGCTCTTTCTCTGCTGGATCAGGTGATCGCCCTCACTGGCGGGGAAATTAGCCAGGAGTCGGTGCGCCAAGTGCTGGGCCTGGTCGATAACGAGCGTTATGTAGAACTCTTGGACATGTGGGCCGAGGGGAAACATGGCGAAATCTTCGGTTTCGTTGAACGGCTACTCGACGAGGGGTACGATCTTGTCGAGTTTTACCACGGTCTTGTGGACTCGCTTCGGGCCCTCCTGAGGCTTTCGCTGGGGGGAACCCCCCCCGATCTCGATGCGGAGACCCTCGAAGCTTTCAAGGCCGGCCTTGCTTCATTCACCCCCGCGGATCTCACTCGGATGCTGGCGTTGGCGTCTGACGTCGAAAGTTCTGGGAGCCTTAGGCGGAGCCCAAATCCTCAGGTAGTGCTGGAGATGCTGCTGCTTCGTATCAGTTATGTGGATCGGACCGTCAAGTTGGAGGAGTTGCTGGCCGGTCTCGGCGGGAGCCCTCCACCGGAAGGCGTGCCGCGGGGACCTTCCTCAGAGGGGATATCGGCGGACGAGTCATTATCGGGCCCGGTCACGGACCCTCGACAGGTGCCCGGGATTTCTGAGGCGGCCGAGGAGGTTCCACGAGGGGCCGAGGAAGCTACGGAGGTGGCCGAGGAAGCTACGGCGCTGCAGGTGGAGGCCCCCTCCCAGAAGTCTCCCGGTGGGCTCGCGGCTGCGGATGCCTGGGCCTTGTTGGTCAGGGAAGGCGCTGGGATTCCCAGCGGGATGCGCCCCTTTCTCAGGGCGGCCACTGTCTCTGAATCCAAGGCCGAGGGCGTGGTCGTCATCGAGCTTCCGGCCGGACCTGGTTTGGAACGTCTCGAGGACCCTTCGGCCCGCAGGGCCCTTCAAGAAGCGCTAGGGGCATTGATGAACGCGGAACCCGAAATCGTGTTTCGGGCCTCCGGTGATGGGACGCCTCAGCGGCGCGAGCGTATCAGCCCGGAGGCGGTTCAGAAGGACAGGATGAAGGGGTTGATCAAACGGGAACCACGCCTTCAGCACGCGGTAGACGAACTCGACCTGGAATTACTAGATTGAATCCAACACCTTGCCAGCCAGGGATTTGACAATGACAGACATTCAACAGCTCATGCAGATGGGCCAGCAGCTCCAGACGCGGATGGCCGAGTTGCAGGAAGAGCTTTCAGCTCGTGAGATCTCCGCTTCGGCCGGCGGTGGAATGGTCACGGCGACGGTCGACGGAAAGGGTAGTGTGACCCGGATCGTGATCGATCCAACGGTGGTTGATGCGCGCGACGTGGAGATGCTCGAGGACTTGGTGTTGGCTGCGGTATCGGAGGCCCAGGGTAAGGCCCAGGGCTTATATGAAGAAGACATGCGGAAGGCGGCAGGGGGGATGCCGATTCAACTCCCGGGCCTGTTCTAGAATGTCAGCCATCTGGACGGATCGCGTTCGTAAGAAAATCTCCCCCGGTCCTCTGCCGACCAGTTAGTTTTTAGTGTCGGTCATCCAACAGCTCATAAAGGAATTCTCGCGGCTTCCGGGCGTGGGGTCCAAAACGGCACAACGTTTTGGGTACTACCTCCTGAAGCGGCCTCGCGAGGAGGCGTTCAGCCTCGCTGCCGCGATTTGTGAGGTGGCGGAGAAGATCGGTCCGTGCGAGGTGTGTGGGAATTTTACGGAAACGGCACAATGCGAGATCTGCTCGAATCCGAATCGAGACGAAGGGACTATCTGCATCGTCGAAGAGGCGTTCGAAGTCGGAGCAATCGAGAGGGCAGGGGGATACCGGGGCTTGTACCATGTGCTTGGTGGCCGGCTTTCGCCCTTGGATGGAATTGGTCCGGACGAGATCAGCGTCAGGCCGCTTTTGGAGAGGATTCGGTCGGCCGACGGAGCGGTAAAAGAAGTTGTCGTGGCCACGAACTCGAGCGTAGAGGGTGAGGCCACGGCTGTATACTTGGAGGGAGTGATTCGCCCCCTTGGACCGAAGGTAACGCGTTTGGCCCGCGGCCTTCCGGTGGGGAGCGAGCTGGAGTACGTCGACGGTTCCACGATCGTTGAAGCTCTAGCGGGGCGACGGGAGATGTAGGCCATGGACAGAAAAACTCGAAATGCGGGGATTGCGGTCCTGGCCGCCGCCGCTGCGGGGGCGGTGGCCGCGTGGGTGATTCGTGATCAGATACAGCGGCACAGCCGTGACCTCTTCAGCCCGTCTTTTCTTCGGCGTCTTGCCGCGTTAGGGCACATGGCAAGAGCCGAGGCTAGCGTGGACCACATCAATCTGATGAAGGATTTTATTGCATGGGAATCAAGGGAAGCACTCCGCCGACGGGCTCAGGCGATTGTCGAGCGTATGGAGCGGGACGCCACGGGCTCCGCGTTGTCCGCTGGATAGGTTGCTCTTCGTGACCATCTGCCCGACCTTAAATTTCTCTTTCCCTGACACGGAAGAAGGCTCATCTTTGTCGCAGTCTCAGGTACTAAATTCCAACTTGGCTTCCATGCGGAGGCTAGAGATCGTGGGGGACCATTTGGAGGGATTGATCGACTCGCCACACCGCCAGAGAGCGTAGCCCTTCATGTCGCTGATCAACTACGCCGGCCGGGAAATCAACTGCAAGATCGTTTATTACGGCACTGGGTTGGGCGGAAAAACGACCAACCTGGAATACGTTTATTCGAAAGTGAACCCGGATGCGAAGGGCAAGATGATTTCCCTCGCGACGGAGACGGAGCGGACGCTCTTCTTCGACTTTCTACCGATCGACCTCGGTGATGTAAAGGGCTTCAAGACCAGATTTCACCTGTACACCGTTCCCGGTCAGGTTTACTACAACGCGAGTCGCAAGCTGATCTTGAAGGGCGTCGACGGTGTGATCTTCGTGGCCGATTCGCAGGCGGAGCGCATGGAGGCGAATATCGAGGCCATGCACAATCTCTACGAAAACCTAGACTCCTATGGGTACGATCTCACGACGATCCCGTTCGCCATGCAATACAACAAACGCGATCTACCCAACGCCATGCCGATGGCCGATCTCAGGGCGCAGCTCAATCCCATGGGAGTACCAGATTTCGAGGGAGTTGCGACCGAGGGCCGAGGCGTTTTCGAGACGCTGGGCGCGGTGAGTAAGATGGTTGTCCAGGCCCTTAACTGAGGCGACCATGGAAGGGAGTCGAAACCTCCCCAATGTGATCACGGTAGGGCGGATTGTGGCATGTCCGGTGATTTTCATCTTGGCCCTCTCACCCTCGGTGGGCGCGCGTTTTGCGGCCTTCGTTCTCTTCGTCGGGGCCGGCCTGTCCGATCTCTGGGACGGATATCTGGCGCGAAAGCACGGGTGGATCACGGACGTCGGCAAACTGCTCGACCCGGCCGCTGATAAGCTGCTTCTCGTATCGACGTTCATCCCTTTCTACTACATCTCCCACTTCCGAGGTGATGCGGGGCTGATTCCCCTGGTGGGCATGCTTCCGTTGTGGGTATTGATCGTGATCTTGGGCAGAGAGGTTCTGGTCACGCTCTTCAGGATGTGGGCCGTGCGGCAGGATGTGGTGATCGCCGCTGGGACTTCCGGCAAGTACAAGGCTTTTCTCCAGAACTTGTTTTCGGGGGGACTCTTGTTGTGGTACCCCCTTCAAGATTTCGCCACCGCGCGGGGGTTTGACAGTCTCCCGTACCGGGCCTTCGCACAGGTCCATTCGGCCTGGATCGGGGTGACCCTCGCTCTCGCGCTGATCCTTACGGTGTACTCCATGGTGGACTACCTATGGACCTACCGTGGTCTGTTGGGCTTCCGGAATTGAACTCTTGTGTCCCGAAACAAGCAGGTTGAGGCTGCCGTAGTCGCCGTCGGTGAAGAGCTTCTCTCCGGTGAGACGACAGATACGAACGGGCCTTGGCTGGGTAGAAAGCTGGCGGCCCTCGGTGCGCCCGTCGTTCGGCGGTGGATCGTAGGGGACGACGCCGAGGCGATTCAGGCCGCGCTTTCTGCAGCTCTCGATGTGGCCGAATTGATCATCGTGACCGGGGGACTCGGGCCGACCCGCGACGACCTGACGCGGCCGGCCGTAGCGGATTTCTTGGGCCTCGACCTCCGTTCCGATCCCCTGATCGTCGACGATCTGCGTGAACGGTTTCGAGCCCGTGGCTTTCCGGACCTTCCTACGAGTAATCTGTCGCAGGCCGAGGTGCCTCACGGGGCTCGAGTGCTGGCCAACGCGCTCGGGAGTGCACCGGGACTCCTCATGGAGCACGAGGGCCGTTCGGTGGCGCTTCTGCCCGGGGTACCCCGCGAAATGAGGGGGATCTTCGAGGACGTACTCGGGGATGTCATACGTGATCGGTTCGAAGATCGCCTGGTTCCCCTCATACATAGGACCCTATACACGACCGGGATTCCGGAGTCCGTGCTTGGCGAGCGTGTCGACGAAGTTCGGGCGGGACTCCCAGAAGAGGTCGATCTGGCTTTCCTCCCCGGCCTCCGGGGTGTTTCGATACGGATCTCGATCCGGTCGCGGGCGGATGTGGCCGCGAAATTGTTGGACGAAGCCCAAGATGTCCTGGACTCCGTCGTGGCGCCCCACCGGATTGGCATGGAGAAGAGTGACTTGGTCGAGGCAGTGGCCGACGTCCTGACGAGCGAGTCGTACACGCTGGCGGTGGCCGAGAGTTGTACCGGCGGGCTCATTACGAAGAGGATCACGGATCTTCCCGGATCCTCGGCCTACTTCCAGGGGGGAGTGATCGCCTATGCCGACTGGGTCAAGATCGAACTACTCGGTATAGAAGAGGTTACGCTCGTTGAGAACGGGGCGGTTTCTGAGGTCGTGGCAGCCGGCATGGCGCGCGGTGTCGCCGACCTCTTGAACGCGGACGTGGGTGTCGGGATTACAGGGATCGCCGGGCCAGGCGGAGGCACACCCGAGAAGCCGGTCGGCACGGTGTGGTACGCCGTGGCCGTGCAAGGAGACGTGCGCACCTCACACCAGGTTTTCAGCGGGGACCGCGAGGCGGTCCGGGAACGAGCGAGCCAAGCGACGTTGCTACTCCTATACCAGATGTTGGCCGCCGGGCCATGAATCCTACTTGCTCGACAATCGTACTTGAGGGGTAATCGGAAAGGGCATGCTAGGACTCCCGGAGGGCCCGAGAAGCAGTAAGTTCACAGGCACCTAGGACACCAGTCTTCAGGGAAGTTCGAGCCGAGGACTTCGGACGCCGGTCGAATGCGCCGCCGCCACAAAGGGATATCGAGAACACGATGGGTAAGAAAAAGACTAGCCCGCCCGAAGAAACGACGACCTCTGAAGTGGAAGCGACGGAGGACGGCAGGTCTCCGTCGTCAGAGGTACCAGCCGACGCCGCTTCAGAGGATGAGGCTTCAACCGAAGCCCCTCAGGGCGTCGGAGCTGCAACCGAGGAGGTCGACGTAGAGAGTGTCGGCGGCGAGCCGGCGACCGATCTCGAGGACCTGCAGGCGGAGCTCTCCACCATCAAGGATCGTCATCTTCGATTGGTCGCAGAGTTTACGAACTATCGCCGCCGGGCCGAGAGCGAGCTGTCCGAGGCGTGGGGGAGAGGCCAGGCCGAGATGCTGCGGAGTTTCGTCGACGGCTTGGATGATCTTCAGCGTGTCGGTGCATGGCAGGCCGAGAACACGACCGTAGAGGCTTTGGTCGAGGGCGTCGACCTCGTTGAGCGCAAGTTCCGGCAAGCGCTCGAGGCCTCGGGCGTGGAGTTGCTCAACCCGGTCGGGGAGGTCTTCGACCCCAACGTCATGGAGGCCATGTTAGGCGTGCCGACCGAGGATCCCGAGAACGATCAAAAAGTCCAGGAGGTCTTCCAGAAGGGATACCGCTTCAAGGGCCACCTCGTACGACCTGCCCGAGTCGTCGTCTTCAAACACGAATAGGCAGAGTCGTGGCGACCAGGACCAAGGACTACTACAAGACGCTCGGCGTCTCAGAAAAAGCCAGCCAGGCCGAGATCAAGTCAGCCTACCGCACACTGGCGAAGAAGTACCATCCGGACGCCAGACCGGGACCGAAGGCAAGGGGGCGCTTCAAAGGGATCGGAGAGGCGTACACGGTGCTCTCAGACCCCGAAAAGCGCAAACATTACGACCAGATGCGCCGAATACCCAACCTCGGGTTCGGCCGTGGTCGAGGGGCTCCGAGAAGTTCAGGCTCGGATGGGGGCGGCGGATTCTCTTTCGAAGATCTCGAGGGGTTCGGGGGCCTCGGAGACATTTTTAGCTCCATCTTCGATCGCCGACCCAAAGCCGCAGCGCAGGAAACGAAAAAAGGGCCTGCGAAGGGGCGTAGTATCGAGTACTCGGTGGAGATTTCCTTCCTCACTGCCGCCAAGGGAGGCAAGATTTCCATTGACGTACCGATCACCGAGGAGTGCGCCACCTGTGGAGGATCGGGCGCATCACCTGGCACGGAGGCAAAAAAGTGTAGCGAATGTAAAGGCACTGGCTCGATCTCCTTCGGCCAGGGAGGCTTCGCGGTGAATCGGCCGTGCCCGGCCTGCTTCGGCCGCGGGGAGATCCCCGAGTCACCGTGCAAGGCTTGTAGCGGGAGCGGAACGGTGCGCCAAAACCGGCGGTTCAAGATCACGGTGCCGAAAGGTGTCGAAGCTGGATCGAAGGTGCGCCTGTCCGGGAAGGGTGAACGCGGCAGCCGGGGCGGAAAACCCGGGGACCTGATCATCACTTTCAAGGTTAGGCCACACAGTTTCTTCCGCCGTGAAGGGTTGGACATCCATGTGACCATATCGGTCAATCTCGTCCAGGCTACGCTCGGCTCCAAGATGGCTGTGAAAACGATATTCGGTAAGAAGGTGCATCTCCGGATCCCACCGGGTACACAGAGTGGAACGAAGCTTCGCGTTCGCGGACACGGTATCCAAAAAGGGGAGCGTGTGGGGGACCAGATCGTCGAGGTGGACGTGGCTATTCCCGAGACGTTGACCGACGAACAAAGGCAAGCGATGGAGGAATTCGCAACGTCATCGGGAATGAAGCACTAGGAGGCCTTCTGCGGTGTGGGGCGCACCACGCACCCTCCTCCTTCAACCGATTTTTGCGGCGACCAAGGCGCGTTCGATTCGCCCACCGCCAAGAACCCGCTCACCCTCGAAAAAGACAGCGGATTGTCCTGGCGTCACGGCTTGCTGCGGCTCGTCGAAGACCAGCGTGAAAGGCCCGTTCGTCGAGTGCACAGTCGCTGAGACGGCTGGAGCCCGGTACCGGATCTGCACCCCGATGGGCGAGCCGTCCGGGGGCGGTGTCGTCTGCCAGTTCAGCTCACCGATCTCTACGCCGGGGGACGCCCCCTCTTCGGCCGTACCCACGACGACCTCGCGAGAGCCGGCGCGGATCTCGATCACGTAGAGGGCCTCTCCAAAACCTCCACCTAGTCCTTTGCGCTGGCCGACCGTGAAATTGGCGTAACCCGAATGCTCACCGAGCACCTCGCCATCGCGTCGTATGATTCGGCCGGGCTCCAAGGCCGGATGACGTGCTTCGAGCCGCTTCTCGAGGAGATCCCGGTAGTCACCCGTGGGCACGAAACAGATTTCCTGGGACTCCGGCTTGTCGGCCGTGACAAGGCCGAGCGCTCGAGCCTGCTCCCGAACCTGTCGCTTCGTCAGGTCTCCAAGTGGGAAATGGAGAAGCGGTAACATCTCCGTGGGAAGGCCCCAGAGAAAGTAGGATTGATCCTTCGAAGTATCGACACCCCGGTACAGAGCCGGTGAAGGAAGGTTCGAGTGATCGATCCGCACGTAGTGGCCAGAGGCTATCCCGTCACAACCCAAGAGCCGCCCCCGCTCCATGAGATCCTTGAACTTCGTGTTGGAGTTACAGCGCACACATGGATTCGGCGTACGCCCACGGGCGTACTCGGAGACGAAGTCGTCGATCACGTCGCGCGTGAAGTCTTCTTCCACATCGAACACGTAGTGGGGGATGCCAAGCGCGTCCGAGACACGACGGGCATCGGCGATACCGTCGAGCCCGCAACACGTCTTGGAGGACGCTGTGGCGCCGGAATAACAGAACGTCTTCATGGTAGCGCCCACGACGTCGTACCCCTGCTGGACCAAGAGGGCAGCCGCCACCGACGAGTCGACGCCGCCGGACATGGCAACCAGGATCCGCTGACTCTTCGTCGTGTCCTTCATGCCCGTGCCTCACTCGGCATACGTTCCAGTACCGTCAGTGTCGCCTCGGCCGCACGAATCACATCGTTTTCCGTGGTGGAGTGTCCAGGACTGAATCGGAGAGCCGCGACGCCCTCCAATCGGCCGTACAAAGCCTTGAGCACGTGGCTTGCCGTCTGAGCCCCGCTCTCGCAGGCCGAACCCGCTGAAGCGGCGATTCCCTCCAGATCGAGACCGGCGAGAAGCGCCTCGGGATCGACGTTCGGAATACCCACATTCAGGATATGTGGGGCGCGGGTGGCCACGTCGCCATGGATGCGGAGCCCGTTTATACCGTTCTCCAGCCGCGACTGGAGCAGGTCGCGGAGCCCACGGAGCCGAGTGGCCTCGGACTCCTGTTCCTGCACTGCCAAGTCCACCGCGATGGACATGCCAACGGCACCCGCGACGTCTTCCGTGCCGGGCCGCAACGCCCGTTCCTGGCCTCCACCAAAGATGAGGGGATTGATTTCGACACCTCGCCGGACGAACAGCACACCCGTGCCCTTCGCGCCGTAGATCTTGTGCCCTGTCAGAGAGAGGAGGTCGATTGGGATGTCCTGGACGCTTACCGGAACCTTGCCGAGGGCCTGGACGGCATCGGTATGAAAAACGACCCCGTGGGCACGCGTCCGCTCCGCTACGTCCTCGATCGGTAGGTGAATGCCGACCTCGTTGTTCACGGTCATCACGGACACGATCGACGCGCCGTCGGCGAGTGTGGTGTCGAGTACCTCCATGTCCAGTGTGCCGTCCGGGTAGACCGGAATAGTACTCCATCGTCCGCCCCGGTTTGCCACCTCGGCGGCGGCGCCCAACACGGCTTTGTGCTCGATCGCCGAGACGACGGCGAAGGGCGTGCCTCCCCGGCCCCGCACGGCTTCGGCGTGACCGAGAATGGCCATGTTGTCTGATTCCGTTCCGCCGCGCACGAAGTAGATCTCACTTCGGTCGGCTCCGACGGCCTGGGCCACTTTTTCACGCGCCTCCTCCAGACGTGCAGCCGCACGGCGCCCCCAACCATGAGCGCTCGAAGGATTACCGAAGTCGCCATCGAGAACGGCCATCATCCCCTCGCGCACTTCGGAGCGAATCGGTGTCGTAGCTGCGTGATCGAGGTAAATCGACGACATGTGTTCCCTTCAGCGATCGTGTTCGGACCCGGTGTTTCCCCGAGCCGAGGCCCCTCCTATGTTGAACAACTTACTGAATGACCCTCGGCCGGTGAACCGTGACAGAAACATCCCGTCCAGCATGAGCAAGTATCGTCCGCCCTTCCCGGATGGCCGGCCTCCTCATTTCCGTGCTACGGTCCACGGCATCGCCTTCGCCGATCGGGATCGCCATTTGGAGGCACTCGAAGCAGGGGACTCGCTCTATTTGGTTCCCGATCCGCCGGATCAGGAAACACCGGAGGTATGGGTGCATCGGTCGGGCGGAGACCTGCTTGGCCACCTGCCTACCGAAATCAGTGCGTGGTTGGCGCCATGGCTGTCCGAGGGTGGAGGCGCCAGCGCAATGGCTCTGAAGGTCCACGGCTCGGAGGTCCCCAGTTGGCGGAGACTACTTCTGGAAGTGTCCTGCTCGCTCTAGAAGGATGCTAGAGGGCACAGGTCCGGCTCCGCCTGGAGTCGATTCGGCCCCGTTCAGAACGTAGAAACCCGGTCGCTTCCGAGCGACTCCAGCGCAACCGTCTCCCGAGTCCAAAAAGGTTCTCCGTAGGCGCAACGGATGCGCGAACCGTGATGGGCGCACTGCACACGGATCTGGTCTTCGAGAGGTCGGTCGCCCGCACCGAACACCTCACCTGCGGCGGTCTTCCCGGAGAACTGCGACTCGAAACAAGCCAACGCCGCCATCTTGGTCTCGAGATGATCGGTGATGTCCACCACGAACGACGGGGGTGGGGCGTCCTCACGGAAGAGTAGGCAGTGCACCACTTTGTCGGGCCGGTGAGCGTCTCCCGACGCATCGTAGTTTTTCAGCGCTGAGAGGAAGGAGGCGTCATAGGTGAGTTGGGCGGCCACACGGTGATCCGGATGTCTGCCCTCGCGCCAATGGGTCACGATCACCCTCGGCCGCAGCTCTCGGATCAATTCCACCACGACACCTCGCGACGCGTCGTCGTTGATCAAGCCCGAATCGCGGAGCCCCGCGTTCCTGCGCACGGCCAGACCCATCACCTCCGCGGAGCGAGCCGCCTCCCGCTCACGGGTTTCTATGGACCCGGTACTCGCCGCTTCACCCCGTGTGAGGTCGAGAATCCCCACCCGGTCGCCTGACGCCGCTGCTTTGGACAGAGTGCCGCCGCACAGGAGCTCGGCGTCGTCGGGGTGGGCCATGATCGCGAGAAGATCGAGGGGTTCGGTCATCGGTATTTCCGCGAGTCGGTGTCGGAGCCTATTCGTAGCGGAGGGCCGTGATCGGGTCCAAACGGGATGCCCGATAAGCCGGGGCGATGCCGAAGAGTACGCCCGTCACGATCGCCATCGCCATCGCCGTGAAGATCGCCCACAACGGGATGGTGGCGGGTATGGGTGTGTAGTAGGCGACACCCTCGGCAAGTGCGGCGCCGAGAACCAATCCGGCTATACCACCCAGGAGCGTGAGCACCGCAGACTCGACCAGGAACTGCCACATGATCTCCTGGCGGGTGGCTCCCACAGCCTTTCGAATGCCGATTTCCCTCGTACGCTCGGTCACGGAAATCATCATGATACCGATGACACCG
>SMVA01147529.1_pt1 | contig 11826 bp, 7 predicted proteins | sample 2456451 | NCBI WGS metagenome assembly SMVA01 (sample SAMN11095933, study PRJNA526329) | marine sediment metagenome | biome: Marine sediment; feature: Surficial sediment; material: Deep marine sediment; isolation source: Hadal surficial sediment | place: Pacific Ocean | collected 2014-05 | depth 0-1...
AATCTTGTATCTGACCAAGACGAGATTGGAGATCTTCCAACAGTTCTAAATTATGGGCAAACACCGGCGAGTCATAGGAATCCTGATGTTCACGCCGAATCTGAACAAGCTTCACGGAATCATCCTGAATGGATTGCACCATCAATTTATTACCCAAATAGGACGATCCCATTCCAAATAAACTTAACCCGACGCTCATAATGGCTAATCCAAATACGGCAACACGAAGCATGCCTCGTTGACGATAGGCTCGTGAAGAAGGCGACGCTAAATTTTGATCCGGAAATATCACGTCCGTAAATAAATTTTTGATGAAATAGCTTTTCGGCTCCAAATTATTCTGCTCTGCCACAGAAGCTTCCTGTAATCCAGCAGCCTTTCGAATCGAATCCATGATACGGTCTATGGGATGGCCTTCTTGTGTTCCACTCGTTAAATAAAACCCTCGAAAAAACGGGTTTTCCTGGTAAGGGTTTTGATGGAATAAAACCTCCACAAACCGTGTCAGGACAGGACGACACGACTCTAGTTGCAAGGGAAAGCCAAGAATAGAGAGCTTGTCTTCTCCTCGCGTCATGGAAAAACGATCTATGCGTCTGGCGACAATTCCCTCGACGAGCTTCTTGTACTCTTGATCAAACGCTTCATGTGGAGCAGGAGAAGATTTCGTTCGTCGCGGAAACGTACAGCCCCAAATTTGCTCACGTTCGCTTTTTTCTAATTCCCCGAAAAACGGGCTAAATCCTGCGATGAGATCGCATTTGGTGAACATGAGATACACAGGGAAGGACATACCCAAATGCGTCATCAGTTCATCAATGCGATCACGAATGGTTTTGGCGTGCCATTCAATCAGTTGGTCCGTGGCCTCAAGAAGTTCATTGATGCCAATGGCCACCATCACTCCGTTGATAGGCTTTTTGCTTCGTGCTCTTTTTAAGAGGTCCAAAAAGGCAAACCATTCCTCTCGATCCTCATCTTCGGTCATATACCTACCAGCGGTATCAAGCAACACAGCATCGGTCGTAAACCACCAATCACAATTCCTGGTTCCTCCAATACCCTGTATGCCTTTTTGGTTTTCACCCAAAAAGGGAAATTGCAACCCGGACTCGCGCAACGCGGTACTCTTTCCAGAAGCGGAGGGGCCCACCATCATATACCAGGGGAGCGCATACAAGGCGGCTTTCCCACGATAGCCTTTCCCAAGCTTTGACTGTTTTAAGGTGGCGATAGCTTTTTCAAAGCGAAGTTGCACCGCTTCAATTCTATCTTTTTCTTCCCCATGAACACGGTCAACCTGCTCTACGCCTTGCTGTTGAAGCGACTCTTCTATAAGTTGCGCACCTTGCTGCGCTCGATAATGATCAAAAATAAGAAAAAATACCCAGGCCAAAAGAATACCGGCTATCAAGAGCAACCGTATTCCCGGACTCTGCATGCCGGCTAAATCTCCGGCAAACCAAATAAGGGCACAGAGCGACAGAAGGCCTATTCCGACGAGCAATCGCGGGCGGCGAACCAAGCCCATGAGTAACACCTTCGGCAAGCAGACGAGTTTCCAGAGGAGACTAGCGAGTCGGCTTCTCATGGCTTCGTTGCTTCCACTAATTCTGAAAGGTGGCCTAAAGTCGATTCCGATTCCTGGTGAATCATGACCGACATCCCTACATAGGAGAAGAACACCACAGCGAGACTACAGGCCACCACAATCCATGCTGGAATTTCTGGAGCGACATCTCTCATGGCCTCATGGCGTTCCGCCTGGGGAGATAAGGGAGGAATTTCCCCCCGAAGCCCCTGAATTTCACGAAAGAGATCGTGCTTAAGATCTTGCAATCGTTCTCTCCCTTCTAACTTATATTTCCCTTCAAAGCCCAGCATTAAGCAGGCATGAAAAACCTCCAGCAAATCGGCATTCACAGGAAGTGCGCGCCGTAAGGTCGTCAAGTGATGAAATAATTCTTCTCCGGCAATTTGCGTTTGAAAATATTTGTATTGCAACAACTGAGAAGCCCATTGATTTTTTTGATCCCAACCGGATTGCAAAATCATTTCATCTAAAAAGGCCACAACGGCATAGCGAGCTTCAAGCAATGTCTCTCGAGAATACTGAAAGGCCGTGCCTCGACGATCGGCCTCTTCTAACATTTGATCCACTTTGTTTTGCAGTGATTCCAATCGTCCCAAATCACGGGAATCCCTCGCATGCACGCCTAACACGAGAAGATCGAAAAAGGCATTGACTAAATGTCCAGTTTTTTGAATGTCTTCAGCTTTCATCGGCTTACTCTTTTGTGACAAGAATTTCTATCGTGATATTTTGTAATTCTGGAGGAACATATAAGGCAATAGATTGCGATTGTTTAATGCGGTCCCAGAATCCACCTTGATTCTCTAACCCGAAATATTGATGGCCGGCTTTACTGGGGATACTCGCTGGAGTTTGAGCCACATGGTGAAAGCGAACCCCTGGCATGGCCGCATTAATAATCAAATCCATATCATCCATAGACCCGATTTTTACACGTTTCACCAGTAAGGACCGCACAGTATCTTCCGAATCTCCACCCGAAACCGAAAGAAAAAACTGACCTTTTTCGAGAAGCGCCGCATCCGAGATTTGTCCCACAAACAGGGTATCCCCCCGTTTTTCCAAGGGGATCGTCACATAACGTGTAGGCGAAATATGTTCGACCACATTGCGGATTTTCATATCCAATTCTCGAAAGCTACGGGACAAATTAGTATGTTCATATGTCGGAAGGTCTTTGGGATTCGCATCCGGGGACATTAACGATAATTCTCCGGCTAACCGTGATAATGCCAGATATAACACTTCAGGATGAATTCGACCCACCTGGTTATAATGAGCCAAAGCAGGAATATAAGAAAAAATCGCATGCAACATTGAAAATCGCAGTAGGTCCATACCGCCATGTTCACGAATGCCCCGCTGTTGATCAGCCAAAGCCGTTCCCATCGACACTAACAATTCCAACAACGAACGAAGCAAGCGAGTTAAGGCTTCCGATCCTGAAATCCACAATAAGGGAGGGATAAAGGACTCCCTCAGCGCGATTGTCCCACCAGGAGTTCGAACCAGTTCGGCGATTTTCATAATGCTGGCATCAGGCATATCTTCCCCGGAAAAAAAGATTTTCATGTTTTTCCTGGCCACCATGACTTCCTTGGCATTTTCACCGGTATTGAAATCTGGAAGAGAGGCAAAGCTACTAGCATACCGTGGCTCTCGCGCTAACCCTTTTTGATCTAATTTGCAATTGGCCATTCCCATGTGATCCATCGGAACTCCCACAAAGACATCAAGGTGATCCAGAGAAGGAGGAAACAGTTCTTCAATCAGGCGCGTCGGAGGAATCGCATCTTGTTCTGGAATTCGGAGCACCAATCCATCCGGCATCACGGCGCGAAACTCCAATAGGGTAAAACTCCCATTGGCAAGCCCGTCTCGATCAATGTCAATATGACAAAGCCCCCAGCCAAAGGGATGAAGATGTTGCAGCCGTTCCGCCATCATCGCATCATGGTATCGATCCCATTGCTGAAACACATGTGGCGTTAACAACATCCCTTCATTCCAAACAACCCGATGAAATGCATCCATGACGCTCTACCCTTTCCTCACAGGCAACTGTTCAACCAGCAGGATTAATCCTCGACGGGTTCTGCAATATCTTGTCGATCAACTTTAAAAATAAATTCAGGATCACCGAATGAAAACAGTCCAGGTTCTTCAATAGGAATCACGCGACGCCATGTTCCATCCTGATACTTCCGAAACAACACCATAATTCCAATAAATTTCTCATTGTCCTCTGGATCGACAGTGAGTTCAATGAGTTTGCTGGTGGAAGGACTTAAGGTTATTTCTTTTCGGTCCAACAGATCTTTCCCAAGAAATTCATAATCTTTTTTCCATAATTCCTGGAATGTGGCTTGCTCAAAACGAGTCCGATCTTTCAGCGTATAAATTCGCACCGTCACGGGAACCGGCTGTCCCATATCCGATTGATTAAGCTGATTGGTGCCTTCCAACATCAATCCCATATTTATCTTGGACGATCCACACGAAACCAATAATCCACACACCGCCACCAAAACAATCCTCCACATCGTATTACTTTGATGATGGTGATTTTTGTTGATACACACGAAGATATCCTTTCGCAAGTTCTGGCCCTAATAATCGATGAAACGTTTTAATTTCTTCCTCTCTCAACTGACGATGTTTTTCCTTGAAATATTCCCAAGCAGGATGATTCCCTAAAATTCCCATCGCCATAAGCTTGGCTCCAATGCCTTTCTTTTTATTTTTACACTCGATTTCAAGGTTAATCGGATCAAGTTGTTTTAACAGAAACCGGACACATTCCCGAAAGCCTGCCATCAACCCAACCGGGTGTAACATGAGATCCTCTAAGACCTGTCGTAGTTGACTGAGTTTTTCAGGGAACGGAAGGGAGGTACTCGTCTGATCAAACAAAAACGTACGAATGTGATACGAGGTTTCAGCCCATTTCAACTCCTGTCGTTCTTTGCCAAGAATTCGTGTCACTTCGACATCCAATTCTTTCTCAAATTGTCTTCTCCCTTTCATTGAATCATTCAGGAATTCCAAAAGAAGATTCAACACCTGATCCTGTTCCGTCGCATCAAATGGGAGGGACGGAGTATCTACTTGTATCGAATCCAGATCTCGAATGGAATCCGCTGGTACTTGCCGGTTACGCTCATCAGATGAAGACAAACCAGGTGCGCTAGATACATATTCCCCAAACACATCGGGGTCACGAAAGGCCTTCTCAATTGATGACAAGAGCTCCTCTTGTTCGGCAGAAGGAACTTCAGAAATAGCCTCACGCACACTTTCGACTAACAGGGCTTCCCGATCTTGCGACGGCAAATGCATCATCTCGGCATATTGCACTTGCAACTTCTCAACAAGAGCGTCAGAAGACGGAGTTTCTGGTTGCAGGCAGATGGTGGCATCAGGATCATCCATTCCCACTTCAGTCTGTGCGGCTACCACAATGACAAATTCCAACACAAAATCTCCAATGCCAATCTGATCATGCGCTGCTAAGGAATACGATTTTCCTACTTCAATCCGAGTGCCATTTAAAGTCGTCCCATTGGTGCTCCCGATATCCATGAGCACACATCCATCATCTTGCTGAGTAATTTTGGCATGTCGGGAAGAGATGAGTCGCCGCCGGTCCTTAAGCCTGAAATGGCTGGCTTCTCCCCTTCCAACAATACATTCTTCCCTCCATTCACGATTGGATAAAGCCAAAAAATCTTGCTCATGGGGTGATTGAACGATGAGTTGAAATGGCATAGCTCTACCGCTCCATTGAACCGATGTCCATTCGCACCGCCTGACAGGCCCGAAGGATTTCACGACGGCGTTCGTCAGGATGAAACAATTCCAATCTGAGCCACTCACCTATCTGCCGAACCCGATGGAGAATGTTGTTGAGTTGCGAAACCGGATCTGAGTCATCAACCTCATCTTGTCTCTCCGTCGGCCCTTTAACAGGCTCTTGCGCCATCAACCGAAGAGCGAGTTCCAGAGTGGCATACCAAATGTAATGAGGAATCGCCTGCAAGTCCTCACTAGAACTCTTATGGGAACTCATCACCCTTTTGGAGGAAAACAACGTACCCTGCTCATCAAACAACAGGCGAATCGGATTGATCCCTTTTCCTAACAGTTGCTCACCATGGCGTTTGGAAAGCATCGCAACCCCTCGAATCATGGTGGGCAGGCACCGTTCTAGCCGAGTCATGGTCTCAGCATCCCTTCCCAACAAAGTCTGGAAGAAAAGAAGTCCTAAACTATACCAATCGCACGAATGTTGGAAGGATCGAAAAAATGTCACGGACGTATGAGAAAAGGCTGTGTCTTTGAGTAACTCCAATTGATCCCAGTCTGCTGAACTCATGGGTTCCGATTGACCTCGCACCACAATTCCTCGTTCTGGAGACTCAACGCGGGTGGCCCAAATGGTGACAGGGACATGCCCTTTTTGCGGAATGGAAAGTTGAAGACCAAACACATCCTGCGGGGAAAAGGACGATCCTTGCAGCGTGTCACTCACAATATGCAAAGAAAAAATCCCTTTGACATAATCTTGGGCACCTTCTGGATTTCTGATTTTTTCCATGGAACGAAGCAGAACCGTAAATTCTTCGTTTTTTCCCAGCGGCCAATCTCGCATTTCTGGCGCTTTAAAACTTGTATCCAGGGAGTGAGGGGGCTGATACAAATTGGATTGGAATGCGGATGGCATGGTCTCATGGACAAAAGGAACGGCCATTTCCTTTCCTTCTACATGACCCACAGAAAAATTCCATCTAGCTGGAAGAAGAGGATCCGCCTCTTTGGGTAAGACCACAGAAATCCGTGAGGGACCGAGCCCCAAATGTGGACGATGATGTTGTTGGTAAAAAGCTAAGAGTTGCGTACACAATCCTGCAAACAGACGACTCTTCAACCACAACACTTCCAAAGGAAAGCGCTTTTCATCACTTTGAGGAAAAAGAAATTGATGCGACTCCGAAAATCGACGAGCTAAATGAGGAAGCGCAAGCCGCTGTTCCTCCGATAACTGAGCAAAAGACCATTGGGAACAGGCTTGATCCCAGGAAACATCGCTGACCAGGTCAGAAAATTCATCCCATTGGAGGGTGAAAAATGAGGAGGAGTTTGTAGACAATGAGGAGGTAAGCATCAACCGTACAAGAAAGCCTTAGACCTATCTGCCGAAACCCTAACCGTCTGCTTTGAAAGATTTCATATTCACAAATTCGGAGGAAGAGCCTAGCCCAGTCAATCAATAATTGCAAGGGTAACCCTATTGAGGTTCAAGAATTGAAAGCTAAAAAACGTTCAGCCAATCAATGGAAATTATTGTAGAAAGCCTTACTTGGGAAACGAATGGAACGACTGCATTGCAAGCACTACCTATAAAGAAGTTAAAAAAGAAAGAGCAATGAGTCATCCCACCACATTTTGCAGGAATTTCCTGTTGGAAACATCGGGCGACAGTGATCCTTGTAGAATCAGAATTATTGTTTTTTTTGATTACCTGGTAAGTCTAAAATCTTTAAATGCTCGACCTCCTCACGGCTTCTGGTGTGGAGGGACGCCGTGGCTCCAGCTATAACGGTAATGCCTCTTGTCTGTCTTTTAATGCCTTGCTTTAGAATTTCCACATAGGCTTTCCCTTCACTCACGTTCTCTTGAGGTTGCAATTCTTTTGTAAAAGGATGTGTGCTAGTCAGGGCCTTGAGCGTCTCTTCCCCAAAAGGTCCACTAATCACAAACAGTTCTGGAGAATTTGGCCCTCCAAAATCATAGGTTATGTCTTTTTTAATAAAGGCCTGTCCCCTGAAAAAGTTGGGCACAAGATGTACCACCTTTCCATCAGCTTGAAAATAATCTAGCTTCAAGTACATATCTTGCTCAGACAGAACGTGCACAATCAGGTTGTCTCCCTCCCGATAGAAACCATCGGGATTATTGAGCCAGATTTTCAGTCCTGGACTTTTTCCCCCAACAGTCCCGTTCATAGGTGTGTTCAACAACGTAACCAATTCATTGTTGAGTTCACGCTGCTCCAATCGCCGTTCAATCTCTGCCTGCATGAGACTGGGTTCAATTTGGGCGACAATCCTCACACACAAGATACGCCCTTCTTCGGTTTCTTCCTGAATGATCACATTTTTCAACATCCCAGCACTCACCGATTGAATGAGATCTTCTTTTAATTGAAAATTCTCAATCCTGGTCTTACTGGAAATAAAGACCTGATGATTTTCCACAGCTCGTTCCCTGGCTTTAGCCAACGCTTTTTTTTTCCCTTGCGCTGGTGTTTCTTCATCCCCATAGGTGTAACAATATCGCCCGTTCACTTCTTCTGACGACCCAGCCCATCCAATGAAAGGAACACTAGCCAGAAAAAAGAAGACCGACAAGACGAATCCTTTTACTAGACCTTTTCGCAACTTCATTCCATCTAGAGAAACATAGCCAAATGGGCAATCTGATCTTTTCATATTCGTTCTCCAATAACCTGCAGGCATTCCGTTACCGGTCTAAGACCACGAGCACTTTTGCCTTTTCTAAAAATTCCATATGTTCAGGCACAATATGAAGTAATTTCGCATCCTCATCGCTAATGACAAGATCGGTCTTATTGTCTCCTGCGACCCGAATGGCCTTGACGACTAGGGGATTTGAAATCACCCGGCTATGCGTTTGGGCGGCTTTCACTCCCCGGACATAGCCGACGACGCTTTCCTTCCCAACAATTGCTGGATCCATCCACTCAGAACCATACACCAATCGTCCATCTTCCATTAAGATTTTTGGATTTAAGGCTTCATTTAGCAGCAACCCTTGCGCATCAATGACAAGCCCGGAATAGACAAGATGCTGAATATTAGCAGAATGAGCTTTGAATTGAAGCACGGGTTTACTTTGCCGTGATGGAACAACCAAAGACGAAAGCTCTCCCTTTAACGACATTTGTAACGTCACACGATATCCACCATCAGGAAGTCTCTCTTCCTTGACTACCTGTGAATTTTTCACAATCCCCTGCACTTTATTATGAATGATATCCTGCTCCACCATGAAATTTTTAACCACGGTATGGGAATCCACGACAATCCCTTGCACAATTTCCAACAAGTTTCGTCTAGCAACCACCGTGGCAGCCCGTTTTGCCCCCTCCTCTGCTAGCCGAGCATTCCCCAAAGCAGTGTTTGGGAAACCCATTCCTGTTGCCTGAACAATCCCATTTGACCAATCAATACTCCCGTTTTCTTGGGTAACCATCACAATACCCTCTTCATTTTTCACGTTTTCAGCCCCTAACTGACTTGTACCCGCAATCGATAGAGAGAACAACACCATTCCACCCACGACAAACTCACCCATACGTTTCATGCAATATCTTTCCATCATTACCATCCCCCCCTGGTTTGTAAAACCTCTTGCCTTGCTTGATTGATAGGTTTGTGAATATAAACCCACGCAGTACTTCCTTGATAAACTGTCTATCTTTGAATAAATGCAACCCTTAGGCCAGGGAAAATGGCGAAGACAAATAAATTTCCCTTACAACCGATCAATGGATCATGAACATTACAATATAGAATTTTCTTATTCTTTCATAATTTGTAAAATAAATCGAGCCCCTCTGGAGAAAGGGGAAAACGACTAATCATTCAATCTTAGATGAAAAAAGGCATGATCAAAGAAATTCCCTCAATACTTAAGTTATGATTAGGCATTCTCAATAACAGCATAGGACAACTTCAATGAAGCCTTTTGTCGATTCTCAAAAATTCCCACCCGCATTTCAATTTTTTAGAATGCGGGATCCCGAATATGTATTTTCCTTAATCTTTATCTTCACCCTCGAATAGAGCTTCATCAATACTTGACGCCGTATTCCAGATGAATGTGACATGCCAAGGAATTATTGAAACACAACACTGGATTTATCATTCTCGATGAATTACGGTTGATGCTCTTTTCAACTCATTCTCATCAAAAAGGATCTCACTCCATGACCTGGATCACTTCAGATACCTCTATGCCATCACATTTCCACATTCCGTTGTTCCTTGTAGCTTCCATCTTCTTTTTCTTCATTCTACAATCATGTTCCGTCCCCCAACCTCAAACATCTTACCCTAGTCATTCCTTAGCTCAAAAACCCTCTTCGGTATCTACCCCACCACAAACACCGATATTAAAATTAGAAACAGGTACCCATACGGAGGATATCCCTCGCATTGCTATAGACGCGGCGAACAATTTTCTCATCACGGGTTCAAAGGACAAAACTATTCGTATTTGGGATATTCACAATAATGCTCTTGTGAAAACTCTTCGCCCCCCCATTGGACCAGGGCACGAAGGGAAAATTTTTGCCGTCGCAGTCTCTCCTGATGGAAAGACGATTGCTTGTGGAGGCTATACGGGCATTACATGGAATCATACCTTTTCCATTTATATCTTCAATCGAGTAACCGGAGAAATAATCCATACATTGTCCAATCTCCCGAGTTCTCTGGGGGATTTGAAATTCTCCCCCGATGGGAGAATTCTCTTGGCCGGACTCCATGGGAGAACGGGATGGTATGCCTATCGGACCTCTGATTTTTCCTTAATCGCCAAAGATGAATCGTATTATCCAACAAGTTTCGTCTATGGAGTCGCCTTTGATCATACCGGTCGATTTGCGACGAGTTCGTATGATGGGTTTATTCGACTCTATGATTATGATTTTCGGGTCATTGCGAAAATCCAACCATCTGAGGCCAAACGGCCATATGGCCTCGCCTTTTCGCCCGATGGAACACGTATCGCCGTGGGCTTTGAGGATTCACCTCAGGTAGCCCTTCTTTCAGGACAAGACCTTTCCCTGCTTCCCACTCAGCCCACCATGAGCAAGGTTCCCACTGGCACTTTCACCTCGGTTGCCTGGTCCCAAGATGGGAAATCTCTCTATGCAGGGGGCACAGCCAGACTGAATGGGACTCATTTCCTTCGAAAATGGACCTCGCCAAATGTTCAACATTTCATTGACATTCCCGTTACCCAAAACACCATTTTAGATATCGCCTCGTTGAAAGCCGGAGGGGTGGCCTTTGCTGCCGCAAGTGGAACCTTTGGGATCCTTGATGCGAAAGCCAACCTATCGTTTTCCCCGGAAACTGCTATCGCTGATTTCCGGGATAATCATCAAGGTCTGCTGCTTTCAGAAGATGGGTCGGTTGTACAATTCGCCTACACCCAATCTGGGAAACAACCTGCGCAATTCTCCATTGAGACACGGGTTCTTTCTTTTCCCCCTATTGCCACTATCCTTCTCCATCCCCCTCTCCAAAACTCTCAAGAGATTTCTGTTGGAGAATGGCTCAACACCACGACCCCGACAATTAATGGAAAGAGCCTTTCCTGGGATAATGGTGAAGTGGGTCGAAGCGTGGCCATTTCCCCTGATCACCAGTTTGTTGTATTAGGGACTTCCTGGAATTTACGCCGCTATGACCGAAAAGGAAGACAGGCATGGCAAACAGCCATTCCCAACAATGCCTGGGGAATAAATATTTCCAAAGATGGTCAAGTCGTTGTTGCTGCTTTAGGTGATGGAACCATCAGGTGGTATCGTCTCAAGGATGGAAAGGAATTGTTGACATTTTTCCCTCACCCAGACCATGAACGTTGGGTAATCTGGACCCCCTCGGGATTCTACGATGCGGCACCGGGAGCCGAACAGTTAATCGGATGGCACAAAAATTACGAGGCCGATTATTCAGCGGATTTTTTTCCGGTTGGACGTTTTCGCTCAATTTCCTATCGACCCGAGATCATTGAAAAAATGTTGGCCACCTGGGATGAAAAAGAAGCCATACGTTTGGCCGAAGGAGAAAAACGTTCCACCATCGTCACAATGGATAGTGTCCCGAAAGCTCTCTTGCAAGAAGTGAGAATCCGCCAGGAAAAATTGGAACGAATGATCGCTCCAGCCGAGAAAGTGCAAGAACTCCAACACCAGTTAGCCGAAGCGCGACAAATGGCGGAGAAGACCGACCAGCAGCGGCTAGCGGCCGAACAAGTCCGTCAGGCCCACCAGCGGCGGATGGCCCAACAACAAACTACCCTGGAGGCCAAGCTGGAGCATCTGACCACCCAGGAGAAACAAGGAAAGCAAGAAGCCACCGAAGAGGTGAAGGCGCTTCATCAGCAGTTGGCCAACGTGCGACGAATGGCGGAAAAGA
>SMVA01123374.1_pt1 | contig 11822 bp, 7 predicted proteins | sample 2456451 | NCBI WGS metagenome assembly SMVA01 (sample SAMN11095933, study PRJNA526329) | marine sediment metagenome | biome: Marine sediment; feature: Surficial sediment; material: Deep marine sediment; isolation source: Hadal surficial sediment | place: Pacific Ocean | collected 2014-05 | depth 0-1...
TCTCAAAAAGAGTTGATGAAATGGCGGTATCAACGATATATGCAAGATTATTTAGGTTCGATAGCAGGTGTGGATGATGGTGTAGGAAGAGTCTTGGATTATCTTGAAGAGAACGGGTTGGCAGAAAATACAATCGTAATTTACACCTCTGATCAAGGGTTTTATTTGGGGGAACACGGATGGTTCGATAAGCGGTTTATCTATAATGAATCCTTTAAAACTCCCCTTCTTGTAAGGTGGCCGGGTGTTATTGAACCAAATACAATAAATACACAAATGGTTCAAAATTTGGATTTTGCACAAACCTTATTAGATATTGCTGAAGTTGAAGCCCCAGAAGATATGCAGGGAGAAAGTCTGGTACCATTATTCAAAGGAGAAACTGAAGGCTTTAGAGAAGCCGTGTATTATCATTATTACGAATACCCTGCCATTCATATGGTAAAAAGGCATTATGCCATTGTTACTGAGGAATACAAATTAATACACTTCTATTATGATGTAGATGAATGGGAATTGTACGACAGACATAAGGATAAGAATGAAATGAACAATGTATATGATGATCCGGCCTATGCTGAAATCGTAAAAGAGCTAACTTCTAAATTGGCAGACATGAGAGTGAAATACAAAGATTCGGAAGAGTTGGATCAGTATAATATTGATCGATTTTTAAACAGGGAGAAGAATTCTGAAATGGGTCATTGATAATTGATCTATCGAGTCAAAAAATCAACATACATTTAACCAAATTATATCATTGAAAATCCATTCCATAATTTGGGTTATATGATGATTTCCCGGAAAAATTGGGTAAATGGGGCGGGAAAAAACTTTTTCGCCCCATTTTAATTCTATATTAATCCATAATTATTAATTTATTAATTGCTTTCAGCTAAATTTGAACAAGGTTCAAAATCAACTAAGATTTTTAGATGTCAAAATTGATTTTATGGATATCAATTTTTAAGGTTGATTCCTATGTCAGACTTAATTTTGATTAATACTTAATAAGAAATAACAACAACATGCATAGAGAATTAAAAAAGGCCATTTATTTAATCATTATTGGCCTGCTTATTATAAGTCCGAACCTGAAAGCTCAAACCAAAAACAAGGAAACAAAAGAGGGCAAATTGATAAGCCTAATGACTTATAACCTCAAATTTGCCAGCCCCACATATAAGCCATCTTGGGAAGTGCGTCGCAAAATGCAAGTCGATATGATTCGTAAATACAATCCGGATATTATTGGTACGCAAGAGGGCCTAAAGGAACAAATCGATTATTTGGCAGAGCAATTACCCGAATATGTAGTCGTTGGTGAAGGTCGCCAAGGAGGAGATGATGATGAGCATATGGCTATATTTTATAAGCGGGATAAGTTTCGATTGAGAGAATTGAGCAGTTTTGCATTGTCAAAAACTCCCGATATCATTGGTAGTGGGCCAAATATCAATCCACGAATTATGACCTGGGCGCGATTCGCTTTTATTACTGAAACGGTTGAAGGAAAAGAAAGTGCCTATCCATCAGATTATAGAGGACATTGGGAAAACACCAAGGAGTTTTATTTGTTCAATACACATTTTTTTAATGGCAGGTCTGCAACTTTGGCCAGGCTAAACGCTTCTAAATTGATTATGGAAAAGATTAAACCACTTGATCGATTTGGAAAATGGACAAATGAACGACCCATATTTTTGATGGGAGATTTTAATTGTCATCCCGGAAGTAATCCGCATAAGGTGTTTGTAGGTGACGGAAGTTCTGATTTTTTTATGGATACAAATGTAAATGGAGACCCAAAAGAAATAGATTGGATCCTGTATAAAGGCGGTATTGAAGTATTGAAATATGAAGAAGTTGATTACAATGTTAATGGAGCCTATCCCTCGGATCATAAACCAATATTTGTAAAATTTCAGATAGTTGAATAATTAATGTATGTTTAAATTAATCGAAATATTAAATAATGATAAAAATAAAAACAGTGATTAAAAAAATTGGTTTTCTAAGTATTCTGTTTGTTATAGTAAGTTGTACTTGCAAACAACCTAAACAAGATGTATTAGTCTCTAAAATTCAATCGAATGAATATTATGCTTTTACAAAGGAAAAAGCACTGACCATTATGGCATCGGGTTTTAGTGCAGGTGATGGATACGATGAAGTCTGGATTCGCGATTACAATACATTTGTTACACTTTCGTCTGAAGTTTTTGAGCCTGAAATTCTAAAAGATAACCTGATGGTATTTTTTAAAATGCAAGGTGAAGACGGAAATATCATGGATGGCTTTAGTACAATAGGTAAAAATAGAAATACAAGGTATGAGTTTATTTATTCGGATTTAGAACCGCGTTATGCTGGTCATAAAAACACGGTTGAAACAGATCAAGAAACTTCATTAGTTCAGACTGTAAGTAAATATGTTAAGGCAACTGGAGATGCTGAAATATTAAAAGAAATGATTGGTGATAAGTCAGTTGCTGAGAGACTTGAATGGGCAATGGATTTTTTAATGAAACATCGTTTTGATAAAAAACACGGTCTTATTTGGGGAGCAACAACGGCAGATTGGGGAGATGTTCAACCCGAACATGAATGGGGCGTTTTTCTTACAGATGATACGCATTATGCCTTGGATATTTACGACAACGCCATGTTTTTAATTGCACTTGATAATTTGATGGAGCTTGTTCCAAGTACCAAAGAAAAATGGTCTCCAATACGAAATCAAACAGCAGAAAATGTTCGTGAACATTTATGGGATGAAGCGAATCAAAAATTCATTCCACATGTATATTTAAATGGATCTCCTTTTCCAGAGGATTTTAATGAAGATGAAATATTTTATCATGGTGGTACTGCCCTAGCAATTGAAGCTAATTTACTCTCAAAAGAAGAGATAAAAGTTTCTCTTCAAAAAATGATCTCCAACGTAGCGGTTTCCAATGCAGGTTCCATTGGGATAACGCTTTATCCTGCCTATCCCGATGGTTTTTACAAAAATCCATCCATGGTTGCCTATGGCTATCAAAATGGAGGTGACTGGACATGGTTTGGTGCACGAATGATTCAACAACTCATTAAAAATGGATTTGTAGAAGAGGCTTACGAACAAATGGAACCCATGGTAAAACGAGTAAAAGATAACGACGGTTTTTACGAATGGTATACGGTTGATAATAAGCCAAAAGGGTCTGGGACATTTCGTGGCTCTGCAGGTGTATTATATGATGCTATCATACTGTTTCAGGAATATGCAAGTCATGATGAATAAGAAAAATTGGATTAGAATTGTAAAGGAAAAATTATCGTAATTTATGAATCGAAAAAACTTAATATCCTGTCTATTATTAATTTTAACAATAGGATTTTCAACAATAGGTTGGTGTAATAAGATCGTTTACCCATGGAATGCTACGACTGCGGTTGTAAAAGAAGGCGAAAGTCTTACCATTTGGTATAATGCTGATGCTAAAGAAAAAATCAAATCTGTTGTACTGAAAGGGCCTTATAATACGATTTCAATACGATCTGTAAAAACTAAAAAGGGTTCCTGGATCTATGATGAGGCATCCGGTGCCACCTATAACAGAAAAATTTCTGTGATCATTCCAGAAGGAACACCTTTGGAACGTTACGATCTGATTGTGAATACTTCCATTGGCGAATCGGTCTCCATGAAATCGGTGAAAGTGATCAGAGCATACAAGACAGAATATTCGATATTCCATATTTCAGATACTCATATTGCCGATGAATCTATCAGAGCAGAAAATGGAGTTCCCAAGAGGCTTTCATATCTATCTGCACTCGTAAATATCTCCAATATCATTGGATCTGAATTGGTTTTTTTGACAGGTGATAATGTAAATTCCAGGTCCTGGGACGATGGTAATGCCAATTATCTCAGCACCTGGCCTTCAACACAAGAACGTGTTGATTATTATTATAAAGGAAGTCCTGAAAATAACCTAAAAGGAGTTTATGATTTTTCCACCGCCGCTTTTACCGTCAATGGCAATCACGATCATTATGAAAGAGAAAATGACCTTACTGAAACAAAAAACAAACCTGCATTCTGGAATAAGTTTCACGGTCTCCGCACCCCACATTTTACCTTCGGCGATACCCGTTTTATGGCCCTAAGTGACGCCTTTGGAGAGGATATGAAAATACAAGGAGCAAGGCATGCTTCCTGGCTGGACGAAGTTGGAAAAGGAAACCTTAGAGTGATTTATAAGCATATTTACAAACCCCTTCCGCAACCTTGGGCTACTGATTATGATATACAATTGGGATTATGCGGACACAATCATCACCGGGGTGGAGAGAATCCGTTCAGGCAAGGAAACACCAATATGTATATTGCCAATTTCACCCAGTACACAACCTTTAACTTAATTAAAGTAAAAGCTGATGGTAAATATACCGTAGAAAACAATCTGGTTGCCATTGAGAATCCTAAAGATGACCCATCACTTTTCAGACCAAAACTAACCTTAAACTTTTCACAAGCCAATGATGGAACCTCATCAAATAACACGGCGACTTTGGTGAATAATTTCGATATTGGTTTTCCTGAGGCAAAAGTACGTTTTATAATGCCCAAAGGATTTTATTATACCATTTCAAAAGGTTCTGTGGAGCAGCAATTTCAAGGAGATGATGTGACTGTAGTGGATGTCCGTATTGCTCTAAAAGCAAACAGAACTGCCGCAATAAAAATAAATAAAACCAATGTCCCAATTCCAACATTGAAAGAAGTTCAATATGGAAACCATGAACGTCAGGTCATTGATTTTTGGAAGGCAGACTCAGAAACTTCAACGCCTTTGGTATTTGTAATTCATGGTGGAGGCTGGCAGGCAGGAAGCAAAGAACGTATCAATAGATTTGTTGACGTCAATACATTGTTAGAAGCTGGAATCTCGGTCGCTGCGATTAATTATCGCTATGTTTCACAAGCACCGGAATCAGAGACTGACCCACCGGTAAAAACACCATTGTATGATGCAGCTCGAGCACTGCAATTTGTTAGAAGTAAAGCTAAAGAGTGGAATATCGATAAAACACGGATTGGAGCCAGTGGAGGGTCAGCCGGAGCATGTTCCAGTCTCTGGTTGGTATTTCATGATGATTTAGCGGATCCGACAAGTCCTGATCCCATTTCACAAGAATCAAGCCGATTGTATTGTGCTGCAGTGATCGGTGCACAAACAACACTAGACCCAAAACAAATGAAAGAATGGACGCCCAACAGCAACTATGGGGCACACGCCTTTGGAAAACGAAATTTTGAAGAATTTTTATCTGAGCGCGAAAGCATCCTTCCATGGATTTCGGAATACTCACCCTATGCACTACTTACCAGGGATGACCCTCCTGTTTCTTTGATTTACAAATCACCACCGGCCCTTGGGCAAGTGCAAAAGGATCCAACACATACGGCCAATTTTGGATAGAAATTGCAAGAAAAATGTAACAGTATTGGTGTAGAATGTGAGTTTATTTTTGACACCGGTGTCAAGGAAAGTAAAACGGCAACTGAATATTTAATTAAGAAATTAAATGCTCCCTCAAAGTGAAATATAATAAACTAACAATATGAATTATTTTAAATCAATTATTTTACTTGCAACTATTATATGTTGCAATTCATTTACTCTTCTGGGACAAACAGGAGAGAATCCAAATATCCTAATCATAATCACAGACCAACAAGCCTGGGATGCCGTGGGATATGCCGGAAATACAACTATTAAAACCCCCAATCTGGATCGATTGGCGAGCGAAAGTGTAAATTTTAGCCACGCTGTTACGCCAACGGCAGTTTGTGTTCCTGCAAGAACGTCAATTCTGACAGGCCGGTTAAATGAAACCACAACGATTCGTCAGAACAGGGATGCTTTAACAAATGATTGTTATTATCCAACCTTTGATGAGATTCTGACTAAAAGAGGGTATACATCTGAATACTATGGTAAGTTTCATGCACCGGAACATATGGCCAGAGTATATTCGAATCCTCCTGTGGAAGGAATGAGCGGTACCGATCCGATTATTCATTGGGAACCTTTATACGTGCAATACGTTAAAGATCATATAAAAGAGCGGCCACTAAAAAATGGGGAATTGTATGAAACTTCTTTTTATGGAGGTACCATTCCCTATAAACTGGACCCACCAGATATTTATTATGACGATGTCCATTCGGGTAAGGTTCTTGAAAAGGCAGGTTTAAAAACCATAGGTCAGGGCGCTGTTCATGGCGTGCTGGATCTACCGGCCGAATATACAATTACAGCAGTGCAAGGGAGACAAACTCTAGAGGCTTTAGATAGATTAAAAGACGAACAATTCATTTTGACTTCTTCGTTTCATTGTCCGCATGTTCCAATAACTCCTTCTGAACCCTACGCATCGATGTATAAAGCTGAGGATATGCCAACTTCAATTTCAGTCAAAGACAAAAGGGAAAATTCACCGTATTATCCGGGGAAAATTTTTGAACCCTATGATGACAAAGAGAAAGTGCAATATATGGTCGCAAATTATTATGCCTTTGTAACGGAAATAGATGATTGGATTGGGAAAATACTAAACAAGTTAGACGAATTGAAATTGACGGAAAACACTTTACTGGTATTTATTTCAGACCATGGCGAAATGCTGGGAGCTCATGGATTGCGTGGAAAATTTAATTTTTACGAAGAATCTGTTCGTGTTCCTTTTTTAATTCGCTATCCTAATAAAATTAAAGGAGGTCAAACCATTACAAATCCAGTATCTACATTGAATATTTTTCCTACGATTCTTGATTATGTCGGCTTAAAAAGTATCCCTACAGATGGTTATTCCTTAAGAGGAATTATGGAAGGAACCGAAGCTCCAAAATATGACTTCGCTATTTCTGAGTGGACATGGGAAAACGAAAACACCCCATCGATCATGATTCGAACGGAAAACTGGAAACTCATGACAACGCATCGAAGCGGTGGTAAAAATATTGAGGCGCTTTACGATTTAAAAAATGACCCCAACGAATTGAATAATTTATTGGGTTCAAATCCCGAACGATTTAAATATGTTGAAAGGGTCGAAAATTTACGTTCCAAACTATTGACCTATTTGAATGATGTCAACTATCCTCTTGTTGAAGGAATTGAACAAAGGGTTCTCATACGAAAATAGTTTAAATCTAAAATTAAGAAACATGAAAATCAAAATCTCAAAGTTACTACTACTTAGCATTCTAATTTTTCAATATGCAGTCACCACGGCTCAAAAGAAAAATAAAAATAGAGAAACAACGCAGATTGTTTTATTCGATGGAACATCAACAGATGCATGGAAAGACCATAAATCAGAGAATTTCCCTGAACATGGCTGGCAAATAAAAGGTGAAATTTTAACGGTTCTGGGAAAAACAGATACACAGGAAGGTGGACACGATATCATCACAAAAGAACAATTTTCAAATTTTGTATTGGAATTGGAAGTACTGTTAAGTGAAGGTGCAAATAGTGGTATTAAATATATGGTGGTGAACACATACCCCGGAAAAGAGGGACATTATCTGGGTCTTGAATATCAATTAATTGACAATGAAAAACACCCCGATGCACTTCTTGGACGGCATGGTAATCGAAAAATGGCAACCTTATACGATATTCTTCCGGCACGTGATAACATTAAAGTAAATCCTGCAGGTTCATGGAATAAAGTTAAGATTGTTGTAGGTAAAAACCGTGTAGAACATTGGATCAATGACAAAATAGTGATTGCCTATAATAGAAAATCAGATAGTTATAAGGAGTTGGTTCGGTTCAGTAAATACAAAACATTGGAAAATTTTGGTAGCCAAAAGAAAGGCCATATCCTGTTACAAGGACATGGCAATGAAGTATCTTTTAAAAATATTAAGATTACAGTCTTGAAAAAATAATACGTCTTTTCTAATCATGCATAATAACACATCGTTATTTAATAATTTTAACACGTCGCTAAACAATAATTATAGTACGTCAATAAGTAATAGCCTTATCACGAATCAAATTAAAAAGGAAGCCAACTAATCGATGACTCCTTACATTCTGTTCAAACTCTAAAAGATATAAAAAGAGCGAGGTGATTTCTCTGCGCCAATATACATCTTGAGCTATTTTACCACAATTGCACTTTCACAACTTTTCACGTTAAATTGAATCCTACAATATAAATAATTATATTTACAAACATAGGAGATCACAAACCTGTCTGTAGACAGGCAGAGGTATACACGAAGTTCACGGAGAATTCTTTGTGAACTTTGTGCCTTTCATTGTGACCTTTGTGGTTTCTCTTTCTTCTCGGAATGCGAATCCAAATAAAAGGAAAATTACTGCTGGATTATCAGAATGTTGAGATTGAGTTATATGATAGGTTTAGAAGCAAGTTTTTTTTATGCTATATCAATTAATAAAAAGAATATAATTGGAAATCTATTTGCTGTTATTTTATATAGAATTCAGGTTAAAAGAAATATAAATTCAATTAAATCCACTAATATTCATGTATTAATTTTTAATTAATTGATTATTCATTTTTAATTAATAGTTACCTGCTAAATTTGATTTAAATCAAAACATTCCTTTGCACCGAAAAATGAATTGATTGAATCGTATTTGAAAATATATGATTTGATTTAAACCAATTGATTTAAAATAAAAATGATTCGTACAAAACCTAAAAAATTAATGACATGAGCGAATTCACCCTAAAAGTAAACAAAGAAGAATTTAAGGTAGACCTTGATCCTAAAACCCCTATTCTGTGGGTATTACGGGATCATTTAAAATTTGTATAAACCTATGAAAAGACGAAAATTTATTAGAAATAGTATGTTGTTTTCAGCATCTACTTTTATGGTTCCGGTAATTGGATGTTCATCTAAGGGAAGTAACCAAATTCCTTTTGAAATGTTGGCCAGTTTGCAATTAACCGATTTTGAAGATGAGCAGGATGAGAGTCCCTTATTATTTCAAAATAAAAACAATACCTTCCTCACTACCTTAAGAAGAATGGAATACCCCTCCGATCAAGAAATTATTTCCTTGTTCAAATTGGAAAACGGGAATTGGAAAGAACAAAATCCTGTTACAAAAGAAGCTGGATCTTATGAAGCAATTTCAGCCGATTGCCATTTAAATGGAGAACCGGCAGTGGCATGGGCAGCGATCAATGATGGCCAATGGCTTATCAATGTAAGTACACGGGAAAATGGGAATTTTAGTACTCCGGTTGAAATTAGCGATCCTTTAAAAAGATCCATCAATCCTGTTGTGAAAGCGGTTAGTGCAGATTCTTATTTATTAGCCTGGGAGAGTTTTGAACAGGGGAAATTCTGTATTTATCTTTCAAAGTTTGAGCATAACAAATGGACCGACCCTGTATTGGTAACTGACAAATCTCAAAGTTGCTTCGATCCGGCCTTGGAAGAGGATGAGGCTGGAAATATTTACATTGCCTACGATATTACCGATGGTTCACACAGAAACATCGAAATGAAAATATTGAATAGTTCTTTATCGGAAGTGAAGAAAGTTCCGATTGCCATCGGTGGTGGTTTTGAAGATCGTGTCAATATCAATGTCAAACCAAATTTGGGTTTTGATAAAACAGGAAGGCTATGGATATCTTGGGAAAACAATCGTTTTGCGCATAGACTTCAGGACAGTGACAACTATACGGGAGATCGTTGTTGCGCTATGGTTTGTTATGAAAATGGTGAATTGCTGGAACAAAAAGAAAATGGCAGATGGCTTTTTCAAGGCAAAAATGATCATTGGCCAACCTTTAGAAAAGATCTGAACGGCAACCTTTATGCCGTGACTCATTGCGGTGGAGATTTTGAGGGTAATCCTCATTGGAAATTCAGAATATCCTATTTTGATCCTGAAACAGGTTGGTCGAAACCGGAAATCATTCTACAAACCAAGCAAAAAGGAGAATCAATCAAGCCTAGCATTGCATTTGATAAAAACAATCAATCCTTTTGGTTGGCCTGGAAAAGTGAAAATTTCCAGGATAGAGACTATGACAATCCTGAAAAACACAACAATAGAAGGGATACCATAAGGCGTGGTATGTTGGAAATAAACCAATTTGCTACACCAAATATCTCCAGTAATAACAAGGCTTTTAACTTGGTTCCAACCCTTGTTGAAGAACATCACCCTATAGAAGGTTTTGCCCCTGATTTAAGTGGCAGGCCCAAATCGAAAAGGACTACCATGACGCACAATGGCGAAACCTATACCTTACTTTTAGGCAATCTTCACGAGCATTCTGAAATTTCGAGTTGCTGGCCTGCAGGAACAGACGGCACCTTACATGATGATTATCGTTTCGGTATGTACTCGGAAGGTTACGATTTTATCGGAATCACCGATCATGCCTATTCACAAACTGAGGTGTATTGGCGTAAACATTTAAGATTGGCCGATTTTTACAATGACCCATCTTATTTTGTAGCCTTTCCATCGGTGGAATTTACGCTTTCTAATGACCGTGCATTTGAGATCAGAAGAGGTGCTGGGCATCGAAATGTAGTCTTTAATTCAACGGCTGATGCCAAAAAGTATATTCGTGACAAGAACCAGGTCTATTCGGTAAGAAATCCCGAAACCAGAGATGCAGAAGGACTTTGGAAATATATTCGCGAGAATGAAATAGATTGCATCTCCATTCCGCATCATCCGGCAGATGAAGTGCATGCCTGTTGTTGGGAAACCAGGGATGCAGAAATAGAGCCTATAGTTGAAATATTTCAATGCCGGGGTAATGCCGAATATCGTGGTGCACCCAGAATGATCAATCTGGAACGTCATGCGCCAACGAAAAACGACAAAGGTTTTATCGATTATGCGCTTCGAGATAAAAAGTACAAACTTGGTTTTATTGCAAGTGGTGATCACAACAGCATTGGAGTAGGGTTGGCCAATATTTGGGTAAAAGAAATCAGTAGAAAAGGAATCCTGGAAGCCATTCGTAACAGAAGGGTTTTTGCAACTACAGGTGATCAAATTGTTATTGATTTTAGGCTTAACGGAAGCATACAAGGGCAATCTATAAAGGGTATTAAAAAACCGAAACTTGAATTTTCCATTCAGGCTGTGGATCAAATTGAAACGGTTGACATTCTCAGAAATAGCAAGGTTATCAAAAGTATTCAACCCGATATGGCAATGAAGGAATTCAAGGGAACTTATGTCGATGAAGACTATTTATCTGAAAAAAATGTACTCTATTATTATATACGGATCACACAAAAAAACAAGCATCTTGGTTGGTCAAGTCCCATTTGGCTTGATATAAGTTGATTAATGAAAGCCATGCAACGAAATAACAAAAACAATCGAATTAAAACCAATCAGGGATGAAAAAACGGATTTTATTAAGCCTTCTATTTACAGGAGTATTGGTCACTTTTATGGGATGTCGAAACGACAAAAATGAAATTGGAAAAAAGAAAAAACCGAATATCCTGATTCTTTTTTCCGACCAGCACAACAAAAAGGTAATGGGCTTCGAGGGTCATTCAGATGCCATCACACCCAATCTGGATAAGCTGGCCGATCAATCCTTCGTGTTTGACCGGGCTTATTGCACAACAGGTATCTGTGCACCGTCCAGATCATCATTGATGACCGGAATTTATCCCAGAACTTTAGGCATATTGTCTAATACGGAAGTTACTTCAGTAATGAAGGAAGTCGTTTCTTTGCCCTCAATATTTAAAGAAAATGGTTATAAAACCTATGCCTTTGGCA
>SMVA01292538.1_pt1 | contig 11821 bp, 12 predicted proteins | sample 2456451 | NCBI WGS metagenome assembly SMVA01 (sample SAMN11095933, study PRJNA526329) | marine sediment metagenome | biome: Marine sediment; feature: Surficial sediment; material: Deep marine sediment; isolation source: Hadal surficial sediment | place: Pacific Ocean | collected 2014-05 | depth...
CGTGACGGCCACGCCATGTTCGATCTGCCGGCCTATATCATCGCCCGCCTGACCGCCGCCGGCATTGGCGAGGCCCGCGACCTTGGCCATTGCACCTATTGCGACGAGGCGCGCTGTTTCTCCTACCGGCGCGCCACGCACCGGCGCGAAGCCGATTATGGCCGTAATTTATCGGCCATCGTTTTGGAGGATTAATACCAAGGAGCGTTGATAATGACCCATAGAGACGCTTTACCAGGGTTTTCGGCCAGGCGCGTGAGCTGCGGCGATGCGTGCCATCGAAAAGCCCGCGCAACGCCGTCCGAAAACACTGATAAAGCGCCGTTCCGGTCGCCTGCGCGGCCCCTCGGAGGGCGTCGGAATGCCTTGACGATGAACCACATCGCCTGCACCTTCCCTCCTGCCCGAGGGACCGCGCATGCGATCTCTATGGGTCATCATCAACGCTCCTTGGTATAAGCTATGACCCTGCATTTCGAAACCGCCGAATTCGAGGCCCGCAAGGCCAGGGTTATGGAAGAGATGGCGCGCCGCAAGCTCGACGCCATGCTGCTGTTCGCGCCGGAAAGCCAGTATTGGCTGACCGGCTTTGATTCCTTTGGTTTCATTTTCTTCCAGTGTCTGGTGCTGACCCGCCAGGGTACTTTCACGCTTTTGACCCGCGCGCCCGATCTGCGTCAGGCCCGCCATACCTCGCTGATTGAGGATATCGTCATCTGGATCGACCGTCCCGACGCCGATCCCGCCGGCCAGTTACGCGACCTGCTCAACAATCTCGACCTTCTTGGTGGCCGGCTCGGCGTCGAATACGACACCCACGGCCTGACCGCCGCCAATGGCCGGGCGCTGGATGAAGCCCTGCGCACCTTTGCCGAGCTGGAGGATGCCTCCGGCCTCGTTGCGCCGCTGCGCGCCCGCAAGAGCGCGGCGGAACTGGTCTATGTCAAACGCGCCGCCGAACTCGCCGATGACGCGCTCGATGCCGGCCTTGCCGAAATGCGCGCCGGCGCCGACGAGGGCGCCATCCTCGCCGCCATGCAGGGCGCCGTCTTTGCCGGCGGCGGCGACTATTCCGGCAATCCCTTCATCCTCGGCTCAGGAGAGGCCGCCCTTTTGTGCCGCACCACGACCGGCCGGCGGACGCTCGATGCCAGCGACCAGGTCACCCTGGAATTCGCCGGCGCCTACCGGCTCTATCATGTCGTGCTGATGGAGACGGTGGTGATCGGCGAACCCGATCCCTACCAGCGCGAATTGCGCGATGCCGTCGGCGAGGCGCTTGCCGCCTGCCGGGAGGCGATGGTGCCGGGCAATGTCTTCGGTGACGTCTTCGCCGCCTATGCCAAGGTCATTGAGGCGCGCGGCCTCAACCGTCACCGCCTCAATGCCTGCGGCTATTCCCTGGGCGCCCGCTATGCACCAACATGGGTGGACTGGCCGATGTTCTACCGCGACAATCCAGCACTGATCGAACCGGACATGGTGCTGTTTGCCCAAATGATGATCATGGATTCCGACAAACGGACGGCGATGTGCCTGGGCCGCTCTTTCCGCACCACCGAAGGCGCGGCCGAGCCGTTGTCGCGCCACGGTACCGACCTAATTATCCGCTGACCATGGCGCCAAAACCGTCGATGCCGCCAGGGATGCGAGCGCTGGCGCGTCGCGCCATGCTGGTTTGCCTCAGCCTTGCCGTTAGCGCCTGCATCGGCACGATTCCGCCGCTGCCGATCGGCACAGCTGCCGCGCCCGCAGCCGGGCGGACAATTGCCGCGTCGGCGGCCGAGGGCCGTTTTGCCTTCGCCCCGCTGACCGGCGCGCCGCAACCCGTCGCCGACCGCCTGGCCGCAGCGATCGCCACGGCCTCTTTGCGGCACAATGTGCCGCTCGCCTCCTTTGCCGAGGGCAACGCCACCTATATCGTCAAGGGCTATCTGTCCGCCGTGACCCAAGCCGGCGCGACGCGGGCGATCTATGTCTGGGACGTGCTGGACGGCGAGCGCACCCGCCTCAACCGCATCACCGGCTCGGTCGAGGTTCCGGTCACCGCCGACAATCCCTGGGACGCCATCGGCGGTGCTACCCTGGACCGGGTCGCGGCCGAGACCATCGCCGCGCTTGCCGCCTGGCAGGCCGCAAACGGTATTTGAGAAAAAAGCTGCCGGCATGGCGAAATTGCGTTGGAGGACGGCTTCTGCCATGTTGTCGCGAGCCAAAGGCGTTGCTACAAGACCGCCTTGCAGGCGCGCCCGGCACCGGGATTTTCGCGCGCCGCGGGGGCACATGGCATGAAGATCATCTCGACATGATAATCATCGCGGGCAATTCCAATCAGCGCCTGGCGCACGCCATTACCGACTATCTGGACATCAACCTGGCGCAATGCTCCGTGCGCCGCTTCGCCGACCAGGAAATCTTCATCGAGATCCAGGAAAATGTCCGTGGCGAGGATGTCTTCGTCATCCAGTCGACGAGTTTTCCGGCCAACGACAACATCATGGAATTGCTGATCCTGATCGACGCCTTGCGCCGCTCATCGGCCAAGCGGATCACCGCCGTCCTGCCCTATTACGGCTATGCGCGGCAGGATCGCAAAACGGCGGCCCGCACGCCGATCTCCGCCAAGCTCGTCGCCAATCTGATCACCGAGGCCGGCGCCGACCGTGTCCTGACCCTCGATTTGCATGCCGGCCAGATCCAGGGCTTCTTCGACATCCCGACCGACAACCTCTATGCCGTGCCGGTCTTCACCCGCGACATCAAGGAGCATTACGACACCGCCAATGTCATGGTCGTCTCGCCCGATGTCGGCGGCGTCGTGCGCGCCCGCGCGCTGGCCAAGCGCATCGACGTGCCGTTGGCCATCGTCGACAAGCGCCGCGAGCGGCCGGGCGATTCGGAGGTCATGAACATCATCGGCTCCGTGGAAGGGCGCGACTGCATCCTGTACGACGATATCGTCGATTCCGGCGGCACATTGTGCAACGCCGCCGATGCGCTTCTCGACATGAACGCCACCTCGGTGACCGCCTATATCACCCATGGCGTCCTGTCCGGCGGCGCCGTCGCCCGCATCACCGCCTCGCGTTTGAAGGAACTGGTGATTACCGATTCCATCGAGTCGACGGCAGCGATCGATAGCGCCCACAATATCCGCGTCGTCTCCATCGCCACCCTGTTCGGCGAGGCGATCCGCCGCACGGCGCTGGAAGAATCCGTCTCCAGCCTGTTCGACTGAGCAAAATCAACCCGGCGCGGTGCGTTTTAAACTCCGTAAAAGCGATTCATTTTCAAGGCCTTGCCGGCCATACCGGACTCTCTAAAAAAGCTTTAGGAAGATTCCGGCCGCCGCAGCAAGGCCGAGCATTGTCAACATGCCGGCCCGCATCCACAAAAGCCCGATGGCGCCTGCTGCGATCGTCGCCGCCGCCGGATCGAAGCTGGAAATTGCCGGCATCGGTATGGCGGCAGGGCCCAGGGCAACCGTCTCAACCTGACCGAACAGCACATGCAGGGCGAACCAGAGCGCGAGGTTGGCAATCACTCCGACCACGGCAGCGGTAATCGCCGTCATGGCGCCATTGAGCGCCTGGTTTGAGCGGAGCCGTTCAATATAGGGCGCGCCGGCAAAGATCCACAAAAAGCACGGCGCAAAGGTCACCCAGGTTGTCGTCACCGCGCCGGCAAGGCCGGCAAGAACCGGATCAAGTCCGCCAGGATCGCGCCATGCGCCGAGGAAGCCGACAAAGACCAGGACGAGGATCAGCGGCCCCGGCGTCGTCTCGGCCAGGCCGAGACCGGTCAGCATTTCATCAGGTTGCAGCCAGCCATAAAAATCGACCGCCTGCTGGGCGACATAGGCAAGCACCGCATAGGCGCCGCCGAAGGTGACCATCGCAGCTGTCGAGAAAAACACCGCCTCTTGCACCAGCACATTGTCGCGGCCAAGAAACCCAAAAAGCATCGCGACCGGCACCAGCCAGACCGCCAGCCAGATTGCGATGACGCGGACGGTGCCAGCTTTGCTGACACGTTCCATTGCCAGGTCACCGGCCGTTGCCCCATCGCCGGGCTTTGACCGCGCCATGACAAAACCGGTCAGCGCCGCAAGGACGATGATGGCCGGAAACGGCACGTTGAAGACGGCGATCGCCACAAAGGCGGCAACGGCGATCACCGCCGCACCGGCGGATTTGACAGCGCGCCTGGAAAGCTTGATCAACGCCTGCAGGACGACGGCCACCACCGCCGCCTTCAGGCCGAACAGCAGCCCGCCGACAGCCGGCGCGTCTCCAAAAACAGCATAGATCATCGACAGACCAGCAATGATCACGAACCCGGGCAGCACGAACAGCAGCCCGGCCGCCAGCCCACCGCGCGTGCCATGGAGCAGCCAGCCGAGATAGGTGGCCAGTTGCATCGCTTCCGGGCCGGGCAGCAGCATGCAGTAATTGAGCGCATGCAGGAAGTGGGCCTCATCGACCCATTTTTTCTCTTCGACCACAATGCCATGCATCAGCGCGATTTGCCCGGCCGGGCCGCCGAAGGACAGAAAGCCGATCTTCGCCCAGGTTCGCAATGCGACACCGAACGGTACGTCCGGGCGAGGTTCGTCCGCGTTCGCATAGGATGCCGGCATTATTCGGCCTCGCTGATCGGCACAACGGGCAGGCCGGCAAGCCGCCAGCCCTCAATGCCGCCCTCAAGATAGGCCGCATCGACGCCGATGGCGCGCAAGGCACTGCAGACGCCCTGACTGACCTCTCGACCATGGACGCAATAGACGACGACCGCGCCGGTCATCTTTGGACCCCAATAATCCACCTGATCATGAAGACATCGCACGGACCCGGCGATCATCAGACCGGATGCCTGCCGCGCCGGCGGCTTGCGCACGTCGACCAGCGCCGGCGGTGTTGCATCGCAAATTCGGGATCGAAGCTGACCGGATGAAAGGCAGGACGACATGAGACCCTCCGCGTGAATTCGGTTGCGAAGGGCGGAACTTGGGCGGTCCGTCCGGTGTCCGGTCCGCCTTCAAGTGTGGGGAGTCCACCCTGATCCCCGCCGGCATTATGCGCCCGCCTGGCCATCTGGACAAGGCGTCAAGCTGGACAAGCCACCACAAGGCGAGCCATGTTGCCTTTGCGCCCGCCCTCGCCTATAAGCGCGGCGTCGCGCCAGACACCCTTGGAGGCGGCGCGAGAGCCGGCCGCACGTTGCGGCCTTTCGTTTTTTTTGAAAACATCAGGAGTGCACCCATGAGCGAGATCTACGAGCTCAAGGCCGAGATGCGCGAACGGGTCGGCAAGGGGGCCGCCCGTGCCGAGCGCCGCCAGGGCAAGATCCCGGCCGTCATCTATGGCGGCAAGAAGCCGCCGCTGTCCATTTCCCTGGCCTACAAGGACGTCTTCTTGAAACTGCATGGCGGCGGCTTTTTGACGACGCTGACGATGATCGATGTGGGCGGCGAGAAGATCCGCGTCATCCCGAAGGACTATCAGCTCGACCCGGTGCGCGATTTTCCCATGCATGTTGATTTCCTGCGCGTCGCCAAGGACGCCAAGCTGACGATGGAAATCCCGATGCAGTTCATCAACGAGGACGATTCGCCCGGCCTCACCCGCGGCGGCGTGCTCAATGTGGTCCGCTATAGCGTCGAGGTCGAGGTGCCGGCCAACGCCATTCCCAACACGCTGGTCGCGGACCTGACCGGTCTCGATATCGGCGACAGCGTACATATCTCCGATGTCGATCTGCCCGATGGCGTGACGACGACCATCACCGACCGCGATTTCACCATCGCTACCATCGCCGCGCCCGCCGTCCTGACCGAGGCCGAGGAAACCGGCGTGGTTGAGGAAGGCGTAGAGCCCGATCTTGTCAGCGAAGAAGGTGAAGAGGTCGAGGAAGAAGGCGGCGAGGAAAAGGGCGGCGAGGAAGAAGGCCGCAAGACCCGCGAAGACTAGGGTCGTCTTCGCGACCGTGGCGGGGAATTCGCGATGCTGCTCATTGTCGGTCTCGGCAATCCCGGCCGGCGCTATGCCGGCAACCGCCACAATATCGGCTTCATGGCGGCGGACGAGATCCACCGCCGCCATGGCTTTGCCGCCTGGCGCGCCCGCTTTCAGGGCGAAATTTCCGAGGGCCGTCTTGACGGCGAAAAGACCGTCCTTTTGAAACCGGCAACGTTTATGAACGAATCCGGCCGCTCGGCCGGCGAGGCGATGCGTTTCTTCAAACTGTCGGCGGCCGATCTGGTGGTCATCTATGACGAACTCGACCTGCCGCCGGGCAAGGTCCGCATGAAAACCGGCGGCGGCGCCGGCGGCCACAAGGGGATTCGCTCGCTCATCGCCCATATCGGCGCGGATTTTCGCCGCATGCGGATCGGCATCGGCCATCCCGGCGCCAAGGAGCTGGTCAATCCTCATGTGCTGCACGACTTCGCCAAATCCGACCGCGACTGGCGCGAGGCGGTCCTTGCCGCGATCGCCGGCAATGCGCCCCATTTGGCGGCAGACGAGGATTCGACCTTCATGAACAGGGTTCATCTCGACCTGGTCGATACAGGACTATTTGCCGGCGAGGACGAACCGGAACCGCCAAGCGGAAAGCCGGCCGTCAAATCCGGCCACAAGTCAGACCCCATAACCGGCGCTCTCGCCCAGGGCCTGAAAAAACTGTTCGGCCGCAAACCGCAATAACGGCTCCGGCCCGCAATCAACGGATCATCGAAATGGGTTTCAAATGCGGCATTGTCGGCCTGCCCAATGTCGGCAAATCGACCTTGTTCAATGCGCTGACCCGCACCGCGGCGGCGCAGGCGGCGAATTATCCCTTTTGCACCATTGAGCCCAATACCGGCGATGTCGCCGTGCCCGATCCGCGCCTTTTCAAGCTGGCCGCGCTCGCCAAATCGAAGAAAGTCGTGCCGACGCAGCTGACCTTCATCGACATTGCCGGTCTGGTGCGCGGCGCCTCACGGGGCGAGGGTCTCGGCAACCGGTTCCTCGGCAATATCCGCGAGGTCGATGCCATCGCCCATGTGCTGCGCTGTTTTGCCGATAGCGACGTCACCCATGTGGAAGGCCGCATCGATCCGCTCGCCGATGCCGAGACCGTCGAAACCGAACTCATGCTCGCCGATCTGGAAAGCCTGGAGCGCCGCATCGATCCGTTGCGCAAGCGCGCAACAGCCCGCGACAAGGAGGCGCTGGCCGCGCTGCCGATGATGGAAAGCGCGCTTGCCGCGTTAAACGAGGGCAAGATGGTCCGCACCATCCGCCCGGCCCTTTCCGAAGAGGATCGCAAGGTGCTGCGCGGCCTCAACCTGTTGACCGCCAAGCCGGTGCTTTATATCTGCAATGTCGGCGAGGACGAAGCGGCGACCGGCAATGCCGACACCGCCCGCATTGCGCAAAAAGCTGCGGCGGAAGGCGCCGGAATGGTCATCATTTCCGCCGCGATCGAAGCGGAGATCGCGCAGCTTTCCGACGATGAACAGGCCGAATACCTGGAGGCGATCGGGCTGGCCGAGCCCGGCCTCAACCGCATGATCCGCGCCGGCTACGCGCTTCTCGATCTTGTCACTTTCTTCACCGCCGGGCCGAAGGAGGCGCATGCCTGGACGGTGCGAAGTGGCGCCCGCGCGCCACAGGCCGCCGGCGCAGTCCACAGCGATTTCGAACGCGGCTTCATCCGCGCCCAGACCATCAAGTTCGACGATTATGTCGCCCTTGGCGGCGAAACACAGGCCCGGGACGCCGGCAAGGCGCGCGACGAGGGCAAGGATTACGTCGTCCAGGACGGCGACGTGATCCTGTTCAAGTTTGCGACGTAAGGGCAAGGATTGACGGCCCTGTCCGATCCGGTCCACCACTTCAGGCTGGGCAAACATCCGGGAAGCCGAAATGGTCCATTTTGACAAGCTCTCCCCCGTGACCGGGGCAGTGATCAGGGACATCGATCTTTGCCAACCGCTTGCCCCGGACCAGATCGCCGAAATTTACCAAATCTTCCTGGACCACACGATGGTGCTGTTCCGCGATCAGCACTTTGAACAAGCCGATCTGGTTCGCACCACGCGGCTTTTCGGCGATTGCGGCGAATATGACCGGCCGAAGAAATTTCACACCGCCGGCCAGAAACGGGTGCTGCCTGAGATCATGCTGATCACCAATATCCGCGAGGACGGCAAGCCGATCGGCGCGCTGCCCGATGGCGAAATGTGGTTCCATCACGACACCATCCACCGCGAAATTCCGCACAAGTCGACGCTTCTTTACGCCGTCGAGGTTCCGACCCATGGCGGCAACACGGTGTTTTCGAACTTGTTTGCCGCCTATGACGCTTTGCCGGCCGATCTGAAAAGCGCCCTTGCCGGCCGCATGGCGCTCAACGCTTTCAGCTACGGCAGCCAGTCCAGGGGCGACAAAAACGCCGTTGCCGCGCGCAGCCAGGCGATCCATCCGGCAATCCGCACCCATGAGGAAACCGGCCGCAAAGCGGTCTATGTCGACCGGCTGATGACGCAATCGCTTCTCGATGTGCCGGAGGAGGAAAGCAGCGACATCCTGGATCGCATTTTCGATCACATCGAGGGCGAAGAATTTCTCTACGAGCACCAATGGCGAAAGGGCGATCTGGTGATTTGGGACAACCGCTCCTCGATCCACGCGCGCCGCGATTTTCCCGCCGACCAGATCCGCATGATGTGGCGCACGACCCTGGCCGGCGACACGCGGCCACAGTGAATCCAGTCAAATCTAGATGAGTCCGGTCCGGCCCCGGTGACGGCGGCATGGGATCGCCTGCCACGGACGGCAATGTGATCCGGTTCGAATTTTCCACGTAAGGGTAACGCTTACTCAAGGAAGGGATTGAACGCGTCTGGACGCTCGTCATCGAACGAGGCTTTTTCGACGATCTCTTCAACTGCGCTTGTTTCCCGTCCTTTTGGCGGAGGCGGCGTCCAAGACGGCAGGTGTTGCCCGATTGCCTCATAGAACTCCCGAATCCCGTCCTCGAGTGCGCGGATGAAACCCTTTCGGGATTCAAACTTCGATTTCAGCTCATGGAGCATGACGATTTCAAATCTGGTCGGAATTCCGACCTTCGCTCCAGGCAGCAGGATTTCGGGTTCGCGTCTCGCCTCCGAAAGCGGTTTCTGTGTGGATTTCGTTCGCCCCGGCCAATGGACCCGTAAAAACGGATCGATGCTCAAATCCGACGGTAGCTGTCTTAACAACCAATTTATTGAGGCAGTTGCCCTCTTCCGGTCACCAGGGGCACGGGCCGTCATGGAAAACAAAATCGACCGACTGGCAATATCCGCACAGACATCAATCGGTGAAACCGCGTTCGGAATTTCGATTGCCGTCGTCAATTGCCCCGCTTTGACGAGCTGATTAATGTGTCGACTACGCAGCATATCCAGCGATTTATCAGCGCCACGCGGACGTTTTACCCGGCACCTCGTCGACGTTTTTCTGGACAAGACGAGCTCAAGTTCCCGTTCTTCTTGAAGCCATCCGTCGACAACATCGATGACCTTTTCGTCCCGCTTCGACAACGAAGCACGCGACCGGATGCATCTCACAATATCCTGCCATGCTTCCGGCATCGCTTCGAAGCCACGTATGCCGGTGCTTTTGTGAACGAGAAACCTTGCAAATTCAGATATCAAGTACCGATGATCGCGGGTCTGAAAGCGATCTTCGCTCAACAGCAATTCTGCCTGCGTAAAAATATGCATCCAGGATAAATGAAATAGCTTTATAGATCGGGTGAGCCTTCCATCGATTTTGACGGGACATACCGTCGGGTAAGATACAAGATCGTTCGAAATTGTTATGAGCGCGTCCAACGAATTTTGGTTGGCAATCTTCAGGTAATCCTCAACTTGCCCGACTTCCAATTTGCCGCCTACTTTGAATTCCAAAAGCGCTGACCAAGTCGAACTGCCGGTCTGAACAGTGATTATTCCATCGGGCCTTTTGTCCGGATGAGATTTGAAAAGGACTTCAGTCAAGCATGTAATTTTCGATCTTGTCCCTATTCCGCGGCCCAGAGGTGACAAAATAGCGTCCGCGAAATTCGGTACGGCCTGAACGCAGGAAAGAAAAATAGATGCCGCTCTGCCTTCCCTTGAATTATCCGCAAGAACAGGAAACAACCTCGCCTGTTCGCCCCGTTGTTTTAAAAGCGCCGTGAGTTCCATTTCTGTCACGCCCCCAATTACGTCTTTCCATTTACAGAAGGTTATCGTCTTGGCCGAATTTTGCCAATCGTGTTGCAGACCGGCCGCCAACCCACTGGCATGATTCACAAATTTGCGTCAGGCTGAAACGATGGCTAAGCCCGGCGCCACGGAGGCAATACATTTGCGTCACTTTGAGGATTTTACCGTCGGTGAGAGGCTGGCGCTGGCGCCGTTTAATGTCACGGCCGATGAGATCGCCGCATTCGCCGCCGAATTTGGCTCGATGCCCGTCGATTTCGACGCGCCGACGGATGGCGCCCGGCCCGCCGCGTCGGGCTGGCACGCCTGCGCCATCTTCATGGCGATGATAAGCCGGGGCTGGCTGCACGAGACGGCGTTTTTAGGCGCACCGGGCGTTGAGAAGCTGCGGTGGCGATGCCCGATACGGGCCGGCGATGCGCTTCTCGGATTTTCCGAGGTACTGGCGCTGCGCGTGTCCGCAAGCCGGCCGGAAATGGGCTTCATTCAGGTCCGCCACATTGTTGCCAATGCCGCCGGAGACACTGTCCTGGACCTGGAAAATCCGATCATGATGACTTGCCGGCAAGCGGCCGCGACCGGCGCCGGCGAGAAGGCGGCGGCGGCGGCGTCATGAAATTCTTTGAGAACATGGAAATCGGCGAGGTCAGCGAATTCGGCAGCCACACCTTCACCGCCGAGGCGATCAAGCGCTTCGCCAAGGCCTATGATCCGCAGCCCTTCCACCTTGACGAAGAAGCCGCCGCCGCCGGTCTGTTCGGCGCGCTGACCGCCTCGGGCTGGCACACATGCGCGGTGATGATGAAGCTTATCGCCACAGCCGGCGGCCCCCTGCCGGCCGGTCAATGCAATACCGAAGATGGAGCAAGGCTCGGCCCGTCACCCGGTTTTGACGATCTGCGCTGGCGCAAGCCGGTTTTTGCCGGCGATACGCTGCGCTACCGGGCAACAATCATTGGCAAACGCGACAGCCGCTCGCGGCCCGGCTGGGGCGTCGTCACCAGCCGCTTTGAAGCCCATAACGCCGCCGGCGAGCAAGTGCTGGAAGGAACCGGGCATGATTATGTCGAGCGCCGGAATGGGCAGCAAATCACGCGATAAAACATCGTAAACAATTTATTTACAGTTTTTACAATCTGTAGTTGTATATATTCCTATTTACGGTTGAACATCTAGGAAACATATCCTACGGACGAGCGGTGATCCGTCACCGCCGGAGTTCAGCCCATGAAACGACACACGGTTCTTTGCGCTCTTTTGAGTTGCGCGATCATCGCCCTTGTCCCGCAAGGCGTCGGTGCCAGATCCGGCCCGCAATCGGCCCGCCTGCCCCATGGCATGCAATGGGAAGCGCCCGGCGTGGTCCGTCTTTCCAGGCCCGATCGCGGCGGTTTTCTGGCCAATTATCTGGCCGACCTTGAGCGCCTTAAGGCGCTTGGCGTGCGCCAATTGCGCATCGACACCACCTGCGCCTCCGCCTGCACGGTGTTCCTGCGCCTTGGCAACCGGGTCTGCGTCACAAACCGGGCCCGCATCGGCTTCCACCATATCGTCCTGTGGAACCGCTCGACACTCGGC
>SMVA01432904.1_pt1 | contig 11820 bp, 13 predicted proteins | sample 2456451 | NCBI WGS metagenome assembly SMVA01 (sample SAMN11095933, study PRJNA526329) | marine sediment metagenome | biome: Marine sediment; feature: Surficial sediment; material: Deep marine sediment; isolation source: Hadal surficial sediment | place: Pacific Ocean | collected 2014-05 | depth...
ATCCAGACATTCAGTCTGGATTAATTGGCTACACGATAAAATATCAATTTAGTCGCTCGCGGCGAGCGGTTTAATGTGACAAAATAATTTCATTTCCAGTTTTAAAATAATATTGCATTTGAAACGATCTTTACTGGTTTCCGGATTAATTCTGTGCGCCTTATATTCACGCCTTGAAGCCGACGAAAACTGGGGTTTATGCCAGACTCCGGCCTATGTACCCATCCCATCGCTAGATAGCGATCGCTTACCCAGTAAAATTGAAGCTGAAAGTGTGACTCGCAGTGAAAACGATTTACTGCATTTCAGCGGCCAGGTTCAGCTAACCCGAGGCAGTGAAATAATCAGGGCTGACGAGCTAAGCATCGACAAGCTGACCGAACGATTACAGGCAAATGGCCAGGTAAGTTTCGAGAGCGCTGAATATCGCCTACAAACGGATAGCCTTTCTATCGACCAAAAATCAGATACGGCAATATTTGGTGTTTCTGAGTTTCAGTTACCCGGCAAGCACGCGCGCGGGTCGGCCAGCAGCATCCAAAAAATTGACCCATCGAGAAGCCTTTTCAAGGATTTCCTCTACACTTCATGCGACCCTGGAAGCAGCGACTGGTACTTAACCGGCACCCAACTCGATCTCAACCAGGAAAGTGGTCGAGGTACAGCAAAACACGCGACACTTTATTTTAAGGGCATACCGATTTTCTACCTGCCGTATATCATGTTTCCTATCGATGATCGCAGGATGTCGGGAATTCTGGCCCCTTTGCTCGGCTATTCAGAGAAAAATGGCGCTAGCATTGCAGTTCCATTCTACTGGAATATAGCGCCCAACACAGACGCTACCATCACCCCGGCGTGGTTTAGTGAACGCGGTTTACAGCTCAATACTGAAAATCGCTACCTGTTCGCCGACCATGAAGGTCAGATCGACCTGTCTTACCTGGATGATGACCTGTTAGACGCCCGGCGTTGGCAGAAAAAATGGCAACATCGAGCAACCCTGGGATTTAATATCAAGGCTGATTTACTGCTGCAGGAAGTATCCGATGATTTATTTTTCAACGATTTTGACTTCCCAGGTTCAGATAATAAATATATCAGCCACCTGGAAAGACATATCAAATTTAGTCAAACCACGACGTCATGGCAAACCGGGATTCTGTGGCAGGATTACCAGACACTGGATCTTACCATCGCTACCGACGATCGACCTTATCGACGACTTCCACAGATTACCTTAAATAGTCTTTTCGATCCGTTTGAAAACGACCTGACGTTCGAAACGAGGAACGAATGGGTTAAATTCGATCACGATAGCCTCGTTACTGGCTCGCGTTTGCATTTAATCCCTTCTTTGGCCTGGCCTAAAACTGGCGACTGGTATTTTTTCAACCCTAAACTGGAGCTGGCCTTAACCAACTACCAATTAGACGACAACAGCACTATAAACCGATCGCTACCGATTTTGAGTCTCGACAACGGGTTAATTTTTGAGCGTAGTATAAACAACGACGAATGGGTACAGACGCTGGAACCGCGGTTGTTTTTTGTTCATATTCCCTACCAGGATCAGGCCGGTATTCCCGATTTTGATACAGCAAGATTGTCAGACTCATATAATAATTTTTTCAGAACTAATCGGTTTAGCGGTGCAGATCGAATTGGCGATACTAAACAGGTGACGATTGGTGTTAGATCGCGCATCCTTGCCCGTGATACCGGGCGCGAAATCATGAGCGCCAGGGTGGCGCAAATTCACTATTTTGAAGACCGCCTGGTCAGCCTCGACGGCCTCCCAGAAACCCGGCCGAAGTCGAATTTGATCGCCGAGCTGAACCTGAGTCCTGTTCCTGGACTAAAAATTGGCAGCAAACTAGTTTACGACGAACAGGATAAAATTTTGGTTGAAAAAAACCTGTCGATTAATTACACCCGTGACGGTTATTCGGCTAATGCCGAGTATTATTTTACAGACCAGGATCTGGAACAAGCTGCCCTGTCGTTGGTCTACCCAATAAATGATCGATGGACTATTGTCGCCAAGTATCATCAATCGTTGCTATTCGACAAGCCAGTCGAAAATTTATTCGGCGTAAACTATGAATCCTGTTGCTGGGGCCTTAAAATACTCGCCAGCCAAACCAGTGACGATGACTTTCTGGTGACCGATCGCGCCTTGTTTATCGAACTAACATTCAAAGGCCTGAGCCAGGCTGGTCAGGATATAGACGCACGGTTGGCTAAAGCCATTACCGGGTATCGGCCACAATTTTAATTTCACCACAATAGCACGGATAATATGACCCGATTCGCACTTATTTTACTGGCTCTAATTTTTGTTATATCGAATGCGAGAGCCGCGCCTCAAACTATCGATTCGATAGTAGCGATTGTCGATGAAGACGTGATAACTCAAGTGGAACTAAATGCCCGGACAGAATTATTTCGTATTAATTTCGCACAATCTGGGCAGACTTTACCGGAGCCTAAAACCTTGAGCCGACAGGTTCTTGAGATCATGATTAACGATTCGATATTACTCCAGCAGGCGAAATACAGGGGTCTACGAATTACCGACGGGCAGCTCAATCAGACTATGCAGAAATTAGCTCGCGAAAACAGCATGAATTTGTCAGAGTTTCGTCAAAATTTGATCCAACGGGGTATAGATTATCCCCGCTATCGCGAAGCAATTCGCAAAGATATGGCAATAGGCAATTTACGGCGACAATATACCGCCCGAAGCGTAGAAATCACCGATGCAGAAGTCAGGGATTTCATTAATCGAACTGACGCCGAATCAGGCGATTACGAATACCGCCTCGCCCATATCCTCATAGCGCTGCCGGACGCAGCATCCAGCGAGCAGGTAAACGGTGCGATAGAAACAACAAAACAATTACTGGAGCAGCTCGATCAGGGTGCTCAATTTGGGCAATTGGCGAATGAATATTCGGCCGGGTCAAATGCATTACAGGGCGGAGATCTGGGTTGGCGCAAAAAGGCTGAAATTCCGAGCCTGTTTTCCAGTGCAGTTTTTAAAATGGATCCTGGCGAGTATGCAGGTCCCTTACGTAGTGCCAGTGGTTTTCACATCGTTTCGCTGGTAGAGCGCCGCAGCCTGGAACAGGTACTTACGCAACAAACCCGTAGCCGGCATATTCTGATTCGTTCCAACGAACTGATTTCTGATGACGAAGCCAAAAATCGCCTGGAGGCATTACGCGAACGGATACTGGCAGGCGAGGATTTTGCTCAACTCGCTCGATTATTTTCAGTCGATTATAATTCGGGCTCTCAGGGTGGCGATATAGGATGGACGGAAGCAGGCACTACTGCACCAGAATATGAATCAGTCGCCCGTTTGCTGGAGCCGGGCCAATTAAGCGAACCATTTCGATCGCGCTTCGGCTGGCACTTGCTAGAAGTGACCGGACACCGAACAATCGATGAAACTGAAGAGAGCAAATTTAACAAAATCCACTCTCAGTTATTGCAACAAAAACGCATCGAAGCCTTTAATATCTGGAAACGTCGCCTCAGAGACGAGGCCTACGTAATATTTCCAAGCCCAAATGCCTGATGCACCAAACACGCCCATCATAGCTATCACCTCCGGTGAGCCAGCGGGCATAGGGCCCGATATTATTGCCCAAATCGACACCCGTAATTTTGCTGCAAGACTGATAGTAATCGGAGATCATGAATTAATCGAAAGCCGGGCCAGGTTGCAGGATAGTAAGATTAATTTCCATTCCTACCAGCCCGATCGAACTCCACAACAGCATAATTCGATTGAAATTCTACACATTCCGCTGACCAGCGTCTGCACCCCCGGGGTGTTGTGCAGCGATAATGCGAACTACGTGCTCGAAATTCTAAGGCTTGCCTGCGACGGCTGCCAGAACCGGAAATTTGATGCGATGGTAACTACGCCGGTGCAAAAGGAGATTATCAACCGGGCTGGTATTCCATTTACCGGTCACACCGAGTTCCTGGCTAAAATCTGTGGGGTAGAAAATCCCGTTATGTTACTGACTAGTGGTAGTTTAAGAGTTGCACTGGCAACCACTCACTTATCTTTACGCCAGGTACCCGACGCAATCAATTCGGAGCTGATTATTCGTATAGTCCAGATTCTTGACCATGATTTACGCCAGCGATTCAATATCGACAAGCCTCATATTAAAGTCTGCGGTCTCAATCCTCACGCGGGTGAAGGTGGCTACCTGGGCCGCGAGGAAATTGACATCATAAAACCCGCCATTGACGTCCTTAAACAGAAAGGCCTGAATATTAGCGGCCCCTACCCCGCCGACACAGTATTTACACCGCAGGCACTCGAGGATGCAGATGCAGTTCTCGCGATGTACCACGACCAGGGCTTACCCGTTTTGAAACATGCGGGGTTCCATCATGCAGTCAATACCACGCTCGGACTACCAATAATCCGTACTTCGGTAGATCACGGTACCGCGCTAGACCTGGCGGGCAGCAGTCTAGCCAATCCTGACAGCCTGTTCGCAGCAATCGAATCGGCCCTGGACCAGTCAAAATACTTTGATAAGCATGCATAAGGCCCGTAAGCGATTCGGTCAGCATTTTTTACACGATAAAAATATTATCAACAGGATCCTCGATGTTATCGACCCCCAGGCGGAAGACAATTTGCTCGAAATAGGCCCTGGGCAGGGCGCTTTGACTTACCCGTTACTTCGCCGATGCGGGCAGCTCACTGCAGTGGAACTCGACAGAGATCTAATTACATTACTCAAGCAGGGAGCACAGGATCACGGTGACCTGAAATTAATAAACGCTGATATTCTGAAATTTAGCCTGGACGATCTGCCTTCGAGTAAACGCATTCGAATTGTTGGCAATCTGCCCTACAATATATCCACCCCATTGATGTTTCATCTGATGAAATCAATCGAAAATATCCAGGATATGCACTTCATGGTACAAAAAGAAGTGGCTTTACGCATTGTTGCTGCAGAAAATAGTCGGGATTACGGTCGACTGTCGGTAATGATGCAATATTTTTGTCGCTGCCAGTATCTGTTCGATGTTGCGCCAGGAAGTTTTACACCACCACCCAAAGTAGACTCGGCGATAATTCGGTTAAGTCCTCATCCAGAACCTGTTGCCGACATAGGTGATTTGGCACTGTTTACGACTATAGTTAAAACTGCCTTCGGTCAACGTCGGAAAACTATAGCAAATGCTTTGAAAGCGGATGTAGGTCCCGACTTATTCGATGTGTGTAACATAAACAGGCGGCTACGCGCAGAAAATTTACACCTGTCGGATTTCGCCTGTCTGTCCAGAACGATCTACAAGCGGCGGTACGATGCCTAAACCGGCCACTAACAGACCGCTGCTTTCATTAATTTGCGCGATGGATAGTAATCGTTTGATTGGAAAAAATAATGCGCTACCCTGGCATTTACCTGCTGATCTCGCTTTTTTCAAGCGAACTACGATGGGGAAACCAGTCATAATGGGCAGGAAAACATTTGAATCCATTGGAAAACCGCTTCCGGGGCGACCCAATATAATCGTTACTCGAAATTCAACTTTAAAATTCCCCGGATGCGATACCGTCGACAGTATCGATCAGGCAATGGCTTTAGTCCAGGACAGTGATGAAGCCATGTTAATCGGGGGCGCCAGCCTGTACCAGCAAAGCATCGACAGAGCCGATCATATTTATCTGACGCTGATACATCATAGCTTTCACGGGGATACCTGGTTCCCGGAAATTAGACTGGATCAATGGAATCAATTGACGCGGGAAGATTTTCAGGCTGATTCAAATAACCCCTATTCCTATTCTTTGATTAAATATACGCGGGAAAACAAAACAATTTTAGTATAATATTGGGGAGCTCAATCGGAATATGGATTGCCCAAATGGAAATAAATTATACTGCCCAATTAGGACGAATAAAAAATCAAACTTACATAGTTGGTCGGGAAGGTCATATTTTTATCAACGATCCGACTGTCAGCAAACGACATGCCGAGATACAAATCAAAGACGGCGAAATTTACCTGCGAGACCTGAATTCCACGAATGGAACCTATCTGGTTAAAAATAAGAGGCTCGTCCCATTTAAGGAAGGATACGTGCAACTTCGACAGCCGATAGTGATGGGAAACAGGCAGCACACCATATACGAGTTGCTAGAGATCGCCGGGGCGTTTGTTTCTTAGGAAACCTCTAATTAGTCTGGAAGAATCAGAAATCCTCCGGCTAAAAATAATTCCTAAAGACCCACAGCAAGCAGTGCTATACCAATAATCCATTTCCATATACCGCTGCCAGACGACTCTTCCGATTCTATTTGTTGCTGCAGCAGGACGGTGTTGTCGAATCGGATGGCCTCGTCGGTATCGAGTAAACCAGTAGCGACCGCGACATTGTCGTCAAGCACTTTCATCTCCACAAGCGTGGCCGTGCCATAATCGCCACGGGCTATCAATATTTGAACATCGGTTTCGGTAGTCAGCGTAATAATTCCTTCCAGTACCACCGCATGTAATTTGGCGTCCGGGTCATTTCGGCCAACCGATTGACTACAGTCATCGAGTTTACAGAGTTTGATTACATACTCGGTGCCACGTATGCCAATAGTGGCAAGACCTGTTTGTACCTGGTAATTGGCCAGAGCGCTATCTCCGATCAGGCCAGTTATTTTTCTCAGGCCCCCTTTGAGCAAATCGAGAATACTACTGCTATTCTTGTCGTAGCCTGGGGTAATAATATACTCACTTATTTTTAGCTCTGAATCCTGTTTTAGATAAATTTCAGCGCCATCATCCATCATAATGAATATATCTGAATCTTGACTGGTTAAAATATGGTCGCCTTCGTAAATTTCCGAATTGATTTGAAGCGTCTGAGAGTTACCATTCAGGTCTTTGACCGTTGCCTGACCTTGCTGACCGGCAACGTAACCCACTTTTTTCTTCTGACTGACTTCCTTGAGTTCAAAACGTCTAATTTCGATTAGCTTCAACCGACTTCCTGTTACCAACTGGTCGCTGAGGGGGTGAAAGGAATTCGGATTGACTTCGATCAGCTTCTCTTTAATTTCGGCCCACAGTTTGATTTCGTTGGGGTAGATTTTTCGGATAATATCTTCCACCGTCATGCCCGGAATGACACGTATGATTACTCGAGAAGAGGGAACCAGTTCGTAAGCAACAGCAGCATTAACCGCCTGGCTAAAAAATCCGAAAACGATTATAAATGCTGCGACCAAATACAGTTTGTTTCTCACGCTTCATCACCTTCACAAAGAATAATCAATTCAACTTATGCGAATTTTGTACAACATTTCACATATCCCTGGTCAATCTCGTCCTGATTTCATTAATTTTGCATTGTATCCGGATTTGGACCTTATCAGGATAAGATTAACTCGATAAGTATATCTATATATTCGTGCTGATTAGTCAACAAATTTAACAAAGAGACTTTTTTCGCTGATTCGTAACTATTGCATTGCTCGACTGGGGTATTATTTCTAGAAATCCTTAGCTTATGGCATATCGGCCGCACAATCGACGCTAAACCACTGGACATCGGGGGCATCGATTCTCAATGCGGTTAATTTTCCGCCCCAGACACAGCCGCCGTCGACCGCGAAATACTGCCCATACTGTCCGACAGTTAAGCTTGCCCAGTGCCCGAAAGCGAGGCGTAAACTACTTTTCAATCGGTGATTTTTTTCGAACCAAGGAACCAGCCCTGTTCCGGAGTGCTGACGTGGACTACCTTTGGCGTTAAATTCAAAACGCCCATCTCGTGTATAAAATCGCAATCGAGTGAATACGTTGGTTATACAACGCAGGCGCTCGATACCATTTAAGTGGTCTGACCACCGGTCTGGTTGGTCACCATACATTTGAGCAAAATACGCGCGGTAGTTCTCTCCTCGAAGGGTTTTTTCCATTTCCACGGCGCAATCTTGTGCCTTATTCAAATCCCAGTCCGAGTGGATACCCGCATGGACGAGCAGGAAGTTTAATTCTTCTTCGTAGTGAATCAGAGGCCGACAACGTAGCCAGTCCATCAATTCGTGACAGTCGGAGCTGGATAATATTGGAGCCAGGGAATCGGTCTTATCGACATCTTGCCGGGTATAATGCAGCGCCAGAAGGTGCAAATCGTGATTACCAAGAACGGTGATGGCACTTTCACCCAGCGATCGTACGAAGCGCAGACTTGCTAATGATTCTGGACCTCGGTTGACCAGATCTCCGCAAAACCACAGGATGTCCTGGGCTTGATCGTATTGGATTTTCTCAAGCAACCGGCATAGCGGCGAATAACATCCTTGCAGGTCGCCGATTACATATACAGCCACGTTTCGAGCTAATGCAGTACTCGCGGAGCCGACAGGACGAATTCATCGATAGTGGCTTCAAATCGAGATCCATCCAGCGCCCGCATCTGATAACTGCCTTTCATAGTACCGACCGATGTCTCGATCATCGTTCCGGAGGTATATACAAATTGCTCGCCCGGTTCCAGCACAGGCTGTTCGCCCACTACGCCATCACCGCGCACTTCCTGAACTTTGTGATTAGAATCGGTTATCACCCAGTGCCGGGTTAACAGTTGGGCCTGTTGCCGCCCCTGGTTCTGGATCGTAATGGTATAGGCAAAAACATAGTAGTTTTGATCAGGATTCGATTGTTCCTCGATATACCGTGTTTCAACGTCCACGGTGATATTATTCAGGCTGGCATCTGTCATAGGTATCATTTTGCAACGTATTGATCGATAGTTTACGCGAATACCAGGGAATTAGGCAATGGTTAGCCCGATAAATTACTCCCCTGGTGAAAGTTCAGCGAAGACTGCAGGCTAAACCGCAATCGCCGCTTTGATATGATCGTGGCTTTGATAATTTTGCATTTCAAAGTCATCGAATTGATACCCCAGAATATCAGTCACATCAGGGTTCAATACCATCCGGGGTAACTCATAGGGCAGGCGAGTCAACTGCAATCTGGCCTGCTGCATATGGTTTTTATATAGATGCGCGTCGCCCAGGGTATGGACAAAATCGCCGGGAGTTAACCCGGTCACCTGCGCTACCATCAGTAGCAGTAATGCGTAGGATGCAATGTTGAATGGCACACCCAGAAAGACATCGGCGCTGCGCTGGTACAACTGGCATGAAAGCCTCCCCTGCGCCACGTAAAATTGAAAAAATGCATGGCAAGGAGGTAATGCCATTTGCTCTATTTCCCCCACATTCCAGGCGCTAACAATAAGACGGCGGGAGTCTGGCGTTGATTTAATTTGCTCAATCAACTGTCCGATCTGGTCTACCACTCGTCCATCTATGGTGCGCCAGGAGCGCCATTGCGCACCGTAAACCGGACCAAGATCGCCGTCGTCGTCCGCCCATTCGTCCCAGATTCGTACCTTATTCTGGCTCAGATAACGGATATTGGTATCACCCTGCAAAAACCACAGCAACTCGTGAATAATCGAATGCAGGTGCAGTTTTTTGGTAGTCACTAAGGGAAATCCCTGGCCAAGATCGAAGCGCATCTGGTATCCAAATACCGATAAGGTTCCGGTACCCGTACGATCACCTTTCTCGCTACCGGTATCCATCACGTGGCGCATCAGGTCAAGATACTGTTGCATTCGGCTTCTCCCTCTGGGAATAAATGATAATCGCGAATCCAACTATAATCATCGGCACCGATAATACCATGCCCCGGGTAAGCCAGTCGGTATTCATCATATAGCCGATATGAGCATCGGGCAATCGGATAAATTCTACCCCGGTCCTGGCTATCCCATAGAGCATCAGGAAATACCCTGAAACACTCATGACTGGCCTCGGCTTTGCAGAAATTATCCAGAGTATAAAAAATAGCAATAAACCCTCAAAAAACATTTCGTACAGCTGGGCAGGATGACGTGGACTGAAACACAATGGCCCGGCGAAATCGATATAACGATCGGGTGGGAATCGCTCACAGGAAAGCTTCATCGCCCAGGGAACATTCCCCGGCGCACCCCATAATTCCGCATTGATAAAATTGCCCAGACGACCCGCAGCCAGACCCAGGGGTGCCAGCGGCGCGATAAAATCGGTTAACTGGAAAAAACTGCAGCCCAGTTTGCGTCGATACAGCTCCATCGCGACCAAAACGCCCAAAAAACCTCCGTGGAACGACATGCCACCTTCCCATATCTTGAACAGGTAAATCGGGTCGTCGATAAAACTATCGAAATTATAGAAAAATACTGAACCGACACGCCCCCCAATAACGACACCGATTGCACCATAAAAGGTCAGGTCATCTATTTGTTCGGGACGCATGATACTGGGCTCAACTCGGGCGCGAAGCTTCCCTAGCCAGAACACAGAAGCAAATGCAATTAGATACATTAGCCCATACCAGTGAATCTTCAGGGGGCCCAGGGCGACCACGACCGGGTCAATATCGGGGTATGCGATCATAGTTTAGACTCGACTAACCAGCCAGCACCAAAATCCAGACAGCGATTAAAATCAGGATCGCGAACGCTACTGCGGCCGACCCCATATCCTTGGCTCGGCCTGCCAGCTCGTGTTGCTCTTCGCCGAATCGATCAACCACCGCTTCTATCGCGGAGTTGAGTATCTCGACCAGCGGTAAAAGTAATACGCTTGCCACCAGCAATGCTCGTTCGACACCATCCTGGCCTAGCCAGAGTCCTAACGGAACCAATAAAGCACACAACCAGGCTTCCTGCCGGAATGCTTGTTCGTGCCGGTAAGCGGCACACAGGCCCTGCCAGGAATACTGGCTCGCTTTTATAATTCGGGTAAACCCCTGATTGCCGCTGTATGCCATCTGTTTAATTCAAAGTGGAAGGCCTGATAGTCCAGGCCTTTGGGTAGAAATTCGAGTATTGCTAAACTTGATAACGGCTGAGACTTTACTCTTCGTCGGCTATTTTATCGATATAGACATCGGCATCGAGCAGTTCACCTACTTCATCCAAATCTTCCATTTTTACCCGGTACATCCAGCCATCACCATAGGGATCATCGTTGATTCGCTCCGGAGAATCCTCCAGTTCTGAATTGACTTCAATGACTTCTCCCGAGACCGGCGCGTAACTATCTGACGCTGCCTTCACCGATTCGATAACCGCCACGGAATCTCCCGCTGCTATCACGGTACCCACTTCGGGTAGTTCGACAAACACCAGGTCTCCCAGTGATTCCTGCGCATAATCCGACACGCCAACGGTAGCCACATCGCCTTCGATTAACACCCATTCGTGCGAGGACAGGAATTTTAATTCTGATGGAACATTGCTCATTTGGGTATTCTCCCGTAGTTAAATATTTGCTTTTCCGCCACGTACGAAGGGAAGCTTAACAATTTCGGCCTTTAATAATTTATTACGAATCTCGACTTCAACCTCACCGACCACGCCCGCCGGAATTCTTGCCAGGGCTATGGATTGCCTCAGCGTCGGCGAGTAGCTACCAGAAGTTATCTCCCCGTCTCCGGCGTCTGTCACCACTTTCAAATGATTACGCAATACCCCCTTACCCTTCAATACCAGACCGACTAGTTGCTGCGCGATACCTTGCTGTTTTTCTTCAAGCAAAGCCTGCTTACCAATAAAATCCCGATCATCCGACATCGCCAGGGTCCAGCCTAATCCCGATATCATCGGACTGGTGGTAGCGTCCATGTCGGTACCATAAAGATTCATCCCGGCCTCGAGTCGCAAAGTATCTCGCGCACCAAGACCGCAGGGTTTGACTCCAGATTCGATCA
>SMVA01428311.1_pt1 | contig 11817 bp, 12 predicted proteins | sample 2456451 | NCBI WGS metagenome assembly SMVA01 (sample SAMN11095933, study PRJNA526329) | marine sediment metagenome | biome: Marine sediment; feature: Surficial sediment; material: Deep marine sediment; isolation source: Hadal surficial sediment | place: Pacific Ocean | collected 2014-05 | depth...
ACGAGCACTTGCTCCTCGCGCGGGAGCGGACTGCCGTTCGCGTCGGTCGGGCGGAGCAGGTTGTTCCACTCGCCCCGTCGGATCTCTCCGGTCTCTTCGAAGCGCCGACCCAGAATCGGCTCCGCCGACTCGTTGAAATAGAGGAGGTTCAGCTCGCGATCGACGATCAGCATCGGCACCGCGAGATAGCTCGCGAGCTGCTGCGCCAGAATGATTTCGATCGGGCGCTGGGGCATTGAGCTCCCTGCCTGGTGACGGGGTCAGACTAGCACGGGGGATGCGTCTGCCGCTGAGATCCGAGCCCAGGTGCGAGGCTCGCTGAGCACAAGCGCGAGATCCTGTGTGGTCTCAATCGATTGAGATGGCCCACTTCGAGGCGAAAATTCCGATCAGCGTTCCAAGCCATCCCCGCAAGTCCCCTGTTCTGATCGAATCCAGCATCGGCCACCCAGCGCCGTCGAGGACCGGGTCCATTCGTCGCGCGATCTAGCCGCCCGTTCGCTGCGAACTCTGCGATGATCTCAACGGCACGGCATCGTAACGCCATCTGGAGGAAGTCATGAAATCTCGAATCCTGCCGGCACACCCCGAACAATGGAGCGAAGCTGTTCGTGAGATTCTGGGCGGCGTCACCTCGGCCAACGATGACTCTCAGGGAAAGGGACCGCCGAACATTCTCTACACAATCGCCCACCACCCGGCTCTCCTCCCTTCCTTTCTCAGCTTCACTGCGACGCTGGCAATGCGCGGCGTGTTGCCGCGCCGCGACTCCGAGCTGTTGGCGCTGCGCACCTCGCTCAATTGTGGATCGCCCTTCGAGTGGGGACACCACGTGGAATACGCACTCGCAGAGGGGCTCAGTCCGGAGGACGTGGAACGAATCTCCGAAGGCCCGGAACACTTGGCCTGGTCACGACGAGATCGCCTGCTGCTGCGAGCCTGTGATGAGTTGCACGCGCAACAGGAACTCTCAGACGAAACCTTCGATGGCCTTCGGGCGGAATTGGACGACGCCCAGATCGTCGAGCTGACCTTCGTGGTGGGCAACTACACCATGCTTTCCATGGTTGCGAATGCCACCGGAGTGCCGCTGGAGGACCGCCTGCCAGCCATGCCGGAGAAGCTGGCGTAGTCAGTCATCCATCCAAAGCGCGAACCGTGCCAAGCCCACCGAGGGTACAGAGATCCGACTCGAATCACGGTGTGGTGGCGAGACGCTCAGATCCCGCCAACCACTCGATTCATCTCGGTCCGCAGCCGACCAGGCCTCGGGAGTCAGCGACAGCTCCTTGTAGAGCGGCGTGGATCCTCGAACCCACTGCTTCGGCGGCTTCGCCCCAAGCTCTACCCTCTATCGCTTCCTCTTCCGCTTTCGCCAAAACTCCTGAAGCGAGCTCTGAATCAAATACCGGACCGCATCCGTTCGCGTCACCTGGAGAAGCGGCGTCTCTTCCTGGAGCCGCTCGGCCGAGCGGTCGATTTCGTCAATGATCGATTGCGGGAGCCGGATCGAGATGGTCGTCATGGTTTCCGATTTGCGCGGGCGGGCCATGTCGATCTCCCTGGGCCTGGAACGGGGCAGTTGACAGACTTGTCAGTTATTGTATACAATAACCTGCGTTAGAATACGATATCTTACATCAGACGCCGACGTCTGTCACGCGTCGGTGCGGAGGAGTCCGCTGAATGCCCCCCATCAACTCGAATTCTGGAAAAGTGATCGATCGGATCCGCAAATTGATTGCTCTCGCGAAGGGAGGCGGGACTGAAGCTGAGGCCGAACAGGCCATGAAACGAGTTCACGATCTTCTGGCAAAACACAACCTGAGGTTCGACGAGGTTTTCGAGCAGCGCCCGCAGCAGGAGGTTCGCGATCGCGTTCACGAGGTGGTCAATGCCGCGAACAATCCCTGGGAGCGCCCGATCTGGCACGCGACGGCGTCCCTGTACTTCTGTTGCTGGTACGGGCAACGGTCTTACACCGGGTCAGGAAAGACGTACCGCACCACCCGTGTGAACCACAACTTTATCGGAAGAAGTCACAACATCCTCGTGGCTCGCCTGATGACCGACTATTTCCTCAAGACCATTCGCCGCCTGGCCCGGCAAGAGGGGAAAAACGAAACGGCAGACGAACGCACTTCTTTCGTCCACAGCTTTCAGTTGGGATGCGCGAAGCGGCTGGCGGAGCGCATCTGGGACCACCAGTACGAGACCCGGAGGCGTCCGACGCAAGCCGATGTGGCAGAATCGATTCTCCCTGCCTTGCGACCGCTCTACGATCTGGAAGAAGAGGCGAATACCGAGCTGTTGGAACGAGAGGGGATCCGACTGGTGAAGGCGGGAAGGAGCCGCACACGAATCACCAACATTCTCGGAGAAGACGCTGGGAAACGCGCAGCGGAGGATATCGGGATCGATCCTCAGTTGGGGGCGGGAAGGGCGGACGGGGTGGAGCAGGCGTCGCTCCCGCCTGAAGCACAGATGGACCTGCGGTTGTAATGATTCAGCATCCGAATCCGCTTCAGAAGTGCGCGACGTTTCCCGGAATTCTCTCCAGCTGGCGCATTTTGGTTTGCGCAATGCTCAAGTTGAGCTTGTGAAGCTGGACCGCCACGTCGTCGCCGTCGTGGCCCTCGAGGACCGTGACCGATGGCGAGTAGAGATTGATTTCCAGTCCGGTCTGCTGTTCGACGACCGCCGCGATTCCAGCCGCGTCCCGGGTCCCAAGCTCGAGCTGGTAAATCTCCATCTGGCCGAAAATTTCGCTCGATCTGCTGTTTCCGCCCTTGGGGAGATAGATGGCACCCGTTGAAAAATCCACGCCGAAAGCGATCACTCCGGGCACGATGAAGAACAGGAGTCCAATCGCGTCAAGGATGACGATGTCTGTGTCGTATTTTCCCGCGGGCTGACCCCGGCGCTCCGGATAGAGGATCGTCCCGCAACCGAGTAGCTGAACCACGAGGATCGCTGCCACCAAGATGCGGAGCGTTGTGCAAGTATTCCTGAAACGGCTTTTCATTGCCCCTCCTCGATTCGTGCTGGTTCGGGCCTGTTGACGATCAAGGCATGCCGACGGCTGCTCGAACGTCACTTCGGCATGCACACCGCGGCTAATTACGGCGATTTCGGAACTGTCGTATCGGTGTGCGAGTTCCAGGGCTTTAGCCGCCGGAGCTCGAGTCGGTGATCGCCTGTCATTCGTTCTCAAGCGTCAAGTCCGGCCTCGAAGCGGCCCCCGCAAGGATGCAGCGCCCGATCCCGGGCCCAAGCCTGGTGTCTTTTTTCTGATTGGGAATCGGAAGATCAGACCACGCGAGAGAGTCGATGTACGGACCCGCAGATCGTGCGGGTGCTGCAGCAGACGGAGCACGAAGCGATACCCTCGCCGCATGCCGCACGATTGGCCGCTTCGGACCGCACGCCTCGGCCTCTCGCTCTTGGCCCTGTCGTTGGTGTCCTCCGCTGCCCGCCCCGGGGAGGCACCGGGCGACGCGGCGAGCCCGCGGTCGCAGGAGGAGACCCTGCGCCGGCTCGTCGCCAACCAGTTCTGCCCCTGCGGATGTGGGAGCCAGCTTCCCGGCAGCACCAAGAGCCCCGCGTGCTTCGGCTGCAGCGTGGGCAAGGCCGAGGTCACCTTCATCCGCGAGAGTCTCGCTGCGGGTCGCGCGCCCGGGCAGATCCTCCTCGACCTTCAGGACCCGGTGCTCATCGAGGTCTTCGCCGACTACGGTGATCCCGCCCTCCCGCAGACCTGGGAGCGCGCGAAACGAGCCGCCGACGCCTTTGATCAACACCGTGTGGTGCTGCGGCCGCCGGTGCGCTCCCCAGCCGCACGACGCGCGCTGGCACTGTCGGAGTGCGCGCGCGCCGCCGGTCGCTTCACCCCCGTGCAGCAGGCCCTGATCCGCCACCCGGGCCCGTGGGACGAGCACGCGCTCGTGCGGATCGCCGTCGAGCAGGGTCTCTCCGGCGACCGGACCCGCAGCTGTCTACAGCGGATCGACCTGACGGGCCAGGTTGCGAAGGACCGGGACCACGCTGCCGAGCGGAGCATAAGCTCGTTTCCGACCGTCACGGTGAACCGAAGCGTCAGCTCGGATACCGACACCGCGCTGCGCGACGCGATTCGTCGGGTGCTGCTGGAAGAGAGCCTCTGAAGCGTCCAGAATCGAAGAGCGCCGGTCGGCTGCTGTCGAATCCCGATTTCAACCCGCGTCGTCCTCAACTCCGGCCCGGCGCAGCTCTTCCTCGGACCGCTCTGGGTTCGGCGCTGACAGATCTCGAAGCTCTTGAAGCGGCATACAGCTGTAAAGCATCGACCGCGAGGCAGCTATCGGTCGCACAGTATGGGAATCCAGCACGCACGCGGCCCCGTTTCCCCCCACGATGCACCTGCGGCAGCACGCTCAAGGCCAGCTCTCGGCGACCCGATCTGCTGCTGGGGAGTCTGATCCGATTTGACGGCTGTCGAGCATGTGTTGAGGTCCCTCGACCGCGTGAGCGAACTCGCCGAGCTTGGCTTGTCGCAGAAGGGAATTTCTGCGGATGTAATGAGGCGAGTTCGAATCGTCTCACTTATCACGGCGGCGATGTGCCTGTTGGGACTCGTCTCCTCGTTCCAGTTCTGGCGACTCGGAATGTGGGACACATCGATGCTCCTGACGGGCACCGTTGTGCTCGCGATCGCGAACCTCTTCGTGCTCCGCGTGACGGCGCGACCCGGACTCTGCGGTCACATAGGCATCGGGCTGTTGTCGCTCGTGATCGCAATTACGGCGGCATCGGCAGGTGGCTACTACAACCCGAACTTCGGCTGGTTCTATGTGATTCCGCTGTGCGCAGCCATCGTGGTCGGGCTGCGAGGAGCCGCCGCCTGGACGGCCGTTACGCTTGCGGTGACGGTCGGTTTCTGGCTGCTGCCGGAGCTGGGCGTGGATGTCCCCAGCCGCGTCCCGGTTGAGCTGAGCCACGGCCACGCGCTGTTCACTCGTGTGCTTGCGATTCTGGCGATCGCCGGCGTTGGGGCGAGTTTCGTGACGGCGCAGCGGCGGGCGGAGCGCCAGTTCTCTCAGGCGAGCCAACAACACCAGCGCGAAACGGTCTATGTCGAACTGCTCATGCATGTGGCTGCCTCTGCGAATGAAGCCACCTCGTTCGAGGAGGCAATGAAAGAGAGCGTCGAGCGCATCTGCCGTGCGATGGGATGGTTCGCGGGACACATCTGTGTCGTCAACGAAGACGGAAGCATAGGCTCGAGCGGGTTTTTCTGGGTCCAGAGGCCGGAGCTGGACACCAGTCTGCGTCGGATCACCGAAAACACCATCTACCAGCCCGGCGAGGGCTTCGCAGGTCAGGCGGTCGCGAGCCGCGAACCCGTGTACGTGAGTGGCTTCGAATCCTCAACGGGCCGCGGCGCGGTAGCCAACGCCATGGGCTTTCACAGCGCACTGGCCGTTCCGGTCTTCGTCAACAGTGACATTCCCATCGTGCTCGAGTTCATCTCGGTCGAAGAGATCCCAGAAGTCGAGCACCTCATCGATGTTTTCAGACACATCGGCGTACAGCTCGGGCGCGTAGCGGAGCGCGCAGCGCTCCGGGATCGGGTTCGACAAGCGCAGAAAATGGAAGCCGTCGGCCAGCTCGCTGCAGGGATCGCCCATGAGATCAACAACCCGATGGCCTACGTCCGCAGCAATCTGAACTCCCTCGACCGCGAGATGCATGACCTTGAGACCAAGCTCACGGAGAACGTGGAGACTGCGTCGCTCGGGAAGCGTGCCGGCGAGTGCCGGGAGTTGCTCGCGGATTCTCTCGACGGGGTGGAACGCACGATCGCCATCGTCCGCGACCTGAAGGAACTCTCCCGTTCCGGGGGCGCGAAGCCGAACGAACGCCGGGTCAGTGATCTTTCCGACCTGATGGACGGCGCCTTGCGGGTCGCATCCAGCCACCGATCACCCGGTATCCGATTCGAGCGGAGCTACGGCGAAGCCGTCCTGTGCAACTGTTCCGGCAACCAGATCACCCAGGTCTTCGTCAACTTGATCGTCAACGCAATCCATGCAGTCGAAGGCAAAGGAACGATCACGCTCGAGACGGGTCGCGATGGAGATCAGGTCTATGCGCGCGTCTGCGATACCGGCCATGGCATGACCGAGACCACGAGGCGTCGACTCTTCGACCCCTTTTTCACGACGAAGCACGTCGGTGAAGGGACGGGGCTCGGCCTCTCGGTGTCCTTCGAGATCGTTCGAAGCCACGGAGGTGAGATTCGCGTGGACTCCAAGCCTCGAACCGGAGCCAGCTTCGAGGTGCGTCTCCCGGGCGCCTCGGCTCCAGCCGCGTAGTCGATTCGCCATCGGTGGGCGGCAGCGTCCACCATTCTTGATAAAAGAGCTGCTGTGGACGAAAATCCCCTGATGATCCACTACAGCGATCCGCCCATTCTGCTGCGCGATGTGATCGAGGACATCGCTGACGTCGTGCGGTTGCTCGAGCGCAACGCGCCCTACACACCCCTCGGAGGCTGGTACCGCCCGGGGGCCGATCTCGACGTTCCTTCCAGCGCCATGTGGTTCCAGAAGGACTGGGTGCACGCCGATCTGCGCGTCGAAGGTTCCGAGCTGTTCCTGTTCCACGAGCGCATGACGCAGGCGGCGCGCGACTTCTACGACGCCGAGGTGATCGTCCCGCACAGCGTCTACGTGAACCTGATGGCCGCGATGCAGAGGAGCGGCCCGGCCCACACCGACAACCCGCGCTTCCAAGGGCGCGATCGCAGCAACACGCCGATGTGGTTGCTGCGCACGATGCTCTGGTCGGGGCTCTTTGATCGTCAGGTGATCGTTCAGGCGACCTCGATCTGGTGGATGAATGATGTCGAAGGCGGCGGCCTGTTCTACTGGCCCGAGGGTCCGGACGAGCCGCCGCGCGAGCACGTGGGCGACATGGCGAACACCGCGCTCATCGGTGACAACCACGGGATGTTCCACCAGGTGGGGCCCGTCGGTCCGTTCGATCAGGGCACGCGGCTCGTGACGCAACGCGCCGAGCTCGCGCCGGCAGCCGACGGCAGCGGCGAGTGGGCCGTGACGGATCGCGGCGAGGTCCGCTACCAGGCGCCGCTAGAGCAGTACCGCGTGAGTGTCCTGTGGAAGGCCGACGTCTACCGCAACCAGGCGGAACAGCGGCGCCAGATGGCCGACACGCTCTCGATTCCCGAGGTAGCGCGCGTCTTCGACCGCGACCTCGAAGAGAAGGGCGTCGACGTGCGCTTCGATCTCGATCGCATCGAGGACCCGGCCGTGATCGCAACGCTGAACACGGTCTACCCGGAGGCCGTTCCGGTCGGCAAGGCGCCGTCGATCTTCGACGCGGCCTGAAACCCCCGTTGTCTGGACCGGCTGGATGCGAGCGATCCAGAAGTTCAAGCCGCGTTTTCGGAGTCACGACCGATCACAGGCGCAATGTGGGCGGTGGCGATGCGTAGCGGCCGGCTGCCCGCGGTCCCGGCGAACGATCCGTCAGTAGCGCTCGGCCAGCTCCGGATCCTCGGCGAGGAAGTCGTCGAGGGCCTGGAGGAACTGGGGGTAGGTCGGGTCCAATGGCCCGAAGCCGTGGTTGTCGGTCTCCAGGACGACGAGCTTGGCGCCCGGGATGCCCGCGGCGAGCTCGCGGCCGCCGGCCTCGAACGGCACCAATCGGTCGCCGCGGGCGTGGACCACGAGTGTCGGCACTTGGATCTGCGAGAGCTGGTCAGTGAGGTCGCCTGCGTTGACGACAGCCGCCTCCAGGAAGCGGGCGGCATCCTCCCCCGTCATGGCCGTCGCGAACATCTGGTTCATGACGTCCTGCTGGAGTGGGCTCGCGTCGGGAATGATGAGGGACGTGAACACGCCGATCGCAGCGGAATCCTCGGCACCCCAGCCCGCCCGGACCATGTCGGGAATCGAGTTCCAGAGGGGCTGTGCCTTCATCACCGAGGCTCCGCTGGCTGCGGTCGCGATCAGGACGAGGCGCCGGACCTTCTCCGGATGCCGCACGGTGTACATCATCACCGGCCCACCGCCGGCGGAGAGACCGAAGAGAACGACGCGATCCAACCCGAGGCCGTCGATCACGGCCTCGAGGTCTGCAACCCGCGCTTCGAGCGAGAAGTCGGCCGGAGCACGGTCCGAGAGTCCGGACCCGCGGCCGTCGTAGCGAACATATTGGAAGCGCTGGGCGAAGTGCTCGATGGAGGGGTTGTAGGCGGGGCTGTTGAGACCGCGCTCGACGTGGGTGGCCCAGCCCAGTACGTGGACGATGGCCGGCCCCTCGCCAGAGACGGCGTAGGCGATCCGCGTCCCATCGGCGGACGTGACGAAGCCGATCTCGGTCTCCACATCGCTGCCGATGATGCGCGGGAGAAGTACCAAGCCGCTTACCAGCGCGCGCTCGAAGAGTCCGCTGGCCCACAGGCCCACGACCAGGGCCGCGAGTACGCCGCCGGCGATCGCCAGGCGTCGTTTCCGCGAGGAAGCTGCCGGGCTCGATGCCGGCGTCAGCGGGGAGCCGAGGATGTAGACCGTCACCCGGCGGTTCACGTTCTTGAGGTCGCGCTCGCCCAGCAGCCGCGCCTGGAGCTCCGGGTGATTGCGTACGTCGTCGTATACGCGATCCGAGATGCAGATCGCGCCCGGGTCAGCGAGCCCGTGGATCCGGGAGGCTACGTTGACACCGTCACCGATCACCTGGTCGCCGGAAATCAAGACGTCGCCGATGTGAATTCCGATGCGGAGATCGAAATCGGGGTCTGGGCCGACGATGGTCTGGATCTCGCGCGCGCACTCGACGGCGCTCACCGCACTGTCGAAGCACGCCAGCGTGCCGTCGCCGACCTCCTCCAGAAGGCGTCCGCCGTGCTTCTCTACCTGGGTCCGAATCGCGGACCGGCTGCGCCCGAGGACTCGGACTGCGAGATCCTCGTTCTCGCCCATCAAGACCGTGTAGGCTGCGATATCCGCAAACATGATCGCGACGAGCCTGCGCGTTCCGGGTTCCATCGGGCTCCCATGCATTTGGGGGACGCCGAGCATTATAAGCGGGAAATGGACGCGATGTCCCGTCAGAGCAGCAAGAAGTCCCCGACGAGTTACTCGTTCTCAGTTCCTGGTGTTCGTGGAGTTCTGGGGAAAGTTGAAGATCGGAAACCACGGCAGGAAGCCGTTCTCGGCGATGTTCAGGAAGCCGAACTGGAAACTCGTGATCTCCTTGGTGACGTTGATGAAGCCCACCTGAACCACCGAGCGCTCCGAAACATTCAGTCCGCCCACGTCCACCAGGGTTCCGCCGTCGGCGATGTTCACGAAACCGAAGTTGAGGGCGTTCTCCGCGGAATTGATCAGATTCAGGAAGGCCGCATTCACGCCGGTATCGCTGCCGGTGTGGAGATTGATGAGGCTGATGGAGGCGCCCCCGGACATTTCATCGGTGACCTTGCTGATTCCGAGCACCAGGCTCAAGCCCGACAGGTTCGAAGTCTCGCTCAGCGATAGCAGCCCGAGATCGAGGCCGCGAACGCTCTGGTTCCGGCCGCGAAGGATCGAGAATCGAACACCGTTCACGTCCGGGTCCTCGGGGGCCTGAATATTCGGTGCAGCAAACTGGAACGCCGTCTCGGCAGAGGCCATGTTGGCATAGGCCAGGAAGAAGCAGCAAAGAACCATTCGTTTCATCGCAGTCTCCTTGGGTAAGACCCGAGTCAATAGAACAAAAAAGGTTCCGGTGCATCAGGGTAGCAACCGAGAGGTCACGGCCGATCACGGGGAACTTCTTCTCAGACGATCTTCTCCATGAGTACGTGGGTATCGGTCTCACCGGTCGCGACGAAGCCCAGTCGCTCGTAGAGGTAGCGTGCAGGATTGATCCTGAATACGCGCAGTCGAACCGGCAGTCCGGCCGACCTGGCCTCCGATACCAGCTGATTGATGAGCCGTGTACCGATGCCGAGGTTCTGAAAGGCGGGAAGGAGAAAGACTCGATCCAGTTTGAATTCAGTCGGCATTCGCCGAATCTTCAAGCATCCGATGGGGTCTCCCGCACGTTCTACGATCTGATGTGAAGCGGGTTGGGTGGATTCGAAGAACTTGGCCCGCTCCACTTCGTCGTTCCAAGGCCCATAAACCTGCTCGACATGCGGACCCAGCGCGACCTTGAGGAGGTTGTAGAGAAACTCGAGGTCGTTCGAAGTTGCGTCCCTGATCGTGATTTCACTCGACAACGTTCACTCCGCCCAAAGTATTGAAGGGGACTGGAGTTCTGGGCGACCCCGCGATCGGGCTTCTCCTCGAGACCCGCCAGCGCAGCTTGGCCTTCAGGGTCGCGCGGGTGGGCGATCTCCGGATTCCAAGGGAGCTGTTTGGCCGAGGCTTGCCAGTCCGTTGGCGCCTTCGGCGAGCGCCTTCAGATTCAATAGCTGGCGGCGCATCATGATCCAATCCAGCGAAGGGCCCAGTCGTCGAAACATCTGGTCTCGCAGGCCAGGGCGAAGCCGAAGCACGAGCTTCACGAGCAGGCGGCACTCGCTTTGGTTCGCTCGATCGAGCAGATACGACACCGCGAGTGGAGGTGAAAAGCCTGACTTGCGAAGTTGAAGAGTGATGTGGACTTGCGGCTCGAAATCAACCAGAGCGAAGATGCTCATGAACCGCTGACCCCGCTCGAGGTTCTGCAACTCTCGAGTCAGCTCACGGGGGCTCCGACGACCGAAGTTGTCGATCCAATCGTAACTGTAGGGCGCCACCCGGAGCTGACATAGCCAAGGGAACACGGTCGCTGGCTCCGCCAAGATCGTGACGCCGCGATAGTAGGCTTCGTTGAAGTCGGGAAGGACCCGGTCGCAGGGAAAGCAGAGCTGCCGCTCTATGGCGGTCGTGCCCCACGATCGAACCATCTCGCTCCAGGACATCGTCGGGCTCCTTTCGCGGCCTGTCGCCAACGCTCAGCCAGAAGCGCGTGTCGGTCCGATTCGAGTTCTGGCATGAGGGATAGCGCAGGGAGTGTGCCGCGGCTGGCAATGAAACTTCACACGGTCAAGTTCGACGAACTCCGCCGCTTTACAGAACTGCTAGCGATGGGATGCCGCGATACAGAAGCTTGAACTTTCCATCTCCGTTTCAAAGCTTCACCGCACAGCCTTTCTCTTCCGGTTCAACCACTGCTTGGCGATCTGATTGTTCGACTGCTCAATTTCTCTTTGTATCTCAGGCGGACAATGAGGATTCATCGCGAAATAGACAAGCCCCGGCTTTCGCTCGCGGTGGAGTTTGAGCAGCATTTCCTCGGAGAGACCCCGGTTTCGAGCGAGTGCTGCGTAGACCGTGTGCGAGCGATCGTGGAACAAGCGCTCAACCTGCTCTGTGGTGAGTTTCGGATTATGCGCTGCGCCGGAACGGGTGAAGTCATTTCGGTCACGCGACAGCGCATCGCGCACGTCGTCCGGAATGTATTCGTTTCGCGCGATGAGAAAGCGGACATTTGGACTGGGTGAATGACTGAACTCCGCAGCATCAGAAGCGTCGATTGCATGGCTGTGAACGACGCGCTCAATCGGAGTTGGCTGAGCCTCCACGATGGCAATCTAGTTCGCCACCGGCCTGAAGTCGACTGCGAGTCGTGCCTCAGGCTTCCGAGACTCGCTGCGGGTCAGCTCGGGCTTGAGGCGAAGCGCTGCGCCATCCGGCGAGGGCTCTCGCTGGGCGTTGCCCGCGAGCAAGGGCACATCGCGATGTCCCTCGCAGCCCCACGGCTTCAAGCCGAAGCCGACCCCAG
>SMVA01320846.1_pt1 | contig 11816 bp, 10 predicted proteins | sample 2456451 | NCBI WGS metagenome assembly SMVA01 (sample SAMN11095933, study PRJNA526329) | marine sediment metagenome | biome: Marine sediment; feature: Surficial sediment; material: Deep marine sediment; isolation source: Hadal surficial sediment | place: Pacific Ocean | collected 2014-05 | depth...
TAAGCGATGCAACTCACCGGCAACATCGGCAACCAGGTCAGAAAAACAGGCCCCCAACTGCAGGGTATCATCCAGTATCCGGTCGAATGACAGGCGCTGCGTACCGAAGTACTTTTGCAGAACGAAATTATGGAAATCCAGTGTGGCTTCCAGTTTTTCAGACAGTCGCTGGTGGTCGTTCAGATCTGAAATCCTCAGGCCACGGCGGGCTGCCTTGTCTTCGTAGGCCGGACCAATGCCCCGCCCGGTGGTACCAATCGCGTTCTTGCCCAGTGCCTTTTCACGAGCCATATCCAGCATTTCGTGGTAAGGCATGATCAGCGGGCATGCCGGGGAAATCTTCAGCCTTGAACGGACATCAACACCCCGGGATTCCAGGTCTTCTGTCTCGGTTTTCAATGCTTCTAGTGAAACCACAACGCCGTTGCCAATCATGCACTGCGCGTCGGCGTTGAGTATGCCGGAAGGGATCAGGTGCAAGACTGTCTTTTCACCGTCAATAACCAGCGTATGACCGGCATTGTGTCCGCCCTGGTAGCGTACGACGGCGTCGACGTGTTTACTTAACAGGTCGACAATCTTTCCTTTGCCCTCGTCACCCCACTGGGTGCCCAGCACAACAATACTCTTCGCCATAGGTGCTATCGCTTGCGGCCGTCTTGTCCGAAGTAATCGAAGAACTCCGAGCCTGGATCGAGTATCAGTGTGTCCCTGTTATTACCAAATGCCGTACGATAGGCCTGCAGGCTACGATAGAACGCATAAAACTCCTCGTCCTGACTATAAGCCTTGGCATAGGTGCGGGTGGCAATGGCATCACCTTCACCACGCAAACGCTGACCATCACGTTCGGCCTCGGCTATGAGCACCTGGACCTGCCGGTCGGCATCCGAGCGGATTCTTTCGGCTGCTTCCCGACCCTCGAAACGGTACAGATTGGCGGCTTTCTGACGATCCGCAGACATCCTGCGGAACACGGACTCACGCACATCATCGGGCAATTCGATACTCTTGATGCGTACATCAACAACTTCAATACCAAACTCGTCAACGGCCTCGTTGGCGGCATCAGCAATCGCTCTCATGGTGGAAACACGTTGTTCTGATACCACTTCAGCCAGTGTCCGGCTGGCAATCTGGTTGCGAATACGATCACTGATAATACCGTGCAGGCGATTCAGCGCAATCGCCTCATTGCCCTGTGTAGACGTATAGAAACGGGATACATCCACGATACGCCATTTAACGAACGAGTCGACGTTGACGTATTTCTGCTCGGACGTGAGCATCAATTCAGGCGAGGTATCCAGGGTCATAATGCGTTTTTCGAATTTACGAATGTTATTCACAAACGGCCATTTCACATTCAAACCCGCTTGGTAGTCCACCCTGACGATGCGACCCAGTTGAAAACGGATCGCATATTCAGTTTCGTTAACCGTGAACAGGCTCGCCAGGCTTAAGCCACCCAGTAAGACCACTATAATCATCAATATGGTTCTGTTCATCGTCTGCCCTCCCGGTTGCTGCCGCGGGAGTCGCTGCCGCGAGGCTGTTGGCTCATCCTGCCGCTATCAATGGATTTGACCGCTGGCAAGATGTTGGCCGGTCCAGCACCGGTCGCGCCACCCAACGGCAGGTACAGGATATTGCCGCTTGAATCCACATCCAGAAAAACTTTCGTGTTCTTCGCCAGTACATTTTCCATTGTTTCCAGATAGAGTCGTTTACGCGTCACACCAGGAGCCAGTAAATACTCACTCAAGACCAAATTGAAGCGGTCGGCTTCACCGATTGCCAGCGCGATGGTCGCAGCCTTGTAGCCGGCGGCTTCATTGCCAATACGCGCTGCCGTACCCCTGGCTGCAGGAATAACACTATTGGCGTGCACCCGGGCCTCTTCTTTAAACCGCTCACGATCTTCCCGCGCACGGATAACATCGGAATAAGACTCTCTGACCTGCATTGGCACATTTACATCGACCAGGTTGAATTCAGTCACCTGCAAACCGGTTTGGTAAAGATCCAGGGTTTCCTGCAGAACACGTTGTGTTTCAATCCGCACCAGGGTCCGGGCGTTACCTTCCAGGATGGCATCAAGGGTATTGGTACCAACCGACGACCTGAGTGCGCTTTCAGCCGCCTGGCGCAAGGTCAACTCCGGATCACGAACCTCGAACAGGAAGTGCTGGGCATTATTGATCCGGTACTGAACCTTGTAGACAAATTCCACCAGGTTTTCGTCCTGGGTCAACATGTGACCGCGGTCCTCAACCACCCTGACATTACTGACATTGACCTTGGTGATGATCTCAAACGGTCTTGGCAAAGTCATGTTAAAGCCTGGGTCCAGGGTTCTGGAGTACTTGCCAAAGCGCAGCACAACACCCTTTTCTGCTTCATCGACAATGTGTACGGAATCCCATCCCACCCAGAAAATGATCAGTAACAACACCAGCGAAAACGCACCGCCGCTGCCACCACTGCGTTCTTCCGAGTTGCTCTTGCTGCCACCGCCACCAAAAATGGATTGCAGACGGTTACTGACATTGCGAAATATTTCTTCAAGATCCGGCGGTTGTTGGTCGCCGGACTTCCAGGGATCTTTATCTCCCTTTCCGGGTTCTTTCCAGGGCATTTGGTTCTCCATAAACAGACGTGAATCTACGTCTTGAATTAGCAATTACTAAAGTTTTGACTTGCGCGTGTCAATTCCGTTCTGACTGCCTGCACATCGGCAGACTTCTATGGCGTATTTTAGGTCTGACCTTGCCGGGCAGCAAGCAGTATCGACTCGCGAACCAGCAGACCTTCGTCACCGGGCAATCGACCGAGCTGTTCCGCATCCTGCTGCGACAGTTCGACGTGTAATATCCACTGCCCGTCGCTGGCAATTTTTTCTTCAAGGACTGCACCAAGATCAAACAACTGCGAACGTAATCTGGCAAAGCGACCTTCAAGTCTGATCCAGGTGCAAATCCTGCCGCCTTTCAAGCGTAGCGCGATCGCCTGGTTCAATTCGCCCAGCCCGCTGCCATTGAGAGCGGATATATCAATGCGAATTAATTCACCAGCCTGGTTCAGATGTGTGGACATTTTACGCCCGATCAAGTCTATCTTGTTAAATACCCGGATGATGGGTATATCTCCTGCTTCAATACTGTCCAGTACCACCTCAACATCATGTTCGCGTTGTTGGTGAAAAGGATCAGCAGCATCAATAATATGCAGCAGCAGATCAGCCTCCCGGGTCTCCTGCAGTGTAGCGTGGAAAGCAGCGACCAGTTCATGCGGCAGATCACTGACAAAACCCACCGTGTCGACCAACAGCACGTTGCCGGTAGGAACATCGGGTAATTGCCTGACAGTGGGGTCAAGAGTGGCAAACTGCATGTCCTGCGTGTCCACGTCCGCACCGGTCAGGGCATTGAATAATGTTGATTTACCGGCATTGGTATAACCCACCAGTGCTACGGTAAACACGTTTGCGCGTTCACGTCTGCGACGGCTTTGCGCCCTTTGCCGGCGAACTTTTTCCAGCCGGGCCTTAAGGTACTGGATACGTTGTCCGATCAGGCGACGGTCTGTTTCCAACTGGGTTTCACCCGGCCCGCGTAATCCGATACCACCTTTCTGGCGTTCGAGATGGGTCCAGCCCCTGACCAGACGCGTGGAAATATGTCGCAACTGTGCCAGCTCAACCTGCAATTTACCCTCATGCGAGCGTGCCCGCAGTGCAAAAATATCCAGTATCAGCGTGGTGCGGTCCAGCACCCTGCATTCACAGCGCTTTTCTATGTTACGTTCCTGGATCGCCGATAACGGACAGCTGACCAAAACCAGGTCAGCATCCAGCGCAGAAACCTGTTGGGCGACTTCTTCAATTTTTCCCTTGCCCACGAAAAAGCGCGCGTCTGGTCGGTCGCGCGGTGCGGTTAATACAGCGGCAATTGCAACACCCGCAGAACGGCATAACTCTTGAAACTCGTCCAGGCTTTCGGGGCCTGTGCCCGCGAATACCGGGTGTAGTATGACTGCGCGGTTGCCCCGCCCGGCCCTTTCAAACAAATTTAAAGTCCTTTTGGTTTTTCAGCCTAGCTTGCTTCTTCCTCACCATCATCATCATACACATTGACATTGCGTGCGGGAACGACAGTTGAAATGGCATGTTTGTAGATCATCTGACTGACTGAATTTTTTAGTAAAACAACAAACTGATCGAACGATTCGACCTGACCCTGCAATTTGATCCCGTTTACGAGATAGATTGCAACTGGCACACGTTCACGACGCAATGCGTTCAGGAATGGTTCTTGCAATGATTGACCCTTTGACATAACAGTTCCTCCACGATTCTTCTATTTAATGTCCGACTGGTCACGGAACAGATGACATGGGTACGGAAGGATCACGCTTCAAGGAACCCCCCCAGCGCTGTTATCACTTCCTCCCGCGCCCCATCTGCCTGTAAATCATACCATACAGATGCAGTTTCTCGTCGTAACCAGGTCAACTGGCGCTTGGCGAGTTGCCGGGTTGCCGCCATGGTCTTGTCCTGCATCGCTTCATAGGAGCAGTCACCGGCCAGGAAATTCCAGGCCTGGCGGTAACCAACCGCACGCATGGATGGCAAGTCCGCGTACAAATCAGACCGGTTATAGAGGGCTTTCATTTCATCGAGGAAGCCGTTTTCCATCATCCATTTGAATCGCTGCTCAATACGTTGATGTAACACTTTGCGCTGCGCAGGAGCAACAATGATCTTGTGGATACGGTAATCCAATGCTGTACCGGTTGATTGCGCCTGCAGTTCAGTCATGGTCCTGCCGCTGACGCTGAATACTTCCAGCGCTCTCTGAATACGTTGCGGATCATTCTGGTGTATGCGGTCTGCCGTCTGCGGGTCCTTTTGTTTGAGAATTGCGTGCATCGCCGGCCAGCCAATTTCAGCCGCCTGTTCCTCCAACTGCGAGCGCACAGCCGGATTGGCCGCCGGCAATTTGGATAAACCGTGCTCAAGCGAACGAAAATAAAGCATGCTGCCACCCACCAATAACGGCACCCTGCCGGACGCACTAATGGTTTTCATTTCAGCCAGCGCATCAGCGCAAAAATCTGCCGCCGAATAACTTTCTGCAGGGTCACGGATATCGATCAGCCGATGCGGTGCTTGGCGCAGCGTTTCGCCATCGGGTTTGGCCGTGCCGATATCCATGCCACGATATACCAGTGCCGAGTCGACACTGATGATGTCCAGCGGGAATCGCTCACACAAGTCCACCGCCAGACCGGTTTTACCGGAAGCGGTCGGCCCCATTAAGAAAACACAGGGTGGCAATGACAACGCCATGCTCAATAAAACCTAGTGCAGTGTCACACTGCACTAACGACCCCGCAGAAACAGGCGGTCCAGGCTCTGCATATCCAGTTGTACCCAGGTTGGGCGACCGTGGTTGCACTGTGCCGAACGTTCGGTGCGTTCCATATCACGCAGCAAACTGTTCATCTCAGCAATATTCAAAATTCGATTGGCTCGCACCGAACCGTGACAGGCCATGGTCGACAGGATTTCATCCATTTCGGATTCAATTTTCAGACTCTTGCCGTCCGAGGCCAGTTCAGCAAGCACATCCTGCAGCAAACGGCCCATATCGCTGTGCTGCAACAGCGTGGGAACTTTCCTGACCAATAGTGTTTGCGGCCCTGAGCGATCGCACTCAATGCCCAGTGCTTCGAGGCTGGCGGCGTGTTCTTCCACCATATCCGCTTCCCGTTCACTGACATGAACGGTGACCGGCACCAACAGGTTTTGACTGCGAATTCCACTTTCCTGCAAACCGGCTTTCAATCGTTCATAGGTGATGCGCTCATGTGCCGCGTGCATATCAACCAGCACCAGCCCGTGTTGATTCTGAGCCAGTATGTAGACGCCGTGAAGTTGCCCCAGGGCAAAACCGAGGGGTGGGATTTCACCGCTCGATTCATCTGCCGGGGGCATCACCGCGCCGGTCGTGACACCAATTCCTGCCAGCGGGGATGACACCAATTGGGCGTAACTCTGTATCTGATCGCTGACACTGATGGGCATGGCAGGTTGGTGTGCTGCCCAGTCGCGCATAGATGCCACATTGCCAGGGTCCCGGATTTCGGTGCCGGGACGCAAGGCGCCAGCACCGACACCTGCGCTTGCCAGGCGGTGATTCAGGGTTGCAAAGATAAAGTTATGCACCGCTCTTGAATCGCGGAAGCGTACTTCATGCTTTTGCGGATGCACATTGACATCCACCGCACTGAACGGAATTTCAAGAAACAATACAAAGGCCGGATGCCGGCCATGAAACAACACATCACGGTATGCCTGCCGGATGGCGTGCGCCACCAACCGATCCTTAACCATCCTGCCATTGACAAAAAAGAACTGCCGGTCCGCCTGCGACCGGTTGTAACGGGGTTCTGCCACCCATCCGTGCAGCGCGAATGAGCCACGCTGTTCATTGATTTCCAGTGCGTGGTCAACAAATTCGCTGCCCAACACCGCTGCCAGTCGCCCACTCATCTCTTTTTCCGTCTGCACCGGTGGAAAACGACGCACGATTCGATTGTTGTGTTGTAACTGGAAACCGACATCGGGGCGCGATAGGGCGAAACGCTTTAATAACTCATCCACGTGAGAAAATTCGGTACGATCGGTGCGCATGAATTTTCGCCGTGCCGGCACGTTGTAAAACAGGTCATGCAACTCGACCATGGTGCCGGTGGCACCCGCTGCGGGTACGGCGGCTTCAATCTCGCCGTTGGCGGCCTTGACCTGCCAGGCGTGTTCAGCGTCCCCGGTTCTGGAAGTCATGATCAGCCGTGTAACCGAGGCCATGCTCGGCAGGGCTTCGCCCCTGAAACCCATCGATTCGACTGCTTGCAACTCATCCAGCGAGCTTATCTTGCTGGTTGCATGACGGCTCAGGGCCAGGACCAATTCCTCTTTGGCTATCCCGTCGCCGTCATCAACAACCCGGACCAACCGTTTACCGCCTTGCTCCAGCAAAACCTGGATCGAACGCGCACCAGCGTCAAGACTGTTCTCAACCAGTTCTTTTACAACCGAAGAAGGCCGTTCAACCACTTCGCCGGCAGCGATCTGGTTAATGAGCAGTTCTGGTAACTGGAGGATGGGCATGGGTACTCGTAGGGTGGGCAACTTTGTTGCCCACCATTTTATAACCTTAGCTTAACGATGGGCAACAAAGTTGCCCACCCTACATAACATTAACCGGTGGGGATAATCAGCTCGCGGCCAATGTGGAGCATGTTGCCATGTATCTTGTTGGCGTTGCGCAGGCTGCTGAGGCTGACGCTGTAGCGGTTCGCGATCCCACCAAGGGTGTCGCCGCGTGCGACGATGTGCCGCGCGCCGTCGCGATTGGCTGCAATCCAGGTTCCCGGTGGCGGACTGGAATAGAAATAGTCGCGGACCCCGCGGGTGATGGCCCTGGCCATACGGCGCTGGAAATCTTTTTGCGTCAGGCGTTTTTCTTCGGACGGATTACTGATAAAGGCAGTTTCAACCAGTACGGATGGCACATCAGGTGATTTCAACACCACAAAATTCGCACGCCCGACATAGTTTTTATGCGTTTTCCCGGTCCGTTTCAACGATCCAAGGATATCGACAGCGACCTTGTTACTCGCTTCCCGGGTGGCGTTCTGAGATAGATCCAGCAGCACTGACGCCAGCATATCGTCCTTGTCATTAAGTGTTACACCGCCCACCAGATCAGAAGCGTTTTCAGCATCGGCCAACAATCTTGCAAACTCACTGCTTTCGCCACGGGCGGATAAGACAAAGACCGAACTGCCCTGCACGCTGCGTTTTCTGAAGGCATCGGCGTGAATTGAAATAAACAGATCCGCACGGGCTTTGCGGGCGATTTCATAGCGGCCGCGCAACGGTATGTAGTAATCACCATCACGGATCAGCACCGCTTGCATACCCGGTTCGCTGTCGATGGTTTTTTTCAACTCGCGGGCGATGCGTAATACCACATCCTTCTCCCGCGTTCTGCGCTTGCCGATTGCACCCGGATCTTCGCCACCATGGCCTGCGTCGATCGCAATTATTACATTGCGGTTGGGTTTGCTGATATCGGCAACGTGTTTGATCATCGATGATTTCTGCTGACCGGATTTTGCAAACAGGTCAATCACCAGCCTGTAACTGTATTGCCCGGTCGGTTCCAACAGGAAACTTTTCAAACCCACCGCTTCATTCAGATCGAAAACAACTCTCAGTGTGTTTTTATCGGGTTGTCCATAACGGACACCGGTAATGACCCCGGCGTGATCCCGATCCAGTTCAAGCGGAATATCGATGGATGAACCCTGCAAATCGACCACCACGCGATGCGGGTTTTGCAGGGTGAATAGTTTGTAGGCGGTCTTTTCATCCAGATCAAGAACAGCGCGGGTTTTGTCCGGATCTGCCCACACACGAAAGCCACTAACTTCCGCAGCAAAGGCGTGCAGCGCGGGGAGAAATAACAGAACCAAAATGACCAGGCGTCTGTTCAACGTCTTTTGAACCTCCATGTTGTTAATCCAATGATGAATTGCTTTTCGTGAAAAAGCAAGAGTTTCTCATTAAAAACCGTAAGATATAGGAATTAGCTAATGCAGGCGATTAGGTGCTTGATTTTCATGTAGTTCCAAAGCCTGTGCGGCCGCTGTACAGGCAATCCAATGCAAATCACGGCCTTCATCGGCATAAGAAAATGTAAATATGAAGTCTGGTTCCGGAAGCCATTGACCACCTTTTTCCGGCCATTCGATCAATAGTATGGTTTGTTCATCCAGTAAATCAGCCAGGCCAAGGAACTCAATCTCACCCGGATCATTGATCCGGTAGAGATCCATATGCAAAACCTGCACTGAACCCAGCTGATACTGCTCCAGAAGTCCATAGGTTGGGCTTTTCACCCTTCCGCTATAGCCCAGGGCTCGTATCAAAGCCCGCGCAAAGGTCGTCTTACCGGCACCGAGGTCACCTTCGAGCCAGATGATCAATGGCGCGCGTATTTCATAGGCCATCTTAGTGGCGAAATATTCCAGTTGTTGTTCGTCTGGAAATTCCACCTGGCCTCGACTCATCGTTCGCTTGGTCTTCATCAGGCTTGCAACTCAGGGTGTTCCGCCGCCATCCACACTGTGGGCAAGCGGGCAATGATGTCACTTGCAAGCAGGGCCATTTCTCCCGTTTCGCTGGCTGCAATATCACCGGCGCGAGCATGTGCCACCACTCCGGCAATCGCTGCCTGGTGGCTGCTTAATCCCTGGCCGAGCAATGCCGCAATAATACCTGTGAGTACGTCGCCACTACCGGCGGTTGCCATACCGGGGTTGCCAAGCGGGCAGATGGCGTAAGCGCCATCGGGGGCCGCAATGATCGTGCCACAGCCTTTTAGCACGACGCTGGCATGGTAACGCCTGGCAATCGCCTGTGCGGTGCCCACGCGGTCGCGTTGGATATCAGCGGCTTCACATTTCAGCAAGCGGCCTGCTTCAGCAGGATGGGGTGTCAGGATCCAGTCGTCTCTGACGTATGTGTTTTTTTGCAATGCCAACAGGTTCAGGGCATCCGCATCGACGACCAGAGGCGAATCGCTGTGCAGACAGGCTTTGAAAAGTATTTCAGACCATTCGCTGCAGCCAAGACCGGGACCGACGGCGAGGATATGATCATCACTCAACAATGCAGGAAAATCCGTACTTGCTGATACCGGCCTGACCATTAACTCAGGCCTTGCCAGGTTTAGCTGGGCAGCATGAACCGGATCGGTCGCCACTGTCACCCTGCCTGCACCGCTGCGCAATGCTGCATCTGCACACAAACGGATGGCCCCGCTCATGCCTGCTATACCGCCGACGGCCAATACATGACCGTAGCTGCCCTTGTGAGAGTTGTGTTGACGGGGATGCAAACAGCGTCGGAGCGTATCCAGGCTGACCAACTCACCGGACCTTTCAATATTTGCGGCACATTCAGCAGGAACAGACAGATCAGAGAAAGTAATATCGCCACAGTGGTCCGGCCCGTCTGCGGTATACATGCCGCGTTTTCTGCCGACAAAGGTCACGCTATGATCTGCTCGTACCGCAAGCGGCATGACACAGCCGGTATCAGCATTCAGCCCGGAAGGAATATCGATCGCAATCCTTGCGCCAGCAAGCTGGTTGATGAATTCAATCGCCTGGCGATACTCACCCTGTACTTCGCGGTCAATTCCGCTGCCCAGGAGTGCGTCCAGGACCAGGTCGAATTGCGCATCAACCGGCAACGGCCAGGGCGTGACTTTACCGCCACCGCCCTGCCAGTCACCGCATGCCAGTGCAGCGTCGCCCTTGAGCTGAGTGGTGTCCGCCAATGAGCAGACGGTGACGGTGATACCCATCTCCACGGCCATGGCCGCGACCACGTATCCGTCTCCACCGTTGTTTCCCGGCCCGCACATGACCAGCCAGTGCCTGGCGTTTGGGTAGCGCACAAGAATTTCGTTGATCACTGCCCTGCCCGCACGTTTCATTAACTCATAACCGGCGATGCCGAATTCATGAATTGCAGAATAATCCTGCTCACGAACCTGCTGGGCGGTATACAATTTGTGGTTTATATCCGGCATAACATCATTATAGCGATGAATGATTCAGTCAGCCCCACCGATGATCATGAACCCGGCAGTTCATCCTTGCCGGATATGGATGAATTGTCGCGTCAACTTCGTCGCTGGGGTCAGGAGCTGGGATTTCAGCAACTGGGCATATGTGATACTGACCTTGCGCAACACGAAGGCTGGTTAAACAACTGGCTTGAGCGAGACTTTCATGGCGAGATGGATTACATGCAACGGCATGGCTCAAGGCGAAGCCGGCCGGCTGAGCTTCACCCGGGCACTATCCGGGTGATATCGGTGCGCATGGATTACCTGCCCGAGACTTCAACAGAAGTCGAAGCCCTGCTGAAACAGCCCGACAAGGGCGTCATATCCCGATATGCCCTGGGTCGTGATTACCACAAGTTGATGCGTAAACGCCTACAAAAACTGGCCGACAGGATCGAACAATCCACAGGTCCATTTGGTTACCGTGTATTCGTCGATTCGGCCCCGGTACTGGAAAAGGCGCTGGCTGAAAAGGCCGGCCTTGGCTGGATCGGGAAACACTCCAACCTGATCAATCAAAAAGCGGGCAGCTGGTTCTTTCTCGGTGAGATTTACACCGACCTGCCGCTACCCATAGACCAGCCTGCGACAGAGCATTGTGGCGCCTGCACGCAGTGCCTGGACATCTGTCCGACACAGGCGATCGTTGCCCCCTACCAAGTGGATGCAAGACGGTGTATTTCATACCTGACGATTGAACTGCGTGGCAGCATCCCCGAAGAATTTCGGCCGTTGATGGGCAATCGCATTTATGGCTGTGACGACTGCCAGATGGTCTGCCCGTGGAATCGGTTTGCCCGCCTCACCGGGGAGGCTGATTTCGCCCCCAGGCACGGGCTGGATACACCTGATTTGATTGAGTTGTTTCTCTGGAGTGAAGCAGAGTTTCTGCAACACACCGAAGGCAGTGCAATACGCCGCATTGGTTACGACTGTTGGCTGCGCAACATCGCCGTGGCCCTGGGTAATGCAGCGCCGAGCAAACAGGTCATCAAAGCGCTGCAAAGCCGGCTCCAATATCCTTCCGAAATGGTGCGTGAGCATATCGAGTGGGCCCTGGATCAGTGTGATATTCTTGCGCGATAAAATTAACCGACACCGATTTCA
>SMVA01382775.1_pt1 | contig 11816 bp, 13 predicted proteins | sample 2456451 | NCBI WGS metagenome assembly SMVA01 (sample SAMN11095933, study PRJNA526329) | marine sediment metagenome | biome: Marine sediment; feature: Surficial sediment; material: Deep marine sediment; isolation source: Hadal surficial sediment | place: Pacific Ocean | collected 2014-05 | depth...
AAATGGGAGCCGTTCATGCACATGGGCGATCACGCCGGTCACCTGATGAGCCGCGCCGCAGGCCGGAAACTGGAATCAGTGGATGACTTGCCCGGCTATTACCTGGACATGGCCGAAAGGAAGCATGCGAAGTTCATTGCCGATCCGATCGCGACACTCGAGCCACTGACGCGCAACCTTTCATCGTCGATTTGATGGTCAGCGGGAGCCCGGTGGCTACCAGGGCTGAATTTCGCCCGTATAGCGAATGAAGCTTCCGGTATTGTCGAGAGACAGCTTATCGATCACTCCGATCAGGCCGGCAATGCTTGCAGGCGGCTCGATCAGGCCCGGGAACCGGCGCTCGGGTGGAAGGTCATCGCCGGCCGTGTTGACCATGCCCGGCGACAGCGCCGCCACCGCGATACCGTGTTCCGAGACGTCTTTGGCGATATTGCGCATGATCATATTTAACGCGACCTTGCTCGACTTGTAGAAATACATGCCAGGCAATCCGCCGCTGTCCAGGCCGAACGAACCCGCCTGTGACGTGATCGCGACGATCTTTTTGTATTGGCCCGCCTTGAGGTGCGGAATAAACGCTTCGGACATTTTCAGTGGCCCACGGGCGTTCGTGCGCATGCACAGATCAAACAATTCATGATTGATGGCGCCGAACGTCTGATCCGCGAATTCCCCAAAATATCCTGCATTATTGATCAGCAGGTCAATCGGCTGACCCGACAGTTTAGCGGCCAGCGCATCGATCGAATCCAGATCACTGACATCCAGTTGCTCGATCGTGACTTTCGGATATTCCTCGGTCAGCGCCTTGAGGTCCGCAGCCGCACCTGGATTCCGCGCCCCGGCTATGACATACCAGTTCTTTGCCGCGTATTGTTTAACAAACTCAAAACCGATTCCCCGATTCGCGCCGGTAATCAGTACAGTGAACTCGTTGTTGCTATCTGCTTGATCATTCACGCGTCTATGACAACAAAAACGGGCGCGAATAGCCAATCCGGTAACAGCATGCGAACGCAATTAAAAACAACTGATTAGCCGGTCATGATTATTATTCCCGCTCCTCGACGCCCTCCGCGTCGACCAAGGTCTCGATATCCGCTTCTCCGCGCTCGGCCTCGATTTCGATATCCTTGTTCTTCAGTAATGCGATTTCTTCTTTCATGATCGGCGTGAACCGGCCCATTCCGCACCCGGCACCCGGTCTAAGGCCACCACCGAAATTTCTTAACGGTCGAATAATATCAAGATCGCAAAGCACGTTCAGTGAGGTGCTATACATGAAGCTGTCGGCAATGCGCAGCCCCGGACAGCGATATGGCAATCGAACATGATAAATATCCGGACCACGCATATAAAATAAAATATTGTAGTCATCGATGACGTCGGTGCGATCAATGCTTTGCAGTCGGATACAAGTCTTATCGAAAGCGGTGTTCGGTAAACCAGCGTCTAATCCGGCCTCGGTCTTCTCGTTTGAGTCTGCTGCCACCGAGTCAGACGCACGGGCGCCTGACTCTCCGGCCATCGTGGCCGAAGCCGCGCAACAGGCCGCAAACAATGCGGCACACCCGCCAATCAATGCGCCCATCCGATTCATCGCCATAGATCAGACAACAAAACAAATCAGGAGTTTCAGTTCGTCTTATTGATCTGCGCGTTCGCGCGTTCAACCACATAGGCCTGAATCGCCAGCGCATCCTCCGGTTCGAACGCAGCGGCAAATGAGCGCATGCCTTTGTCCTCCAGCGCGCCTTCAATGACGATATCAATCCAGGCCTCGTGTACAGCGCGATCGGAATACCTGAGGTCCGGCAATACACCACCGCCTTCGAGGCCCAGCCCGTGGCAGACATAGCAATACTGATTGTAGAGTGCCTTACCTTCGGCCACCGTTTGTGCGTCGGCCGTCACCGGCGGTGGATCAAGTACCCGTTCGATTATGCCGGGGGGCGGCAGTGGGGTTTCCCCGCCCAGCCTGAACGTCAAAACGCGATTGACGTTGCGCACGCCCCCCCAGGGCCGGCCCATAGGCCCCCCGATCAGTCCGCTGCCTCCACCGCGCCCGGCCATAACCGTGACATATTGTTCGTCATCGATCATATAACTCACAGGACCGGGCATGATCGATGTTCCGACATCGAACGACCAGAGTTCAGTACCGGTATCGGCCGCATAGGCGTTGAAGCGCCCCGAACCCATGCCCTGAAACACCAGGTTGCCCGCGGTCGACAGCACCCCGCCGCCCAGTGTCTGTTGCGAAACCCGCCACGCGGCTTTCTGTTGCACCGGATCCCAGGCGATCAGGTAAACGCCAAACCGGACACTGGGCTTTTCATCATTCGGGGCGAGCGCCGAAAAATCCGCGATGCCCTCCTCGATCCCGGTGTTCTGGAAACCCGGCGTAAATTGATAGCGCTCATTGAGGCGATACGTGTACGGGACATCATGCGCCGGCACGTACGCGAGACCGGTTTTGGGGCTGAACGACATCGGGTACCAGCTATGACCGCCGGAAGCACCGGGTACGATCACCCGGCCCTCGGCCCCGTAGCGCGCAAACGGATACTCGACCGGCCGGCCCGTCTCGATGTCGATATGGCTGGCCCAGTTCACCGCGGCGTAAGGCTCGGCCGAGAGCAACTCGCCGGTGGCCCGATCGAGCACATAGAAAAATCCGTTCTTGGGCGCCTGGATCAACACCTGACGTCTCTCGCCGTCGATTTCGAGCGTCGTCAGGATAATCGACTCGACGGCCGAGTAGTTCCACGACTCGCCCGGAGTGGTCTGGTAATGCCAGACGTATTCCCCGCTATCGGCTTTCAGCGCGACGATCGATGACAGGAAAAGATTATCGCCGCCCTCCGGGCTTCGCTGTCGCTGACTCCAGGGCGTGCCGTTGCCGACGCCAATATAAAGCAGCTTGAGGGTTGCATCGTAGGCCATCGCGTTCCAGACCGTGCCGCCGCCGCCGCTCTTCCACCATTCACCGGTCCATGTTTCGGCCGCCATCGCCAATGCATCGGATTCGAAGGGCTTGCCCGGATCGCCGGGGACCGTATAGAAACGCCAGGCCTGCCTGCCCGTCGTCGATTCATAAGCCGTGACATAACCGCGCACACCGTAGTCGGCGCCGCCGTTTCCGATAATGACTTTACCGTTAATGACGCGTGGCGCACCGGTGATCGTATAAGGCAAATCGCGATCGGTCGTCTGCGCCTCCCAGATGCGTTCACCAGTTCTCGCGTCGAGCGCAATCAGCCGTCCGTCGAGCGTGCCGACAAATACCTTTCCCTGCCAGACGGCGACGCCGCGATTGACCACATCACAACAGGCTTTGGCGGCCCAGGCGCCGGGCACCTGCGGATCGAAGGTCCAGATGATCCGACCGTTGCGGGCGTCAATCGCGTGAACAATACTCCAGCCGCCCGTCACGAACATGACGCCGTCAACGACGATCGGAGTCGCTTCGATGCCCCGGTCGGTGCTCAGTTCCGTATACCAGGCCAACCCGAGTTCAGCGACATTCTGATCGGAGATCTGATTGAGCGGACTATAGCGTTGCTCCGAATACGTCCGCCCATGGGTCATCCAGTTTCCCGGCTCCTTATTGGGCTGAACGAGTCTTAAGTTGTCCACCATCGTAATAGGCGGTGGACTGGTGTCACATGCCGCGAGCAAACCACAGGCGAACAGGCAAAATAAATTTCTCCGTCGACAAATTTTCCTATGCATGCGCCGCATGATTATTGTCCGTGGCCCCGTCTATAGTTAAATACGATCTTGACACGATATACCCCGTACAGACAAACTTCATCAATCGGGTCAGCATGAAAAACTCTAACCTTAGCATCATGCATAAGCACCTTCCTTCGCTGAACATATTGCACACCTTCGAAGCCGTCGTCAGACACGGAGGTTTATCGCATGATTGATCTCACGCCGGCCGCATCGGCCCACAACTATCAATTACTGATTCGGCAGTTACTGCACACTCCGCTGACTCAGACACCGGGCCAGGAAATCGTTTACCGCGACCAGCGACGATTCAGTTATGAAACGCTGGCCGAGCGAATAAAAAAACTGGCGGCCGGACTGGCCACCCTGGGCGTTGAACCGGGCAGCACCGTGGCGGTCATGGACTGGGACAGCCACCGCTACCTGGAATGCTTTTTCGCGGTGCCGATGATGGGCGCGGTACTGCATACGGTCAACGTTCGCCTTTCACCCGGACAAATTCTGTACACCATCAATCATGCCGAAGACGACGTCATTCTCGCGCACAGTGATTTCATGCCGATCATCGAACAGATCAAGGGTGACTTCGAAACAGAAATACCGATCCTCGTCCTCGATAAAGACTACGAGCCATTACTTACAGCCGGGGACCCGGATTTCAGATTTCCGGATCTTGATGAAAATACGCGAGCAACGACGTTTTACACGACCGGCACAACCGGCCTGCCGAAAGGCGTCTACTTCAGTCACCGCCAGCTTGTGCTGCACACGATGGCCTCCATGGCCACGCTGGGCTGGACCGCCGGGCACGCTCGATTTCATCGCGATGACGTCTACATGCCGATTACACCGATGTTTCATGTGCACGGTTGGGGCGTGCCCTACGTCGCAACGTTAATGGGCGTTAAGCAGGTCTACCCGGGGCGATACGAACCGGAAATGCTGTTGGAATTAATTGAACGGGAGAACGTCACGTTCTCACATTGTGTACCCACCATTTTGCACATGTTGTTGAATCATCCAAAAGCCGGGCAGATAGACCTCAGTCGCTGGAAAGTCATCATCGGCGGTGCCCCGATACCGCAGGGCCTGGCTCGGCAGGCGCTCGATCTAGGGATCGATGTGTTTTCCGGTTATGGCATGTCCGAAACCTGCCCGTTCCTGGCGATCTCACAACTGACTTCCGCGATGCTCGACGGCGACCCCGACGAGCAGGTGCGGATGCGATGCAAGACCGGCCGGTCCGTGCCGCTGGTGGAACTTCGCGTGGTCGACGAATCCATGAACGACGTGCCGCAGGACGGACAGTCGACCGGTGAAATCGTCGTCCGCGCGCCCTGGCTAACGCCGGGTTATCTCAAGGAGACCGATCGGTCCAACGAACTATGGCAGGACGGTTACCTGCACACGGGTGATATCGCGACGATCGATGCGGATGGTTATCTGCAGGTGACGGATCGCATCAAGGATGTCATCAAGTCCGGCGGTGAGTGGATTTCTTCGCTGGAGCTCGAAGGCATCATTTCGCAATACGACGGCGTGAGCCAGGTTGCGGTCATCGGCATCCCGCATGACAAATGGGGTGAACGACCGATAGCACTGATCGTTAAGGCAGAAAATTCGACTCTCGACGATGAAGCGATCAAGCAACACGTCAAAACTTTTGTGAATCAGGGCGTCATTTCAGTCTGGGCGATTCCCGAGCGAGTCGAATTCGTCGACGCGATTGCCCAGACCAGCGTCGGCAAGATTGATAAAAAGTTGCTGCGGCAGCAGTACAGCTAGCCCTAAGCAGAGGAGCGTCGCAGAACTTCCGCGAGCCAGTTTCGGTATATCGTTTTGCCCGCTACACCCCATGAATTGAAACAGACGTCACCGAATTCGGCCTCGGGAAATACCGGGAGCGTGGCGAACTCGGAATCGGACTCGGTCGCCTGCCGCTGATAAGCCTCGAGCCGTTCTTTCGTGGCACTGTCCAGGTAGTGCTGTGGAAACGGCGGATAAACCGATCGCTTACCGCTCAAAAATTGCTGGACCTCGCGCTTGAATTCCTTCAACAGGCTGATCGAATCGTATTCAGGATGCCCCTGAAAAAATACGAAGCGAAACTGGTCGTCGCTGACGGCCATGTACACACCGGCCTCTGCACCGGCAATAAGGACCGTCTGACCCGCGGACTCCATGGCCGCGCGGGAAACATCGTAGCGGTGGGAATGCGGCGCATGGACCGGCGTTGTCACATCGGTCAGCAACCGATGATCCTCGACCAGAACCTGATGTTCATAAACGCCCCACCTTCTTTCGGGCAACTCGATGCGCTCCACCTGATGATAGTGCTGCAACACCACATGGGTCGCCAGGCAGGAACAAATGATCGACTCGACGTGGTTCCTGGACCAATCGATCACCTCGATCAAAGGCCTCCAGAAAGCTTCATCGGTAATGTCCGGCATCGCTGGATTCGCGCCCGTGATGATCAATGCATCCAGTCCCTGTTCCTGCAAACTCTCGAAACTCGAATAATGCTCGGCGACATATTCCTCGGCAATATTTCCTCGAAATTCAGACGTCAGTGAGAAAGGATAGACGTAGAGATTCATATCAGAACCGCCCGCATCGATCAGACGCAAAAACTGCCGCTCTGTCGCTTGCAGGGCAGCGTCCGGCATCAGGTTCAAAAGGCCGATGCGCAGTGCCGGCAGTCCAGATGCCGCAGCTGACAATGCGCCGACTAATTCGAGTCCTTCACGACTTAAAGCCTCAAAGGCCGGCAATTTTGAATGGGCCACCAGAGACATAGCTAGCCCGAATATTGCCGGCCGCCGCCGATCATCCACATTCCGGGTATTGCATTGCCGACCAGTGGCTTACGAGGCATCGTCCGTTGACGCGTAATCGAACGTATCCATCAACGATGGCGGCGTGTAATCGTCAACCATCTTCTGGAAACGTTTATTGCTCACGACTGATACCCCTTCGTCGGTAACGATGCCCTCGGCCATTTCGCCGACCATGGCCCGCACCTCGATCGGCACCTGCTGCAACAGCTCTAAAGCACCGTCGTCCCACTCGAGCTTGGTTACGAATTTGAAGCGCGCCTGTTCCTCGGCCGGCGGCGATTTGACTTCATCGATCTGTATATCGCCGATTCGGGTCCAGTGGAAAAACTTCTTGCCTGCGTCGCCGAGCGTAATGACCGGATCGACGGCTTTGGCCAGCTCCGGACGGGTCATATCGAGTAATTCTTCATCAACCATGATGTTGACGATGTTGCCGATCGCATGCCCCTGAGTCTTATCCAATTCGTAGAAACGATCAAGCGTACATTCGATCGCCTGCCGAGACTGCACGAGCGTTGGAGGCTTGACGGATTGTGACGGCACGGTGTCCATTTTCATGAAATCCAGCTCATTCACGCCTTTTGGGTAGAATCGGCAGGCTTCGAGGATATCGTCGGTGTAATCATAGGATGGAAAATTCACGACGAATTCGCCGGTCGCGATAATGTTCTGCATCGTGTGTGCATGGCGGCGCATGCAAACCAGCACTCGTGGCTGTGCATCCATGTTGTCGTAATGAATGATGCCCGACACCGGCGCCGCATTCGGCACGCCTTCCTTGTTGAGCGTTGTAATAATCGTGACCGTTTTCGGCCAGACAATTTTATCCGAATACCAGAATGGCTTGATCGGTACGCTTTTTTTCATTCTCTGCCCTCGCAGTTCTTCGTTCAAAATAACAGTTATTACCGGTGTTCAACACAGTTTTTTCTTCATCAACGCCCATTCTGCACCCGGCTTGACAGGCGGATCGGACTGATAACCCGTCGCAAGATAAAAGATAATCGCGGTCCCGGTCGCCCGTAATTGCACGGTTTCCAGGCCCTCTTCCTGCGCCAGCTTCTCCAACGCCGACAATATCGCACGGCCGACACCCTTGCGATGGTGGGCCGGATCGACGAAAACCGATGTGATCTCGGTTTTAGGCACGTGCAACGCGCCGTAACCGACCATCTGCCCGCCCTCCTCGACCACGACGAAGCGCTCGGCCTCCATCTCTTGCGCATAGGATGCTGGTTCCCGTTTAGCGAGATAGTCCACAACGCCCTCATCCATCGGCTTGTTCGCGCGAATACCGCGAATCGCACTGTCTTGCACCCGATGGAGATCCGCACAATCGTCGAGGGTTGCCGCGCGAATTCTCATACCGGTGCCTTCAACCTTTCTGCTGCTCACGCTCAGCCAACATCTTATAGAGCCATTTCAGGAACTCCTCCAGCGCCACATCATAGGCATCGGCGTTCTTTCTACATCCCGGATGATCCTGTATCGCCTGCCACCAGGTTGTCAGCCGGCCACCCGCCTCGGTCGGATCCGGAACTTCGTCAAAATTCGGAAATACCGTCCGCTTCAGCAATACGATGAACGGGGTCAGTGCGCAATCACCGATCGTCGGAACGTCCCCGGCGGCGAACGGGCCCGGGCCCATAAAAAACTCGATATACGAAAAAGCCTTGGCAAATTCGGTCGCGGCGTTATCAACGACGGCCTGGTCCCGATTCGCCTGACCCCTCATCCGCGTTAACGGCGTGTTGTGCGGCGCGACGTACAGATCCGTCATCCGCCCGATCATCCGGCTTTGCGCCTGTCCCATCGGATCGGCCGGCAATAAGGGAGGATCAGGGTAGACACTCTCCAGGTATTCGCAGATAACCTCCGACTCGGCAATGCATTGTCCGTCCACCTCCAGGCTTGGAATTTTGCCGGTCGCGTTGAACGCCTTGTATTCGTCCGACCCCATTCCGCCCGGCGCCGGTTCCATTGGCAGATCTATACCCTTCAGATCGGCAAACATAGTGACCCGGGCGACATAAGGCGAGGCAAGCGCACCAATAAGTTTCATGTTTCTATCCTTTTTAGTTGTGCAGTGTATGGATTATAGGGTGACAGGTTTTCTGAATTTCAATACTGCCCTGTCTGTTCGGCCGCGAATCGAATTGTCAAATACGGGCTGTGAATGATCATCCGTAAAATTACGCAATACATCGCTCTCACCATCAAACAGAAACCCGGCTGCAACGATGTCACGTTTTATCAGTTCCGGGTCGAGGCGATGCAGCGTCCCCCCGGTCGTGACCGGAGCGCCCCGGTCAGCCACGTGATCCACGATACCGAGCACGGCGCCCGGCCGCATACTCCGGAAAATTTCCGCGAGCATCGCTGGTCCGTCGATCTCGGTCCAGCCCATTTCTTCATTGACGAAATACACGTCATGGTAGGCCAGCGTCATCACCACCGCATTGAATATATTGGGCGGCAAGTCCAGTTCGTTATTTTCACCTAAAATTCGCTCGACGTTCGGCAATCTGCCGTTCGCGTAGCGTTCCTCGATCTCGGCGCCGGCAAAACTCGCGAAAGGTGTATTGTTGTGCGCGACGACACGCCCACTCGAACCGACCATGTAAGACAGGAGTTCGGTGTAATAACCACCGCCGGAATACAGATCCAGAACCGTCATCCCGGGCTGAATCCCGAAAAACGCCAGCACCTGATCGGCCTTGCGTCGCGAATCCCGCTTCCGGTCAGCGAGGCTGCGCCGCGGATTATCGATCGCTCTTTCAACGACGGCCGTGGATGGCGGACGGATCGAATCAGCCGCAGTGACAGTTGACGATGCGGCCGCTCCCTTTGCAAGGTTCTCCGACGCGACCGGATCGAGTTGGATGCATCCGCCGATCGATGCAATCAACAGCGTCACGATACCCACCCTGCAACCCGGCCGGCGATCGAATAGCGTCACCGCAGGAGAGCCTCTAGTTCTTCAGCACGGCATACCATTCTTCAATCATACTCATCATGAAAGGGCCGCGCTCTGATCGATGTTGAACTCTGCCATCGGCATCGATGACATAAAGTCGTTCCGGAGAACCGGAATACAGTTTTTCAATGTCATCGTTCATCGTGTCCAGTGCCATCGACATTCGAATCCCATGCTGGCTCATGCAAACCCGGGCAATCTCCGCGCGCTGGTCAGCGGTCTCAGGCTGATGGTACGTCACCCCCTGGGAATGATTGATCTCAACCTGCCAGCCGTCCTCCGGATGCGCCTCCCGCATATAGATTGTCAGGAATGCATACTGATCCTTCAGTTCATCGTATATTTCATTAAACCGGGCGATCTGACCCCGGTACACCGGACAGGTGTAACTGCCGAATAATAACGCGACGGGTTGCCCGCGAAATTCGGAAAGGCGTACAAACTTTCCGCTTCGTTCACCGTCTTCCGACATCAGTTCCGCTTTGAAGTCCGGCGCCTGATCACCGACCTTGGGCGCGGCCGCTTCGATCGGCTCCCGCTCGATGATCAGTTTTTCGATGATGTCCTTGGGCGGCACCATATTCGAGAGGTAGTCGTTGATATCGGAATCCAGTGTCCAGCGCTGCGTATTCATTGTTTTTTCCAGTCAACGGCTGAGGCTTGGATTATCGCAGGCGTGCCCTGCATCAGCCAGATCGCGGAAGACCACCCCGTGGCCACCGTGGACCACGGCGCCCGGAGTACCATAACGGCGTACTGGTGCAGTAGGACGGGCGGCCGGCATGGGCGACGGACGTAGCAGCATGCACGCCTGTTTTCATCGCTATGACCGCTACATCGATCTTCCGGAATCCATCCGGTCTTTCGTCGAGGAATACGCGCCTATGTGGAAGGAGCCACCCAAGGATCTGGATGAAATGCGCGAACTACAGCAGTAGTGCGCATTGAGCTACATGAATCAGGCCCGTGTGAATCAGGCCCGCATGAATCAGGAAATTATTGCGCTCAAGAGGCCGTGAATCGCGTCACCCACCGGCGCCGGCAAATGATCGATCTTGCGTGCCATCTCCTGGGCCGAGACTGAAATTTCCGGCATGCTGATCTTGTCGGTGGGTTCACCGCTACCGAAAATCAACCAGAACGGATTGACGTTCAGGTAACTGGCGATTCGCAGTGCAACGACGGCTGACATCGCTTCTCCGCCGTTGGACTCCCACTTCGAAACTGCCGCATTGGTCACGCCTGCAGAGTCTGCAACCGATTTCTGACTGAATCCGTGTGTAATTCTCGTGGCTCGTAATCTCGCGCCGATGGTGTTCATATGGCCTCTGCCCGGTTGATCATCAAAATTTGGCAGCGCAGCTTGCCACGCAATAGATCAGCGCACCAGTGTTTAGGTTTACAGATATATAGCCCATGTCCGTTCTGTTTCTGATTATTTTTGTAAACGTACTCGGGTTCGGGCTGATCATTCCTTTGCTGCCGTTTTATGTCGAGCGATTGGGCGGCAGTCCGGAAATTGTGACACTGATCGTGGCCTTGTATTCACTGCTGCAATTTCTGACGGCGCCCCTTATCGGCCGGTTGAGCGACACTTACGGCCGGCGTCCGGTCCTGGCGTGGACGACATTGGGCATTGTGCTGGCCCACGTACTGCTCGGGATCGCGGACAACCTGTGGCTCGTCATCCTGGCCCGCTCCTTAGGCGGAGTTATGGCCGGTAATATCGGCGTTGCCTACGCCTACGCGGCGGACATCACGACGCCGGAACAGCGCGCAAGGGCCATGGGCATCCTGTCGGCCGCGTTCAGCCTGGGCTTCATGTTCGGACCCGGTATCGGCGGCCTGCTCGCAGGTTCTGACGTAGCAACGGCAAATTTTATGCTGCCGGCATTTTCGGCCGCCGGCCTGACCCTCATCGCGTGGTGCGGAATCCTGTTGTTCCTGCCGGAGACCGTCCGGCCGGAAGATCGGCGGGCTCATCAAGATGCGCCCAAAGTCAGCATGGGCGAACAAATACGCGTTACCTTTCGCGCCCCGACACTCGCGGTAATGGCGGTCATATCCTTCCTGCTCTATATGGCCTGGACGCTGTTCCTGGCGATTTTCGCGCTGTGGGCAAACCGGGTGCTCGATTACGGTCCCGCGGAGATCGGTTTTATATTTATGTATTCGGGATTGATCGGCGCCGTATCTCAGTTCACGGTCATCGGTCCGCTGGCAAAACGCGTCGGCGAAATAAATGTCGTGCTGTTGAC
>SMVA01058594.1_pt1 | contig 11813 bp, 9 predicted proteins | sample 2456451 | NCBI WGS metagenome assembly SMVA01 (sample SAMN11095933, study PRJNA526329) | marine sediment metagenome | biome: Marine sediment; feature: Surficial sediment; material: Deep marine sediment; isolation source: Hadal surficial sediment | place: Pacific Ocean | collected 2014-05 | depth 0-1...
CCAGAAAGTGGGATTGGGCAGTTTCCAGTAGTACCAGGCATCACCCTGATCCGGGAGAAGCTCGATGGCATCCAGGCGGCTTCCGGCCCAAGCGATCAATGCCGTGAAGGCAAGGCTGCACAAGATGCCACCTAAAAGCGTTAGTACATCACGGCGAACCGTGAGGCGTTGATAAAAGGTGGTTGCAGTCATTTTCTGACCTCTTGCCGCAACCTCCGGGCAGCTCTAAATCGAGCGCGCAGCCAGATGGATGGCCGCTGCATCAACCTCTTGCTTGCGCTCAGGTGTGGGCGATTCGTAAAGACATCGAAGTCATTCATTCTCTTTGTAGTAGTCGCCTCCCTTGTAGTGAAAGATTGTCTAGAATCAAAGGTGGTGAGTCAACTGTCAAAATTACCGGGATGGTCGTATTTGAGAAAAATGTTCTCCTCCTTTGGGCCATTTTGTGTAGGTAAGCCTTAATAAGGGCCCCTCCGACGGTCGAACTACCACATTTCTACCACAGAACTACCCGAACAACAGGAAAAACCAGGCAACAAGAAGGACGTCAGTGATTGAGCAGAAAAGACGAGCCAATGCGCGTGTTGGCTCATAACCCAACGGCCTGAAAACCTTCAAGAGGAATCCGATCTTATGATCCAAAAACGGGTGGCAAATCCGCACAATATTCCTAGGTTAACTTAAAATCCTGTGAGGGTTTCCCTCGTGAGGGTTCGAGTCCCTCCCCGGGAACAATAGAATCAATAAGTTACGAGAGCCCCGTCTCCCCCGAGAATCCCAAAATGGGCGTTTTGTAACCAAAATTGTAACCGCGCCAAACCCATTCCACCCAACTCCACCCAACTCCACCTAAGATAGGGGTCTGACTCCAGACCACATGCGAGTGACTCTGGGATTGGAGTCACCATGATCCTTTTCCGCGGAAGCGTCTAACCCGCGCAGACCCCCTGTTGGTTTTATTTCCAAGAACTGTCAATCTGAACAGTTCCACAGTGACTAGTCGCTGACTTACAGTCCTACCTATGGAGGTGTCCGGCTCCTTTTCGCAGGCTGGTCCATGATTCCCCTATGGCCCGACCGAGGGATACTGGGACGGCACCTGGAAACTCAATGACATTGAGTTGGTTGTGTAAACATGACGATTTACAAAGTCCAATGAGCTCCTGGATATTCTTTGGGACGTTTATTCTAATAAAGGATAGCTACTTCAACTCATTTTAAGCGAGGAGGTGGATCATGTATCGTTTCTCAAGCACCGTTTTAATCTTCGGGTTGATGGGCCTGATTGGTTCTCCTCTCATGGCAGCTCCCCCTGCGGAGGTCGAGCTCCGGGTCATCAACTTTAGAGAGGGCCAGAAGGTGGAATTCCAGATGGTTCCCAGCCAGAGGGTTCCGGGTTCGCTCCTAACCGCCAAGGTGGAATTCCAGGAAGGCCAGCACCGCATTGAAATTTCCTACAATCACATGCAGCCCGCTGTGGTCTTTGGCGGAGACATCAGTTGCTATGTGTTGTGGGCCGTCAATCGAGAAGGAACATACGAAAATCTGGGCGAACTCTGGGTGCGACCGGAAAAAAGAAAACACACGATGGGATACTCGACGGGACTGCGTAACTTCGCCCTGCTGGTGACGGCGGAACCGTATTACCTGGTGAGACGGCCCTCTGAAATGGTCATCACTTACAACGGCGATAGTCAGGATCCCAGGGCACGGTCCACGCCTCTGACCTTTAGCGATTTTGGCCCCATGCCCAGGCACGAGCACGAGACGCTGGCCACGGCCAGATACGACAGCGAAGCCCCGCTGGACATCTTGCAAGCGGAAAGGGTCTATGAGCTCGCCGGACGGCTGGGAGCAGGGCAATATGCCCGGGACATTTATCAGCAGGCCGACATTCGCTTGCAGCAGGCCAGGCAGATGTCCAAGAGTTCGGGCGCCAAGAAGGGAACCCAGGAGTTTGCCCGTAGGTCGGTGGCGAACAGCACTGACGCTATCCAGATCTCCGTACGCCGCCAGCAGGCCGCAGAACTGGAAGAAGCCATCAACCAACAACTGGCCGAGATGGACCAGATGAAAAAGCGTGCTGTAGCGGCCGAAGCTGATGCGAGCCGGACTCGAGAAGAGGCCAACAGGGCTGAGGCAGCGGTACGCGCTTCCAGGACAGAACTTGAACGCATGCAGCGCGACAAGGCTGTCATCGCAACCGAAAGAGCCGTCCTGGAATCGGTTATGGCCGCTCTGCGCCGGGAGAAGGGCGTCCTTGAGGGGCGTCTTCAATACGCCCTCTCACGGGTAGCCGACACCCGTGAATCGGCGCGGGGATACATTCTGAATCTGCCGGACATCCTTTTTGATATCGGCAAGGCCAGTCTCAAGCCCGAGGCCCGGGAGCGAATCGCCAAACTTGCCGGAATCCTGCTCATCATGCAGGAGCAGAACCTGCAGGTGGAAGGACACACCGATTCCACCGGAAACTACGAGTACAATCTCTCACTTTCGGAGGACCGTGCTCAATCCGTGGTCAACTTCATGGCCCAACACGGAGTTCAGCACAACAGAATGAGGGCGACAGGTTACGGTGTCAACCGCCCGCTCTCGGACAATGCGACAGCCGAAGGCCGCAGAAAAAACCGGCGGGTGGAAATCATTCTTTCCGAAAACGAGCTGGCAGCAACCGCACTGCGTTAAACGAAAGAACAGCAGGATTGCGGCTCCTGTGCATGAAGTGGGTCATCTGGCTCCCCAGGGCCACTTAGGTGGGAGCATGGAGGATGTAGCGGCCATGCTTATCAAATCCATTCGCATGTTCCCTTACTATCCAGTACGGGAAGAGATCTCTCCGAGAGAGCAGAACTACGAGAGAGGTTTGAGTGCGAGGCAAGGGCTGTCTCCCAGCCGCAGCCATCCCCATCAGAACTCAGCAACAGGGGGGCAAAACATGAGCAACGAGCACTTCACCCGTCAAGTCCTGCCCAGGGACGAAACAATTGACCATGTCAGCATGCAAGCACTTGCTTCCTTCGTCATCCTGCTGGCAATGTCTCCGGTGCTGCTGGTCCTTGTCGTAGTCTCTATGACCTACCTACTCAGCGCTCTGATTGCCGTAAGTGGGATCCTTGGATAGACAGCGCTGCAAAGCCGGGACGCAAGCGAGTTAACCAGCAATCCGCTCCCACTTCATCCGCTCATCGACCACTTCACCCAGGATAGGGGGCCTGACTCCAGACCACGCGCGCATACGGTCAAGTAGGGTGCGCACCTATGCGGGAGCCACAATCATAGTCCCCAACGCAGACTTGATTTCCGCCCAGGTCGTCAACTGGAGCCTCCATGACGACCAGCGTCGCGCTGCGATTCCGGTGGGAGTCGCCTATGGTACCCAACCTCAGAAGGTGACTGATCTTCTTCTAGAGGTGGCGGCTCACCATCCGGAAGTTTACGATGAGCCAGCGCCGATCGCTATTTTCCATGACTTTGGCGTAGATGCTCTCGAATTCCAACTCCTTGTGTGGATGGGAAACGATCGTTGGTTTCGTGTGAGTGGCGAGCTGAGGACTGCTATCACCCTTGCCCTGACTGAGGCAGGTATCGAGATTCCTTTTCCGCAACGCGATCTACACATACGCTCGATCGATGACTCCGTTTCGCTTCCTGAGAAGGGACCTTCAGAAGGCTAATGAGCACGACTAAGCTCCTCTATTGTTGAGGTTTCGCTTTCCAGCGCACGATGTTGTACTCCGCACCGAAAATCAAAATCAGGGCTGAAAGATAGAGCCATAGCAGTAGGATAATGATCGAAGACAGGGAGCCGTAAATCGCTTCAAAATGGGCTATACGGTCCAAGTAGAGTACAAACACAGACTTGACGAGCTCGAATAGTAAAGCACCGAGCAGAGCACCAGGCAGAACCTGGCGCCACTGGACCTTCACGTAAGGGGCAAGTTTGTAGATCAGAGCGAAGATCAAAAAGACCAGTAACGAGCTCAGAATCCAACCCTGGAGACGCGGAACTTCGACCGAGCCGAGTCCCAGACTCGAGAGCAACCACGGCTTGAGGACAATCTCAATAGCCACCGTGATGCCAATGGATGTGATCATCAGTATTGATACTGCAAAGGCCATCAAGACATAACGCGCTTCCAAGACCAGGTAGAAGTGAGTCTGTTTGGCGCCGAGAGCCCGGTTGACGGCGCGGGTGATGGCTCCAAAGACCTTACCGGCGGTCCAGAGTAGGCCGCCGACGCCGACCCAGGTCATGGTACCGCGGTAGCGCACGACGGCTTCGAGATTGTCCCTTACCAGGATTGCGCTGCCCGGAAATAAGTCGTTCACTACTTCGTAGATGCGAGACTGTAGCTGAGCCGACTCGAGCAAATAGCCAGCCACGGAAAGGACCACGATCAGCAGTGGAAAGATGGAAAAGAAGGACCAGAAGGCTATAGTCGCAGCGAGATCTTCCCCGTGGTTATGCAGTGTTTCGCGGAAGGTCTGAATGAGTAAACTGAACTCCCGTTTCAATACATCTGTCCTTCATTCTTCTCAGACCAGGCCCGCGAAGAAACCACTGACTCCGGTCGTCACCGCATAGACGTCAATGCCGACCGCCAGGTCAGCTGCTTCATCCAGATCGTTTGGTCGATGAGTGCTGCGATGCCGGAAAAAAAGAGAAGGCTCTTTGCAGGGGTCGAGCGATCGTATACATCCAGTGGGGACATACTACACATTTCAGATGACCTGACTGCGATCAGATAAAGAATCGGTGAGGCTCTGGCTAAACATCTTCCAATCGGTTCAGGTTACCGTTCACAAATCACCATTCACCACGACCATCCCACCGAGGTGTTGACCCCAAAGTCGTTTGTCTCGGTTCCTTGGGGAGGAGAGCTGTCATAGTTGTCAAAGGCGCTGACACTCCAGAAGAAGTCTTTGAAGAGCTCGAATCGCATGCGAGTGTCCAGATCTGCACGAATTCGTCCCCAGTCGGTGAAGCTGGGTAGTACGGTCAAGGTGGTGGTGATATCCATCTCCGGATCTTGAAAGGTGAACAGTTCATACTCAATCGTTCCCGTACCCTCTATGTTGCTTTGGGCCGGATCAGAGCCGGTAAACTGTTCTCGGGTAAAAACCGCTCCTCCCCGAACGGTCAATAAACTTCTGTTGTTCTGGATCACATGTCGTCCCAGGTCCCCGCCAAAAACGCCGCGAATATCCAAGTCCAGTTCCTGATTTTGAGTAAAGGTAGCCAGTCCCGTCACCAACCATCGATCAGAAAAAAACGGGTCCAGTCGAAAGTGAGTACATTTCTGGTGTTACTCTCAACATCCTTCCGATCGCTAAAAAGAGAGCTGAACGTGGTTTTCAACTGGCGAATTTCGGTACGAGTCGTCGCTTCACCCCCCAGAGTCCACTCAGTGGCCCGATTGGCCCGGGCAAAACTGAAGCCCAAATCCACATAACCCTCCAACCGGGCCCAAAAGCCCGCTTCCAGTTGAGTCAGCCGCACCACCGAGGTTTGGTTCAGGGTGTTTCTGGAACTCTCCCCGATAATCTCCATCGTCTGGGGCTCAGCTGCCGGGGCAAGTGAGCCGAAGGTTTTCAGCCCTGTCTCGGTTTCCACCTCAAAATCCCACTGGCTGGTCACCCGTGCAACGTCTTCCCATTCAATCGCGACTGTGCCCATCGAATCGGTGCTCAAACTCAGTTTTCCCCGTTGGAGTGACTTGATCTCTCCTGTGACATGATCCCCGTTTTTAAGGATCACCACATCCGTTTTGTCATGCGCCAACAGAGGGCTGTTCATCCATTCGGAAGTCACGGTAAAGAAAAGAAGTACCGCAGGCAGTAACGAAGTTCCTGGCTTGATCATCTCATGGACCTCCAACATCGGAATCGGTTGGCGTGACGGTCGGCTGTGCGTGTTCCATCGCCGACCCCCAAAGCTCCCAAACGGTCATAAACAGGGCGCCCACGATAGGGCCTATGACGAGACCGGCGACACCGAATAAAAGGAGTCCTCCAAGGGTCGTCAAGAGCACCATCAGGTCCGGCATCTCGGTGTCCTTCCCGATCAGCAGTGGCCGCAGGACATTATCCGCGGTCCCAACCACCAGGGCACACCAGACCGCCAGACCAGTAGCGGCTTCGTACCTGCCGATCATCGCCAGGTAAAACACTGCGGGCACCCAGACGAGGGCCGTACCGATCCCAGGCAAGATGGACAACAACGCCATGACGGCAGCCCAGAATACTGCACCGCCGATCCCCGCCACTGCAAACGCGGCGCCGGCAAGCCCACCCTGCACGATCCCGATCACGAGCGTGCTCTTCAATGTTGCCCGGGCCACGGAGGTGAAGGTCGCCACGAGGAGTTGCCGGTCGTCGGAAGACAGCGGTGTAAAGGCGAACATCCAATCGAGGATCTTCCGTCCATCCTTGAGAAAATAGAACATGGCGTACAGTGCAACGAACAGCATCAGGAAGAACTTCGCCGTGCCCTGGGTGGCGACCACCACCTGCTGAGCCACGAAGGACGCGGCTTGAGCAGCCAGTTGGCCGGTCTTTTCAACGATCTGGTCCTGATAGGGAAGCAGTTTTCGAAGCACCGGGGTTTCCTCGATGCTCTGCTGCAGGCCATCTACCTTGCTTAAATATTTCTCATATTCCGCAAGCCAGGACTCCAGACTCACGCTGACCTGGGCGGCTTCGTAGACCAGAACACCCAAAAAGAGGAGTGTCGGCACGATGATGATGATCACGGTCAACAGCACGGTCACTATCGCGGCAGTGCTCTTGCGTCCCCGCAAAAGACCGACGACTCGACGGTAGGCCGGGTGCAGGACACCTGCTAGAACCGCTGCCATGACCACGGCCAGAACGAACTTTTCTACGACCAGGAAAAACAGTAGTGAGATGCCGATCGCCAGCAGCAGCAAAAAGACGACACGCGGTCGCGCTGAATCGGAATTCCTATTGTTCACTTAAAGGATCTCTTCCACTGTGCCTCCCAGAGATCGCCCGGCTATTCCCAGGCTGATCAATGCGCCGCCATCCAAAATCAGTTTTATGCCTATCAGGATGCCCACGGCAGAATCCCCGGAAAACGGCCACTGAAACCAGATCATCGCTGCCAGTGCAATGCCCATGATGCCGTTCAACAATACCCCGCTCCCTCCCCCGATCGGTCTTAACTGAAAGGAATAAATGACCCCTAAAATACCGTCTACAAAGAAGTAAACAGCAAGCCAGATACTCAGTGCCTGAACACCGGCATCGGGATTGATTGCCAGCCAGAATCCCACAAAGACCATCAGCGCGCCAAACAGAAAACGGAGAATGGCCGATCCCCAGGTTAGACCAATAAATGCGAACATTGCCCTGATCACACCGCCCGCAATAAAGAACAGCCCGAGGATCACGGAAATCGCCATTCCTGTCTGAAACGGCACGATCAAACAGATGACCCCGAGAACGGCCAGTACAATGCCGAGTATCAAGACGCGTTGACTGAGTTGTTTCACGCTTTTGCCTACTGTTGATGTTAATGACATAGCGAAGCCCCCCGTTTTGGTTGTGAAAGCTCCTAAGTCCTCACGTTCGGCTCAACCTTGTCGACTGTCAATATTGACAGCTGCCTTTACCTCAAGAGCGGGTGTAACATCGAAGTGGGCATATTGGAAGCGAAAGGGAATCAGGTGATCGCTGAGTTTAAGGCCACCTAGGATAGAGATCCTCATGAAGCTGCTGCTACAGGTCGCAGGCTACGAATTGACTGGTGTCGCCGCTGTCACAGCGGCGAGTATCCTCTTTCTTCTGATTCTCTGGCTCCTCAAGATACTGTTTGGCAGACTTTGCAACCGTTTAGATAGATGGCGCGACTCGGGCAGGGCTGCTCTCAAGGTTAAGCGCTTTGAGCTTCTTTCCGTTTTCTCAGCGCATCAACTGCTGACGATTTCTCTAAAAGTGCCGCGGGCACTCGTGACTCTGGCTTTACTCGATGTTTACGTCCGGTTTGTGCTGAGCCAATTCGAAGCCACCCGGAATATACTCAGTGAGTATGGAGAGCTGATCTGGGGACCCTTGGGCCAGCTTGGCCAAGCCTTTCTTGGTTACTTGCCCCGCCTTTTTCAACTCCTAGTCTTGGTGGTTGTAGCCTACTTTGTTCTCAAGCTGCTGTATGCCCTCTTTCGGTCTGTGCAAGAGGGTGATGTGGAGATCCGGGGCTTTTATCCCGATTGGGCGGTGCCGACCTACAAGCTGGTTCGCTTTTTCGTCCTGATGCTGGTGGTGATCTCCGCTCTACCGCTACTGCCCGGTTCTAGCAGCGATACCTTTCGGGGGGTTTCAATTTTCGTGGGTGTCTTGGTGGCCTTGGCTTCTACGTCGGCACTGGGCAATGTGATCTCAGGTTTGGCCCTGATCTACACACGGGCCTTTCAGATCGGCGACTGGGTACAAATCGAGAACTCGACGGGGGAGGTCATCCGGACCTCGCTGATCGCCACCCGGATCCTAACTCGTCAAAACGTAGTGGTCACCGTTCCCAACGGCAAGATACTTGGCGGTCACGTCTCAAACTTCAGTGCGATGACCCGTAAAGGGCAACCACTAGTCGTTCAGGTCAACGTGAGCGTTGGGTATGAAGTAGCCTGGCGCCGGGTCCACGAGCTGTTGGGTGCCGCGGCCGGAGATACCCAAGGAGTGTTGACTCAACCTGCTCCTTTTGTGAGAGAAGAGAGCCTTGATGCTTTCTCAGTCATTTACGAACTCAACGCCTTCATAGATCGTCCTGATAGTATGCAGGAAATCCGCGCCCAGCTGCTCCGAAACGTCTTGGACAGGTTCGAACAGAGTGGGGTGGAGCTTCTGACTCCAGATCACATGCGAGTGACTCAGGCATTGGAGTCACCATGATCCCTGTCCGCGGAAGTGTCTGACCCGCGCAGATCTCCTGGTAGTTCTTCCAGATGTCAGTTTTTTTTCCAAGAACTGTCGGTCTGAACAGTTTCCCCATGACTAGTCGCTGACTTACGCTTCTACCTATATGACCAACCAAACCTAAGAAGGGGGGAAACGAAATGACTGAACAAGCGCCCATCTTAAGAGCGGCTTCCCAGGCAGGAACACTCTGGGGATTTGCGACCGTGATTCTGGGAGTACTGGCCATTATGGCGCCAATGCTCTCGGGAATTGCAGTGTCAATGATAGTAGCCATACTCTTGATGGCTGCCGGAATCGCCCGAACGACCTTTGCCTTCAAAGCCGAGTCCTTTGGCAAGGGAGTCCTGGTCTTTTTCTTCGGTGGGTTCACGATACTTTGCGGCCTGGTCATGCTGGCGAGACCGTTGCTGGGGCTCGCCTCGATCACCCTGGTGCTGGTTTCCTATTTTCTGGTGGACGGCGTGATGGAAATCGTCGCGTCTTTCCAGTTGAAGCCGCAGAAAGGATGGGGCTGGATGCTGGTGGGGGGCATCGCGACACTCGCCTTAGCCTTCATGATCGGATCGGAGTGGCCCTTTTCGGGTGCCTGGGCCATTGGCGTCTTGGTGGGTGTCCGGCTCCTTTTCGCAGGCTGGTCCATGATCGCCCTGGGCTCGGTAGGGGACGCAATAGCGGACGAAGTGAACGCCGCTCCGGTCGGCTCTTAGTCACTTACTTCATTCTCAAGGTTCTTTTAGAAGGAGGAAACAATGGGACTTTTTGGAGATGATGAATTACAGGATGAGCGCTTAAACGCGCTGGAAAATCATTTACGCCGTCTGACCGAGGCGGTGCAACAAAACCAACTGGACCTGGCCGCCAGTCAGATCAAGGTACTCGGTCTCGAGGCCCAGATTGGCGAGAAGGTCTCGGCTACGGACTTCGATCCGATAGTGATCGATCTCAATGAAAAGCTGGGTAAGGCTAGAGTGGTGATCGAGGAGGCATCCAAAGTCGCGGAGGGCAGTTGGGTGGCGTTACAGAAAGGTGTGAGCGAGTCCGTCGGTATCCTTCGATCGAGTATCGAAGCGGCCTCCAGGCAGGCGGACCACCCTGACAGGTGAAAAGGCGGGAAAAATGTTGACTATGAAACGACTATGGGGACTATTCACCTTGGTTGCGATGTCTGTGGCTGCGAATGCCCAGGACAAGCCCAATATCAGCGCCTACACGTTAGAAAAGAATCTGTGACACGCTCGCAATTGCCAAAAAGACGCCAGTAAATCTACAAGTTGAGAGGAGTCTGGTGCCGATAGCCCTGACCCCGGCAGGTCTCGGTCCCGTAAAGTCCCAAGTCGTGCATCCTCGGCTTGCCCTTCCTAACTTAATTTGGTGCCAGACCTCCTTTAACTCATTGATTTATGGGGTCAATTTCGGGAACTACGTGCGTGTCACCGGGCACCGATGGGCACTGTAACAAATGACAGTTGCGGGAAACGGACATTAAGATTATTGTCCTTAGTTAGGACCAACAGGTGTTCTACTGACGAGACTTATTGAACATGAGAAGGAGGATTTCCATGACCAAGCGAACTCAACGATTGTGGCTCCTGGCGACGGTGGCTATTTTGGCCCTATCCGCCACTGCCGCAGCGCAGGACAAACCCAACATTCTGGTCGTCTGGGGCGATGACGTCGGCAACACGAACATCAGCGCCAACACGCACGGCGTGATGGGCTACCGCACTCCCAACATCGACCGCATCGCAAACGAAGGCATGCGCTTCACCGACTACTATGCCGAGCAATCCTGCACGGCCGGCCGAGCGTCCTTCATTCTCGGCCAGAGCGTCTTCAGAAGCGGCCTTAGCAAGGTCGGTCTCCCCGGCGCCGAGCTGGGATCCCACCCGGATGATCCCACCATCGCGCGCGTGCTCAAAGAGCTGGGGTACATGACGGGGCAGTTCGGCAAGAACCATTTGGGTGATCAGGACAAGCACCTGCCCACGGCGCACGGCTTCGACGAGTTCTTCGGCAATCTGTACCACCTCAACGCCGAGGAGGAGCCGGAGAATGAGGACTACCCGGGCGAGATGATCCTGCCCGACGGCCGGACTTTCCGCGAGGCATTCGGTCCGCGCGGTGTGATCCACTCCTGGGCCAACGGGGATGGCACGCAGCGCATTGAGGACACGGGTCCCCTCACGAAGAAGCGCATGGAGACGGTGGATGACGAGACCAGCGATCGCGCGATCGAATGGATCCGCGAGCAGCACGCCGCCGGCAAGCCCTGGTTCTGCTGGTGGAACGGCACGCGCATGCACTTCCGCACCCACGTCAAGGAAGAGCTGCGCGGTATCTCCGGGCAGGATGAGTACTCAGACGGTATGGTCGAGCACGATATGCACATCGGCAAGTTCCTCGTTCTCCTCGAGGAGCTCGGCATCGTCGACAATACGCTGGTATTCTACTCGACCGACAACGGCGTTCACATGAACACCTGGCCCGACGGTGGAATGACACCCTTCAGCAGCGAAAAGAATACCAACTGGGAGGGCGCCATGCGGGTGCCCGCGTTCGTCCGCTGGCCCGGACACATCGAGGCCGGTTCCGTCACCAACGGGATCTTCCATCACATGGACTGGCTGCCGACCCTTGCGGCAATCGCCGGTGAGCCCGATGTGAAAGAGAAGCTCCTCACCGGGTATGAAGCCGAGGGCAAGACCTACAAGGTCCACCTCGACGGGTACAACCAACTGCCCCTTCTCACGGGTGAGACGGATGAATCGCCACGCAAGGAGATCTTTTACTTCTCGGATGACGGTGATCTGACGGCGCTGCGGTACGAGGACTGGAAGCTCATTTTCTTGGAGCAAAAGACCGAGGAGACCTTGCGC
>SMVA01185065.1_pt1 | contig 11810 bp, 12 predicted proteins | sample 2456451 | NCBI WGS metagenome assembly SMVA01 (sample SAMN11095933, study PRJNA526329) | marine sediment metagenome | biome: Marine sediment; feature: Surficial sediment; material: Deep marine sediment; isolation source: Hadal surficial sediment | place: Pacific Ocean | collected 2014-05 | depth...
CCAAGATCTTCGTGGTTGGGCCGAAGCAGGTCCGCAAGATGCTGCAGCTCACCGAAGTGACATCCGTTGACTACCAGGCCGTCAAGGCTCTGGCCGGCAACGGCATGGTGCCGCGGTGGATGGGCTTCGACTGGATCATGTCCAATCGTCTCCTCGTTCCGGCGTCTGACCAGCTCGACTGTCTGGCGTTCACGCGCCGGGCGCTCGGCCTCCAGGTCAACAAGGACATCACGGCCCGGATTGCCGAAGATCCTTCCCTGTCATTCGCATGGCGGATCTATTGCTTCCTGGTCATGGGTTGCGTGCGCGTCGAAGATCGCGAGATCGTTCGCTTCAAGGCGGCCGACACCCTCGTTTAAGGAGAATTATCATGGCGATTTCACCATCGTTTTCCATCACAGAAAATGACCTGGAGGCTCATCTCCTTCAGGCAACGAACCAGAAGGCCAGCGTGGATGCGGAGATTACGTTCCGCTCTACGCCTGAACTGGTGACGTTGGCGGCTGATTTGGCGGATGTGATCAACAACATCCCGCTACAGCTTGCCATTATCCGGGTTGGCGGCGCGTAAAGAAGCTACGTCTCTGCACTCACCCCGTCAGAGACGGAAACGGTTGGGGGGCTCGGTGGCCCCGGCCCCCCGACTTTTCAGGAGGATATCCATGACCAAACGCTCGACAACTGACAGCACGAGTAAGCGCGTGAAGCGCGACCCCCGAGGAACGCGCGAAGGTTTCGAGACGGTTCTCGCTGGCGTAGACGAAGCCAATGCGGTAACCATCGAGCAGAGAGGCAACGCCACCCAGGCAGCCTTCAACACGACCAACCCGTCCAACGATCACAACGGGACGATCGTCTAAGCTCAGGAGCCCACATGTCACAGCGCACAGGCATTCCCCTCAACATGGTCGCTAAGGCCAAGAAGATGATCCGCGACGGCGTCAGCATTGAGCATGTCGCGCAGCATTACCGCTGTCCTGTTTCCACCATCCAGTCGCTGGCAGATAAGCAGGACCCGCCGGAGCCGCGCGTCGATGATGTCGAGGAAGAACCGACAGAAGAAAACACGGCTCCAGACCCGGCACCCAAAAAGGCAGCCAAGAAGGCCGCCACCGCCACAGCGTAGACTGACATGAGGACCCCCTATGGCCACTTCACAGGTGAATATCTGCAATCTGGCACTGGGCTGGCTCGGCGCTGATCTCCTCACCAGCCTTACTGACGGCAATATCGAAGCCAGGCTTTGCCGGGAGAACTACGACAGCGCCCGCGATGCTGTGCTCGAGGACCACGCATGGACCTTCGCCAATGCGCGGCGCACTCTCAACCCCGACCCGATCGCGCCGGAGTTCGGCTTCGAGCAGCGGTTCAGGCTGCCGGCCGAGGTCATCCGCGTGCTGTCGGCCAACGCCACGGTGCGCGACGACAACCAGACCGTCTGGGTGAGGGAAGGTAATTTCCTGCTCTCCAACCACGAGGTCTTGCACATCAAGTACACGCGGCGGGTCACTGAGGAGATACTGTTCTCTTCCAATTTCGTGCAAGCTTTCGCCAACAGGCTGGCCGCCGATCTTGCCCTGCCGATCACCGAGAGTCGCTCCATGGCGGAGCATCACTGGAAAGCTTACATGCTCAAGCTCGCGGGCGCCGCGGCTACTGATGGCATGCAGGGGACCAGCCAGACTATTCGTTCCAATCGCCTGCTCGGAGCGCGCAACGGCTTCTTCCCTGGGTCCGGGGTCTTTGGCAACATTGGATCGGACGGGCCGTGATCCATGACGCAGTACAATGATGCAAGATGGTGGAACCAGACCCTCTCCCTCAATTACCTGCTCGGTGCGGGGCTGTTGTATGAGGTGGGCATTCCCAGCTTTTCCCTGGCCGCAGGGATTAGCCGCTCTTTCGGTGGGGTAACCGGCGATCTCCCCGTTTATATTGCACTTGTGAATGTTCAAGTTATCGGTTCCCGCAACGTCCGGTTTGAGAACTTCGTTGGGGGTGCTATCTCGGGAGGGAACACACGTCCCCAGCTTCCGAGGAACCACTTCCGTCCGATCCTGCCGACGCCTTTTGTTTCCCTCGAGGACGATGTGACCGTGGATGTAGCGGGCACGCTGGTGTCTGTTTCTTCCTTCTCTGATACCAGTCCTACCGGATCGGCTGCGCTCTTCATTCAACAACCCAACCAGCTTTACTACACGACCGTCACCAACGACGATAACCAAGCAGCTGATAGCATCGCGGTCGCCCAGCTGATGGCACGATACAGGGACAGCACATCATGAGCACAGCACTTAACGATGCCATCTTCGCGGATCTGATCGTTCACCCCGGCGCGCTGAATGACAAGAAGCTGGCTGGGCTGAAGACTAATATCGTCGATGCGCTGGCACCGCAGAGCACGATCATGGATGCCGTCAATTCGCTGGGCGTGCAGGAGAGCTTCAGGGGGGCGATCTCCGACACCAAGCTGGCCTACTTCCTCGCCAATGGAGCCACCGCCAAGGATATAAACGACGCCGCCCTGGAGTTCTGGCTCGCCGGCGGGCTGGCTACTCCGGTCGAGCTGGTGCTGGCCCGCTACTCCGCGCTCTCGGCAGGAGAGATCTCCGCCATCACGGCCTTCGTCGAGGGCCTGGAGGCAGACGGGGCGTGGGACAATATCACCGAGGTCTACGCACCCTGCCTCAACGCCACCGACTTCCTCATCGGCATGAAGCACCAGACCTTGCAGCCGTCCGCTAATCCACCTGTCCACACGGCGGGGGAGTTCGTCGAGTTCAGCAACAACAACATGCACTATCTGGATGAAGTGAACTTCGACACCTTCGCCACGGTGGAAGGTTTCATGGGCGTTTACAATGTGTTCACCGGGGCCGACACTACGGGCAACAGCGATATGTTCGGCGTTGCCGATGTGGCTGGCAACGAGTGCTATCTGCGCTGGCGGGGCACCGATACCACCGACTTCAACGACATCTACAACGTCACCGGCAGCACCCCGAGGACGGCGGCCAATGCCCGGCCCACCGGGGACATGGTCGGCATGGGTCTTGAGGGGACCGATATATTCAACCTCTCCCCCGGCGGGATCATCACCAAGGCGACACGGACACCGACACCGGTCCCGGCAGGGTTCCCATGTCAGTGGCACGGCCAGAACCTGCAAGGCACACCGGCGGCAGGCAACATGGCCAACTCGCGATACTCGCTGATGCTTCAGGCCAACGGCCTGTTATCCTCCGTTGCCCAAGGGACGGTTCGGGCACGTTGCCTCCAGTTCCTCAGAGACATCGGAGTAACGGGGGTTCCGGTAACCTGATGCCATATTTCCCGGTAGATGACTTCACCCGCATCAATACCGATGCGCCGATGTCTGTCACCGTGGCCGGCGCCACCGTTACGTGGCAATCCCCGACCTCGCCTTCGGCCAATATCTCGGTCACCTACGCCGACAATGCAGAAGCTATCGAGGTGCGTGATGCCTTCGTCTTGTTCGCCAATGCCCACCCTCTGTATGAACAGGTTCTCGGCGGGTGGGTTTCGCAGGAAGAGGTGAAGGGCGCCATGGAGCACCTCGAGAGCAGAGGCTTCACGGAGCAAGAGGCCATCAGAGCGGCGGTCACTTCCAAGATGGCCGCCCTCGCAACCATTGCGGTGGAAGAGATAGTGGATGCCTAAGCTGTTCCCGATAATGTCCTCGTTTGCAGCCGGCGAGACCACGCCGCGTTTCCGCCTGCGCGCCGATACGGCCGTCTACAAGAATGGCGTGGAGATCATGGAGAATTTCATCTCCACCAGCCACGGGCCAGCGCGGAAGAGGGGAGGGTCGCTGTTCGTAAGCACCACGCCGGGTGACGGGGGGTCGATATATCCTTTCGAGGTAAGCACGGCGACGGGCTTTATCGTCACCTTCATCAAGACTTCCGGCGCAAACCCCGCACGGCTCGAGGTCAATGACGAGGGAGGTGCGACACAGACCCCGGCGTCGGAGCAGCTCGTCAATCCGAATATGGACAACGCCGAGCCAGACTGGCCGAAAGCCACGTCAAACGACGGGACCGTTTCATATAGCAGCGGGAAAGTAATCCTTTTCAGCCGTTTTGCGGCGATCTCCCAGACGGTAGTCGCGAGTATTCTGGATGTCGGGGATGAGGTCCAGTTCTCGTATAACGTCAAATCGGGCCCTTTCATCGACCCGGTGGTCCCCGAGCTGAGGGTGACCATCGATTTTACCGGCGGGGACAGCTTCACCTTCGACCACGGGCTCAATACGTCAAGCAAGCAGCGCACCCAGGTTTTCACTCTGACCCAGGGTGGGGCCAACCAGGGTTTCACGGTCACGTTCCAGAATAGAGGGTTCGGCACCAACTACACGATCAATTCCGCTTCGGTGACGGGGACAACGACACAGGAAGGGGTTTCCTTCGATCTGACACTGGCTTCGGGGAATGTTTCCGCCGACTGGGATGACGACGACATCACCAACCTGCAGATCGATGCCCCCTCCGGTGACGACGCCATCTACATCACCACGCCGCGCAAGCCGGTTACCAAGCTCAGCTACGATGTTGCGGCAAATCTCTGGACGTTCGGAGAGGTGGCGTTCACCAACCCGCCGGTCGAGTGGAGCGCCACATCCAATCCCGGCGCGATCTGCTTCTTCCAGGGGAGGCTGTGGTTCGGAGGATCTCCAGACGACCCCGAAACCTTCTGGGGCAGCAAGTCCAATAACTTTGAGGATTTTAATCAGGGGACAGGGACGGGTGATGATGCTGTTACCTTCACGCTAGACCAGAAGGGAATTATCCGCTGGATGCGGGGGGCGAAGAACCTTGTCATCGGAACTTCAACCAACGAGTTCATTGTCACAGGCGATACCGGTGGCGAGACTGTGGCCGGCGACAACGTCAGGATCGAGCGTCAGTCCTCCTTTGGGTCGGCGCCCGAGCAGGCCATACAGGTGGGCAACAAGATCCTCTACATCTCGCCTGACGGGCGCAAGGTGCGGGAGATCGGTTTCGAGTGGACCGACGAGCAGTGGGTGTCTCGCGATCTGACCTTCAACTCCGAGCACATCACGGACTTCGGCAGGGAGCTCATCAGGATACAGTGGGCACAGAACCCCGACACGATCCTGATCGGCATAGGGCTGTCGGGGGAAATCATCACTGCGACCTACGAGAGGTCTTACGACATCATCGGCTGGCACCGTCAGAAGATAGCGGGTCCCGACCCGGCCAACCCGGCGCAGGCACTCGATACCACGGTGCTGCGAAAGGACGGGATTGACGAGCTGTGGGTGCTGTTCCGGCGCAACCAGGCCGGCCTCGAGGGCGACCTCTTCCTCGAGAAGTTCAACGCTAATACCTTCCTCGACAGCTCATCTGCATTTGATTTCGATGCCGGGAAAAGTGATACGTTCACCATGGCTCACCTGCCCAACCAGACCGTGCAGGTCCTGACCCGGCAGCTCGTGAACGGAGTACTCCAGGCGGCCGCCATCCACCCCCCTGTTACGTTGGACGCAAACGGAGAAGGGAAGATCGATTACGAGGCGTCCTTCATCGAGGCCGGGTTTGGCTATGATAGCAAAATACTCACGATGCCCGTTGACCAGTGGAGCGAAACAGGGGCGATGCGGCCACACATGATGCACTGGAACAAGATCTATGTCGCGATCAACGCCTCTCGCATGCCATTGATCAATGGTGAGCGGCCGGCGGAGCGAACGCCAGCATCGTTGATGGATACCGGCGAGCCGTTGCGAACGGAATATATCAAGGTGCAGAATCTCGGGCACGACAGGGACGAGCAGGTTGAAATTATACAGGACCTTCCCTTTGAATGCGAAGTGCTTGGCATATTTGGGGAGCTGGCCGATGACCCAATGTGACGTAAGGCCGGCATTCCCCGCTGACGCCCCCATGATGCCTGCTTACATTTTCGAGCGCAGCAAGCACAATTTCGTGTTGAGCATTGGGGGCGTCGATATGGGCGTGGGTGGTTTCGAGAGTGCAGGTATGCAACATCTCTACCAGGCGTGGATGTTCCCTTTTGAGGACTTGCACGGGCATGAGATAGTGGTTGTCAGGGCGGTAAGGAGGATCATAACTGAGGTGATGAACACCACACCGTCCCTGATGCGAATACAGACGCAGACCCACGCGATGGATCGGTTGTCATATCGTTTCGCTATGGTGTGCGGTTTTGAGGCGGAAAGCCTCATCATTTCGGGAGCTCCCGATGGTGGGGATATGATAATGTTTCGGATATTGAAAGGACACTGACATGGGACCAGAAATCGCGCTTCTAACAGCGGCCATAACCGCAGGCACGGCGGGCTATACCGCCTATCAGCAGCACCAGACCGGCAAGAAAAACGAGCGTCTGGAGATGCAGGAGACGAACGAACAGGCGCGGCGTCTCGAGGATCAGCAGAAAGACAACCTTAAGCGGGGTCGGGCCTATGCGGCGTCGTCGGGCACGCGCCCCGGCACGGGTTCGCAGCAGACTTTCCTGTCCAATGTGGGCAAGCAGCAGGAGAAGGAACTTGCGTGGCTCAGATACGCGGGGGTGAGCCGTGCGGGCATGCAAGGCGACAGGGCAACGGCGGGTGCTGTGACCACATTTGGCCAAGGGCTCGCCAGCGCAGGCCAGTCCTACGGCGACTGGTGGTCGAGCCGCTCGAAAGACGTAGCCTGGACGACGACATCAAAGCCAGCTTGATCGGGCACAGGAGTTTTTCATGAAGATCCCCGGCGCTATCAGAACGGGTGTGCAGTCCCTGGGCCGCCACGACATCTCTGCGGCGGGGACCGTGGGAGGTGCGATCTCCCAGGCCGTGGGCGGGATTGCCAAGGTCGGAGAGGCCTGGGCCAAGGCCGAGAGAGCCGCTACCGACGCCGACATCTGGGCTGAATACAGCTACCTCGACAGCTATGAGCAGAAACGGGCGACCGGCGATCTGCAAGATGTGCCCTCGTCCATGCTGACGAAGGGCCAGGCCGGAGGGGCTAAGGTGCAGACTGATGGCACTTACAAATCCTACGAGGTGGGCCCCGGCATGTATAGCCGGAGAATGGCCAAACATCGGGACCGGCTCTATAAATCGATGGCATTTCCGCCATCTAGGGATCTGGCGCGCAAGATCCAGTTCGCGACCATGCGCGGCAATGACAAGGTGCAGGTCTACCATCTGAAGAAGGCCAAGGCACGGATGACCGGACAGATCGTAAGTGCGGCGCAAACCCATGTGGACAATGTCACGGCCGACACACGCGGCGATGCGGTGGCTGCGGTCAACGAGGCTTCCAAGAAGCTGTCAGACAGCGGGCTGATGTCTTGGGGTAAGGCGGAGGAATGGCGTCGTGAGCAGCTCGGAAACGTGGATTTGCGGCTCTATAATGACGCCTATATGCAGTCGATAGAGCGAGGCAACGATGCTCCTTTGCAGGCCTATCAGGAGCGTCTGCTGTCGGGGGACCACTTCCTCAGTACCAAGCAGGAGGGGGCGGCGTACAAGGCAGCGGAGAATGGCATACAGGATCTCAAGGACGAGATCGAAAAAAACATGGGGGAGAGGCAGGACCTTGAAATAGTCAGTGTCACCGCCCGGCAGGATGCGGGCGAATCCATATCAAACGACGATCTCTATGACATGGCCGACATGAAGATTATCAGCCCGGAAGATGCTCTCAAGGCCATTGGCCATAACCGGGCCCTGACCAGGGATGCCGCCAAGGTTGTCGAGGACGATGGCGTCAAGGCCGAGTTCGAAAGTCGTCTCCAGTCCTATTACAACGGCGATGAAGATGCCCCCACACGCAAGGAGCTTGAACGTGAGTTGCTTGAGTTGCGAGGCGTGGATACGGTCGGGGAACAGACGAGCACGGTCAGGATCAGCAGCGCGACATACAAGGATTTGCGTGCCCGGATAGGCCAGGCACCAGCCCAGGCGAAGCGCATCCCCGGCTACACCAAGACCATCGCTGATATCAAGCGCGACCTCGCAGGGGTGTCCGGTGGCATGAGCCTGGGGCTTGTGGCGGAAAACCGCAGGCTGGCCGTGACCACGGCCTTGAGGGGGCTTGATGAATATATTTCAGGCGGCGGTGCCAAACCACAGGAGTGGTGGGCAAGTGCGCGGCAGCTTTACATGAATGAGGAACAGCTCGAGGCCATGACCGAGAGCCAGCGCGCCATGCTGTCGCGAGTGCTCGTGGCCACTGACAAGAAGCCCATTACGGCATCGGAGCTGGAACTTATGCAGCGGGCAGACGACACCCCGCTGGTTATAGACTGGATCGCGAGCAAGCAGAAGGTGAGTGATCTGGAAGAGGATAATACCATCGGGCCCAAGCGGCACAGGGAGCTGATCAACCAGATAGATAGATTGGAGAAGGGCCTTGGACGTTAACGACATATTGTTGCAGGGGGCCGAAGCCAGCGAGCTTGAGAACACGCCGGGCGATATTTCCGTGCGCGAGCTTGAGATGAAACGGGAGCGCGAGGCGGCGGCTCTCAATGCCGAGGCCACGAAGAAGGCCATGGTGGCGACGAACCTCGAGAGCAGCGGGCCGAGCAGCGACGACTATGACTATGAGGCGGCGCACCGCGAGGGCCAGGGCTTCGCCAAGGATGACGATGGCGGCTCCACGCTTAAGAACCGGTACGCCCGGCCGCGGCGCTACGGCATTGCCGGGTATGACATGGCCAATGGCGACCGTGTTATCGACCACGGCCTGGGTGAGGCGGGCGATGAATGGGTGCGCTCCGGTGTGGATGCGTTGCGGGGGTCCCACACCTCCACGACGCGGGGGACACCGATATCGGACACGCCGTCTTTGGCTCGTATAGCGTACGCCTATGCGTCTGCCGGCGGGACGGTCGAGGAATACAAGGCCGCGGTCGGCCCTCAACACGCAGAGAAAGCGGACGTCGCGTGGGACGCTGCGGAGAAGACCGATTTCAGGATGCGGGTTGGCACGGATCTGGAGCGAGCCGCCCAAGAAGCTGAAGAGATGCAGGGCTTCGATGCGACCGAGGAACCACCTCGTGAGATCGAAGATCTTTTCGACCCGGCGAACATGATGCGGAATCCCGACTGGATGCGCCTTGGGCGCGCCATGTATCCGATGATGGAGGGGGAGGATTTCACCGGCACCGACGTGGAGATGAACGACTGGGCGCTGGAATTCATGTCGGCTTTCAACAACAACATCCCCGCCATGGCGTCTGTGATAACGCGGCTCACCGATGCCGATCCGGACACGCAGCAGGCGTTTCTCGAAATGATGTACATGTATGACGATGTGGCGGATTTCGATCTGGGCGTGTTTGGCCGGGCGCTGAAATACTATGCCATGGACCCGTTGACGTATGTGGGTGTGGGCGTCGGCAGCTACGTAGCCAAGCAGGCGACCAAGAAAGTTGCCCAGGCCTGGGTGAAGCGGATCATAACCAATGCAGCGGCAGGTGGGGTCGAGGAAGGCATCCTGTCCACGGCCAGGGGCAGTGTCCGGCAGAAAGCTGAAATCGAAGCAGGTGCCAGGGAAAAGGCAGACTTGGGAGAGCTGGCGCAAGGCGTTGCAATCGATACCGCGATCGGCGCGGTTGCCGGCGGTGTGTTGGGAGAGGCTTTCCACTACGGCTTCAAGCTGATGAAGGGAGCCATCCCCAAGAACACCAAACCCACAGCGATGGCCATCTACCGCAAAGACATCGCGCCGAGTGCTCCGCTCGAGCCCCCGTCCTTCGAGAGGGGGATCAAGTGGGATGAATCGGTGACCAGGGAGAACATCCGGTTGCATCTCCAGCGCGACCCGAAGAACTACCCAGGAGGGCCCAAGAACCCCCGTACGGTGATCAAGGGGCCCAAGGGGCTGCCTGACATCGTTGTGGGAGCCATCACTGCCAAGGATTGGTTCAAGCGCCAGGAGAAGCTCCTGAACAGCCAGGAGATCTCCGAAGCGAGCGGTTGGTACAACTCCGTGCTCAGCACCTTCACGGAGCGCACGGGGGATAAACCCGAGACGACCATGATGCTGATGGACGCATGGCTGGGAGCGCAGCAGAACGCCAGCCCCGAAAGTGCGATGAACAATGTCCTGCACATATATGAGAAGATCCAGGGCGGCACGCCCGTTGATGAGATCAAGGGCAAGGGCCTGCCGAATGTTACCAAGCTGGTGATCAACATCCTTACCGGCAAGGAGGTGACGGGTGGAGCGGGGCAGAAGATCTCCGACTTTATCGATGCTGCCAGGAGGCGCATCACGCGCTCGATCATGGGCGACGACCCAGCCGGCGGGGCACCCTTCGTGGTTGACATCCACACTGCTCGGGATACCGGCCTGATCGATCAGAAGTTCATCAACCATCTCAAGCGGCTGGGCTACACGGTGCCCGAGGGGTTACAGATCGATATTGGTGGCGGCGGCATTAAAGGGACCATGTACGAGAACCGTGCCATCTTCGGGCGCAAGCTGACCGAAGAGGCCAATGCCCGTAACTGGCAAGGGCGCAGCGACTGGACAGCATCGGAGATCCAGGCTGTGGGATGGATGGGGATGACCAAGCTCTATAGCGGAGGAGGGACTACTCCAGCTGGCGCGTTCGAGCGCAACGTGCGGCGCATTTCGATGGAGGCAAAACCGGGCAAGGGTTCCAGGTTTGAAGCAAAGTATGGCAAGCGCCTGGCGGCGTTGCCGCCTGCCGGGCAGGCTGCCGTCTCTCATGCCATGTCGCAAAAGGCGATCGACGTTGCCTCTGAAATTACCGGCATACGGCTCGGTGATGTGGTTCATGCTTCGGGAGGATGGGTGGATGAAGGCGTTCTGGGCGTCTCGCCATCGACCGTTCACCAGGCTCTGGCCTCGAAGGGGGCGGCGATCGAGGCGGCCAAGGTGGTTGGGCTGCTGCTCCAGCAGTCCGAGGTGTGGGTCAACAGCATCAAGCTCAACATGACTAAGAACCCGAAGGCCTATGCCATCGACGCGACGATCGCGAGCGATGCCCCCCTGACAAGTGCACAGGGTGAGGAGCTGTTCCGCAAGCTGATGGATGCGGACGACAGTGGCTTGATACAGGGCTTCCAACCGGTGACCTTCAAGAACGGACGCAAGGGCATCCGCGTCATAATTAAGCAGGGCGGGAAAAAAGCTGCCGCAGCCGTGAAAAGCGTCTATGATAAAGCGGATGACATATTCGCCAGCTTCGATGGAGATGTCAAAATAAAGGTTGACGAAGCAGAAGTGGATATTCTGAGCAACGACTGGAGGAGGCAGAAAAATGGGCAAGGTTACCAAGGAATGGGGGGCGGGGCCGGATCAAGAAGTAAGCGGGCCGTTCTCGATACTCACAGGAGCGAACTTGATAAAGAATTCGACCGGCTCCTCACCCAAGCCGAAGCCGAAACCGGCCAAATAGGTCCTGGCGGTCCTCAAGACGGGGGGGCGCCATGATCGATCCCGATGCGAGGGTTGGAGCTTATCTGGACGAGGAAACCGGACGCGAGCTGATGCGGGCGGATCAGGGCGATGGCAAACCTATGCAGGTTGCCATGCTCGGCCGCCCGTTGCGTAAGCTGCTGAAGAAAATGCTTCCCCAGCTCGGCACTGAAACCGAGACGGAGAAGATATTCAAGCGCGGCCAGGCGGCGCAGAGGGCCCGCAAGATTGAGGCAGAAGAGCCGTCAGGAGCCGAGGCAGAGGCGCTCGAGGCCGAAATAGGTCAACCAGGTGCCGTGGACCCTGGGGTTGTCCCGGCCGCTGCGGTGTCCCCCCAGGCCCCGCCAGTTCCACCCCCCG
>SMVA01309032.1_pt1 | contig 11810 bp, 8 predicted proteins | sample 2456451 | NCBI WGS metagenome assembly SMVA01 (sample SAMN11095933, study PRJNA526329) | marine sediment metagenome | biome: Marine sediment; feature: Surficial sediment; material: Deep marine sediment; isolation source: Hadal surficial sediment | place: Pacific Ocean | collected 2014-05 | depth 0-1...
AACTGAAAGAGGTAAAGAAGAAGGAATATTTGGTAGCGGTAAATTTTTTAAAGCTCAAACCCATCCGTCTGATGCTCCGGAAGTATCTTTCCAGCCCGTAATGTGTCAACATTGTAGTCATGCCCCATGTGAAACAGTTTGTCCGGTATCGGCAACTTCTCATGGCCGTCAAGGTCAAAACCAAATGGCTTATAACCGTTGTATTGGAACTCGTTATTGTGCAAATAACTGCCCCTATAGAGTTCGTAGATTCAACTGGTTTAAATATGCGAAAAACGATGAATTCAACTATAATTTAAACAATGATTTAAGTAGAATGGTATTAAATCCTGATGTGGTTGTAAGATCGCGTGGGGTTATGGAAAAATGTTCTATGTGTATTCAAATGACTCAGACTACAATTTTAAAAGCTAAAAAAGAAGGACGTGCAGTTGTTGATGGTGAATTTCATACAGCTTGTTCAAATGCTTGTTCTTCCGGAGCCATAGTATTTGGAGATGTTAACAATGAAGTTAGTAAAGTTGCTGATATGGAAAAAGATGACAGAAGCTTTAAATTGTTGGATTTTATAGGAACAAAACCAAATGTTTTCTATCAATTAAGAGTAAGAAACACAGCAGAAGTATAAAGACACTGAATTGTCTGAACAATAAAAAATAAAGAATAAATTAATATTATAAAGAACTATGTCTCATTACGAAGCACCTATTAGAAAACCATTAATATTAGGAGATAAAAGTTATCTTGATATTTCAAATGATATAGCTGCGCCTATTGAAGGAAAAGCTAACAAATGGTGGTGGTCAGTTTTTATTTTAGCCTTAATTGCCTTTATGTGGGGTATTGGTTGTATAGCTTATACAATTGGAACAGGAATAGGTGTTTGGGGATTAAACAATAAAATAAATTGGGCTTGGGATATTACCAATTTTGTATGGTGGATTGGAATTGGACATGCAGGAACATTAATTTCAGCTATATTACTTTTATTTCGTCAAAAATGGAGAATGGGGATCAATCGATCTGCAGAAGCAATGACGATATTTGCTGTATTTCAAGCAGGACTGTTCCCGATCATACACATGGGTAGAGTATGGAATGGGTATTGGACCATGCCAATACCAAATCAATTTGGTACACTATGGACAAACTTTAACTCCCCATTATTATGGGATGTATTTGCCATTTCAACATATTTATCTGTATCCGTAGTGTTTTGGTACACCGGTTTACTTCCTGATTTTGCTATGATTAGAGATAGAGCCACAAAACCTTTCCAAAAGAAAATATATCGTTTATTAAGTTTTGGATGGAGTGGAAAAGCTAAGGATTGGCAACGTTTTGAAGAAGTATCTTTGGTGTTGGCAGGTTTGGCTACTCCCTTAGTACTTTCGGTACATACCATTGTATCCTTTGACTTTGCTACTTCGGTAATTCCGGGTTGGCATAGTACAGTTTATCCTCCTTATTTTGTTGCTGGAGCCGTGTTTTCAGGGTTTGCAATGGTGCAAACATTATTGATTATCATGCGTAAAGTTTCAAATTTGGAAGATTATATTACCCGCGATCATATTGAGAACATGAATAAAGTGATACTGGTTACAGGTGGAATCGTTATGATCGCTTATATGTCGGAATTTTTTATTGGATGGTATTCAGGCAGCTCATATGAAGATTTCACTTACTTGTCTGTAGGTGCAGCAACCGGTCCTTATTGGTGGGCATTTTGGACTTTGATATTTTGTAATGGGATTTTGCCTCAATTATTATGGTTTAAAAAATTGCGTAGAAACTTTGTATTTTCATTTATTATGGCTGCCATTATCAATACGGGTATGTGGTTTGAAAGATTTGATATCATCGTTGTAAATTTAAGTAGAGGTCATTTACCATCTACTTGGTCACAGTTTTCTCCAACATTTGTTGACATAGGAATTTTTGTAGGTACGATAGGATTTTTCTTTGTATTGTTTTTATTATATGCACGTACATTTCCTGTAGTGGCACAAGCAGAGATAAAATCGATTTTAAAATCCTCCGGAGATAAGTTTAAAAGAGAAAGAGATAGAATATAAGTGTTTATTCAATTTATAAAATAAAAAAATTAACAAAATGAGCAATAAAGTTATACATGCCATATACGACGATGACGATGTGCTTTTGAATGCTGTCAGGGATGTTCGTGAAGCAAATCATCATATTGAAGAAGTATTTACTCCTTTTCCTGTTCATGGTTTAGAAAAAGCCATGGGTATTGAAAATACTCGAATAGCAATTACCGCTTTTATGTTTGGTTTGGTTGGCTTAGGTTTTGCAGTTTGGATGATGAATTACATGATGATTGAAGACTGGCCTCAAAATATTGGAGGTAAACCGAGTTTTAGTTATGTCGAAAACATGCCGGCTTTTGTACCGATAATGTTTGAACTCACCGTATTCTTTTCGGCACACTTAATGGTTATAACTTTTTATTTACGAAGTAAAATTGGGCCCTTTGTAGAAGCTGAAAATCCGGATCCGCGTACAACAAGCCATTTGTTTTTGATGGAAGTTGCTGTTAATGGCAATGAAAATACATTAATAGATTTATTGATTAATACGGGAGCTATAGAAACGAAAATAGTTGAAAAACATTAATTAATATTTTGTGATTTTAGAATCAGAATAAACATAATTTAAAATGAAAAACCTTTTACATATAGCATATATTGGATTATTTTTATTGTTACTGTCTGCATGCAGTGACGGTAGACCAAGAACTAGAGATGTTCAATATATGGGAGATTTAGACATGTACATAGCCGTACCTTATGAGACCTATTCTTCGAATCCTATTTTTAAGGATGGTTTGAGTTCACAAAAGCCAGTAGAGGGAACTATTGCCAGAGGATATGTTCTTTATGAATTCCCTAACACAGAGGAAGGATATCAAATGGCTAAGGATTCTTTACATTCAACAATTGAATTAAATGATAAAAATTTGGAAAATGGTAAAAAAATGTTCGCTATTTATTGTGCTATTTGTCATGGTGATAAAGGAGATGGGCAAGGCTTTTTAGCTACAAATGAAAAGTTTTTAGGGATTCCAAATTATAAAGACAGAGATATAACCGAAGGAAGTATTTATCATGTTATTATGTATGGTAGAAATTTGATGGGTTCTCATGCTTCTCAATTGAATGACAAAGAGCGTTGGCAAGTAGTTCAATATGTTGAGACTTTAAGACAAGAATTGTTAAAATAATAGTAAGATTATTAAAAATAAATATACGATATAAAAATGTATACATTTTCAGGAAGATTAAAAACGTTTTCAATTGCATTAATGATTCTTGGTGCTTTGGGTATGGGATATGGGTTTCTTTCAGCTCCCTCAACTATAGAAGAGGTTAAAGAAATTTTACATCATGAAGAAAACGCACATGGAGATGGCCATGCAACTGTAGAGTCTCATGGTAGTGAAAGTGTTGAAGGGTATAGTGCCGATGCAGAAGAAAAACATATAGAGCATGTAATGCATCAAATGCAAAATCGCCCTTGGACTGCATTTTTCATTTCAGCATTTTTTACATTTTTCATGTCTGTTTGTGTATTGGCGTTTTATGCCCTTCAGTGGGCTGCTCAGGCAGGATGGTCCATTGTGTTATTTAGAGTTATGGAAGGTATTACGGCTTATATTTTGCCGGGATCAATATTGATATTTGCATTTTTAGTAATTTCGGCTAATCATGGCAATCATATGTATGTATGGATGAGTCCGGAGGCTGTTCATGATGAAATCATTCAGGGAAAATCATGGTGGTTAAACACATCAAGTTGGTTGATAAGAGCATTTATTTACATCTTTGTTTATAACGGATTCAGATACTTATTACGTAAAAATTCAATTGCTTTAGATCATAGTGGTGATATTAAAATTTATAAGAAAAATTTTAATTTGGCAGTAGCCTTTATTGTAACGTTTGGAATTTTTGAATTATTTATGTCATTTGATTGGCTGATGTCATTAGATCCACATTGGTACAGTCAGCTCTATCCTTTCTATGTATTTGCAAGCATGTTTGTATCAGCAATTACTGTCATTGCTATTGTAACAATTTATTTACGAAGCAGAGGCCATTTACCATTTGTAAATGATAGTCACTTACATGATTTAGCCAAATTCATGTTCGGGTTTAGTATATTTTGGACATACTTTTGGTTTGACCAGTTTATGTTACAATGGTATGCAAACATTCCTGAAGATACGGCTTACTTTTATCCGAGACTTATAGGTTCCTATCAATTACCATTTATAGGAATGGTCGTATTGAATTTTGTATTTCCTATAACCATATTAATGAATAGTGATTTTAAACGAACTCCTTGGTTTATAATATTTGTTGGAATTGTGATACTTGTGGGTCATTATGTAGATATATTTCAATTGATTTCACCGGCTACTGTTGGTGATAGATGGACCATTGGAATACCGGAGATTGCATCAATTTTATTCTTTTTAGGATTATTTATATTCGTAGTTTTTAGAGCGATTAGTAAAGTTCCATTGCATGCCAAAGGAAATCCGTATATGAAAGAAAGTGAAATTTATCAGTATTAAAAAATAGAATTGAATACCATGAATTGAATATTCAATTTTAAATAGTAACCAAATTAGAATAATTTATTAGTAAACATTTTGTAGTTAAAACAGGGCAATGATTAATCAAAATAATAATTTTATTTATATTTACCAAAAGTTTGAAACCTACAAATCATATAAACAATATTAATGAAAGCACTTTTCTTTATACTTATTTTTGTTGCAATTGCTACAGCAATATGGCAGTTTTTTAAAATTTTAGGTTTAATATCCAAAAAAAATCAAGTAGCAACCGAAAAAGAAAACAACATTAATGGCTGGTTAATGTTAGGTTTGGGAGGATTCCTATACGTTTTAATGATCACTTCCATGTTTAAGGGAAGTGTCGTATTATTGCCAAGATTATCAGCATCATTAGAAGGTCAACATATTGATACATTGTTTGTTATTACCATGACCATGATTTTTGTTGTGCAATTTATCATACAATTTTTGATTTACTTTTTTACGTTTAAATTTAGAGGAATAAAAGGAAGAAAAGCAATTTTTTTTGCAGATAGTCATACATTGGAAATGTGGTGGACGATTGTTCCTACCATCGTATTAACAGTATTGATCATTTATGGTTTATGGACCTGGAATAATGTTCAAGATTTATCTAATGCCGAGAACCCTTTGTTCATCGAAGTGTATGCAAAACAGTTTCAATGGGAAGCCCGTTATGCCGGTGAAGATAACCAATTGGGTGTTGGTAATGTAAGGTTTATAAAAGGCATCAATACAATGGGAGTTGATATGACTGATATAAACTCAGCAGATGATATTCCGGTTCGAGAATTAATGCTTCCTATAGGAAGAAAAGTAATATTTAAATTCCGTTCTCAGGATGTGTTGCACTCGGCATATATGCCACATTTTAGAGCGCAAATAAACTGTGTTCCCGGAATGACTACTTCATTTGGATTTACCCCAACGGTTACCACCGTTGAAATGCGTGAATATGAAGATACAAAAGCCAAATTTGATGCAATTAATGTATTGAGAAAGGAAAGAGGTGATGAACCCGTAATATTTGATTATTTATTATTGTGTAATAAAATTTGTGGTTCATCTCATTTTAATATGCAAATGAAAGTTACTGTTGTTGAAGAAGACGTTTTCAATAAATGGTTGAAAGAACAAAAAACATTTGCTCAAATAATAAATCAATAAAGAACTTAATTAAACTTTTATAGTAAAATGTCAGATCATCATCACAAAGAAACATTTGTAACTAAATATATTTTTAGTCAAGATCATAAAATGATTGCCAAGCAATACCTTATTACAGGGATGTTTATGGGAGTTATAGGCGTGTTTATGTCTATGTTATTCCGTTTGCAATTGGCCTATCCGGATCAAAGTTTTACGATTATTGAAGCCTTTTTAGGTAAGGGTGGCGAAGGTGGACAAATGACACCTGATATGTATTATGGTTTGGTAACTATACACGGTACAATCATGATATTCTTCGTGTTAACAGCGGGTCTAAGCGGTACTTTTAGTAACTTATTAATTCCTTTACAAATTGGAGCCCGTGATATGGCATCCGGATTTTTGAATATGGTATCATATTGGTTGTTTTTCCTTTCAAGTGTTATCATGTTTATTTCTATATTTGTTCATACAGGTATGGCATCAGCAGGATGGACGGTTTATCCACCATTAAGTGCTTTACCTCAGGCAATGTCAGGTTCAGGTTTAGGAATGACACTTTGGTTAACTTCCATGGCAATATTTATTGCTTCTTCATTGTTGGGTTCTTTAAACTATATCGTAACGATATTAAATTTAAGAACCAAAGGAATGAAAATGACACGTTTGCCATTGACGATATGGGCGTTTTTAACTACGGCAATTATTGGGGTGGTTTCATTCCCGGTATTGCTTTCAGCATCTCTTTTATTATTGTTTGACCGTAGTTTTGGAACCTCATTTTTCTTATCGGATATATTTATTCAAGGAGAAGTTTTACATTATAAAGGAGGTTCACCTATTTTATTTGAACATTTGTTTTGGTTCTTAGGCCACCCGGAAGTATATATTGTTTTAATACCTGCTTTGGGTATAGTCTCCGAAGTAATCGCAACAAATTCCCGTAAACCAATTTTTGGTTATCGGGCAATGATTGGTTCTATAATGGCCATTGCATTTTTATCGACAATTGTATGGGGCCACCATATGTTTGTTACAGGAATGAACCCATTTTTAGGATCGGTATTTACTTTTACAACCTTATTGATTGCTATACCTTCTGCAGTAAAAGCCTTTAATTATATAACAACCTTATGGAAAGGTAATTTGCAACTAAACCCTGCCTTGTTATTTTCTATTGGTATGGTTTCTACTTTTATAACTGGAGGTTTAACCGGATTGATTTTAGGAGATAGTGCACTGGATATTAATGTACACGACACCATGTTTGTCGTTGCACACTTCCATTTGGTCATGGGTATTTCGGCATTGTTTGGAATGTTTGCTGGTGTGTATCATTGGTTCCCTAAAATGTACCGTAGAATGATGAACAAAGACATGGGGTATTTGCACTTTTGGCTTACTGCAATTTCAGCATATGGAGTATTCTTTCCGATGCATTTTGTAGGATTGGCAGGCTTACCTCGCCGTTATTATAGCAATACGGCTTTCCCAATGTTTGACGATTTGTTGCATATTAATAAAGTAATCACAGTATTTGCTATTATTGGTGGCTTATCACAACTGATATTTTTGGCTAACTTTTTCTTTAGTATTAAAAAAGGACAAAAAACTGTTCAGAATCCTTGGAAGTCAAATACATTGGAATGGACAGCACCCATAGAGCATTTCCACGGCAACTGGCATGGAGAAATTCCAGAAGTGCACCGTTGGGCATATGATTATAGTAAAGTTGATGATAATGGTGAATTATGGGGAGGACAAGATTTTACACCTCAAAATATTCCTATAAGAGAAGGGGAAGAAGAATTTTAATAATCTGATAATTAAAAAATACAAGATGCCTCAATTAATTTGGGGCATTTTTTTGTTTTACATAGAAGCTTTTGTTTTAGCTATATTTACGATGCAATTTAATTGATTCTAATGTTTAAAAAAATATTGAAAATAATACTTATTCTTATAGTAATTCTTGCCATAGGAATTTGGAGTTTTATTCAAAACAGCAAACCTTACTATAGCGGAAGCCTTACATTAAATAATCTAAAAAATGAAGTTATCGTTTATTTTGACGAAGTGGGAGTACCACATATTTATGCTCAAAATCAGCATGATGCTTATTTAGCCTTGGGTTATGTTCATGCTCAAGATAGATTGTGGCAAATGGAGTTGATAAGAAGAATTTCTGCAGGAAGACTATCAGAATTATTTGGTATAGATCTGGTTAAAACAGATAAGTTTTTCTTGGGAATTGGTATAGAATATGCTGCCAAAAAAAACATACAGAATATAGATACTATGGCTCAATCTTATAAATTGACCCGGGCGTATTTAAATGGAATAAATCAATTTATTGAAACAGGTTCAACACCCATTGAATTTAGATTGCTCGGCGTTGAGAAAGAAAAATATTCAATAAAAGACATTTATAATGTTTACGGATATATGGCTTTTGGCTTTGCACAAGCACATAAGACAGATCCATTACTGACCAATATAAGAGAAAAATTGGGTGATGCATATATAAAGGATTTAGACATTAATACCGGCCAAAAATCATCCTTAATTTACAACTATCCCGATCAAAAAAAGAATATGGCAAGCTCCATTGCTTCTTCGGTAAATAAATTATTAAAAAATTCACCCGTACCCCCTTTTATAGGCAGCAATAGCTGGGTAATTGGCGCGGAAAAAACAAAGAATAAAAAAGTAATATTTGCAAATGATCCGCATATTAAATTTTCACAACCCGCTGTTTGGTATCAATCTCATATCATAACTCCAGATTATGAATTTTATGGATTTAATTTGGCACTGACTCCATTTCCTCTATTGGGTCATAATAGAGATTATGCCTATGGAATTACCATGTTTGAAAATGATGATATTGATTTTTATGTAGAACCCCAAGATACAAAATACCGTATTAGAAAAGAAACAATCAAAGTTAAGGATGGAGAGGATGTAGTTTTTGAGGTTAAAGAAGGGAATCATGGTCCGATAATGAATGATTTTTTAGATATTATTGATTCTGAAAAATCAATAGCCATGGATTGGATTTATACGAAGTTTGAATCTAATTTGATTGATTTTACTTTTCAAGTATCTCATGCAAAATCCTTGTCAGATTTTAAAAAGGGAGTAGCAAAACTACATGCTCCCGGTTTGAATATCATGTATGGTGATGCGGAAGATAATATTGCCTGGTTTGCCGCAGCAAAATTATACACACGTTCAAATAATGCCAATCCAAAGTTTATTTTAGACGGTTCAAATGGCGAAGATGATCAATTAAATTATTTAGATTTTTCACAAAACCCTCAAGCGATAAACCCTCCTTGGAATTATGTTTATTCTGCAAACAATCAACCTGATTCGATCGCAGGGGTTTTATATCCGGGCTATTATACGCCTGAAGATAGAGCGAAAAGAATTGTTGAAATTATAAAACCTAAAAATGATTTCACCAAACAAGATGTTCAGGAAATGATTATTGATGTGGAGTCACCAGTTGTGCCTAATTTAATTTCTATAATAATTGAAGATATATCCAAAGTTAACCTGACTTCAAACGAAAGGCAAGCCATTCAAATTTTACAAAATTGGAATGGAGACTATAAATCCAATGAAATTGCACCAACCATTTATACCAAATTTATGTATCATTTTTTGCACCTGACTTTTGCGGATGAAATGGGAGAAGAAGGTTTTCAGCAATTTCTGGAAACCCATTTATACAAACGCCAGATTGCAAAACAAATCAAAAACAGAAAATCTGTTTGGTGGGACGATATAAATACTAAGGAGATTAAAGAGCTTCGCGATGAAATATTTACTACGGCATTCCATCAGTCTATTACAGAATTGGAAAATCAATTTGGAGATGATCTGGAAAACTGGCAATGGGGAAAAGCGATTTCAGTGACCCATAAGCATGCTTTTGATACAGTGGCATCTTTGAGAGGATTTTTTAATGTAGGCCCCTTTGTCACCAATGGAGGTAATGAGGTCATCAACAACCAAATGTTTTCAATTAATAAGATGGGTGTTTATAAGGTCATAGCGGGTCCTTCAACCAGAAGAATCATTGATTTTAGTGATATAGAAAATAGTCTCACCATAATTCCCACCGGGCAATCTGGAAATGTATTTAGTAAGTATTATAAAGATCAATCTCAAAAATACCTGGATGGAGAGTTTGTAAAAATGATGATGAACAAGGGGGAAATTGAAAAATCAAAAAACAAGTTGGTTTTGAAACCCAGAGGGGAGTAATTTAGTGTTCAGTTTTCAGTACTTTCCTGATTCGTTTTGACCGGTTTTTACTATATTTTCTCGCAGATTACGCTGATAATTTCAGATTTTCAACTTCTAACTTACCTAGCTTTCTTCTCACTTTTATACACTTAACTGATAACGGCCTCTGCCAACTGTTTACTGCCAATTTGATTATCTAATGCCCAATACCACTACTTGATATTCAATACCTGATACTTAATACCAGATACCCATGAACTTTCCTAAATAGAGTTGAACTGTTTTTACTGGTTTTTCTCACAGATTACGCTGATAATTTTAGATTTTCAACTTCTAACTTCTAACTTTTCACTTTCACTTTCACTTTTTTGGCTTCAATTTAGTTTCCGGGTTGTGATAAACAAAAGAGTTTTTTGGAACCGAATTCGTCAACCATACATTCCCTCCAATAATACTATTGGCACCAATTATTGTATCACCACCTAAAATTGTAGCATTTGCATATATAACGACATTTTCTTCAACCGTTGGATGTCTTTTAGTGTTTTGTAAACTCTTTTTTACCTGTAAAGCTCCTAAAGTAACACCCTGATAAATTTTTACATTTTTTTCAATAATACATGTTTCGCCAATTACAATTCCTGTTGCATGGTCGATAAAAAAAGAATCACCAATATTTGCTCCGGGATGAATGTCAACACCTGTTAGGCGATGTGCATATTCACTCATTAATCTCGGAATAAGAGGTGTATTTAACAGATAAAGTTCATGGCTAAATCGATGTATAGCAATGGCAAAAAAACCGGGATATGCAATATAAACTTCCTCAATACTTTTACACGCCGGATCGAAATTCACACAGGCAATAGCATCAAGGTTTACTTTTTCCAATATTTCGGGCAACTTTTCCAGAAAAGAATTCCATATGGATTTACAAGGTTTAGAATCATCAAAACAAGCCATATTATAGATTTCAGAAAATTTGGTTTCCAGTTTGGGAATATTGGCTTTTACAGAAGTTTTAGCATCAAAAAGCGTATAAAATAAATCATTCGTAAAAGTCTCTGTTTTTGTTTTTATTCTAAAATCTAATTTATGTTTTTTCTTATCGGATTGTATGCTGTTGATGATACTGTCTAAATTCATAATCATAAAAATTTAAAAATTAAAAATAATGGAAATTAATTTAGCTCATACAACTAAAGCAAAAATATGAAAAATTGCTTCGAAAATAAGGAAGGTCTTTATATTGTATATTGATTATAATCATAAAACAAATGTATGTAATTTAAAATGCTTTGTCGAGAGACTTATAATTTAATTAAAAGAAAGAAGTTTGTCCATTTTTTTTACACCCATTCCCGATAAACCTCTTCAAAAGGAATTCTAAATCGTTCCCCAAAAATTCCTTCCGGCACACGAATGCCACAGGAAATAACCATATTAATTTCAGATCGGTAGGGTAATTTTAGTGCCTGTTTGATTCTAAGTGAATCTATTCCTTCCATGGGGCAGGTATCATATCCAATATTGGTCATAGCCAACATAAAAATTTGTGAGGCCAATCCGGCACTTTTATGTGCTACTATACGCATATCACTATTTCGGGCCTGACGGTAGATGGGCCTGAACAATCCAATACACCAATAAATAAAATATTTGATCCAGCCAAAAATACCTAAAAAATCAAAATAGGTAAGGGGCATTATTTTGGTATAATAAGTATTGGCATATTTTTCTCTTCTGTTGTAATCTTTAGGGTCTTTACCACCGGCAA
>SMVA01230094.1_pt1 | contig 11806 bp, 11 predicted proteins | sample 2456451 | NCBI WGS metagenome assembly SMVA01 (sample SAMN11095933, study PRJNA526329) | marine sediment metagenome | biome: Marine sediment; feature: Surficial sediment; material: Deep marine sediment; isolation source: Hadal surficial sediment | place: Pacific Ocean | collected 2014-05 | depth...
AAATTGCACCAATTGATTTGCACTCACATTCAGGTTTGCACCCAGATCCAGCAAACTGGTATGTCCCGAGGCTGATGGGATACGGGACATCAAAGCCGGCCGCTCTATTCCCGGTAGCATGCCGAGCAGTTTCACACCAAGGGCCAGCATCGCGGCGGTACTGCCGGCGCTGACACAGGCGTTCGCGCCTCCATTGGCAACTTGCTCCAGGGCCAGCCACAGACTGCTGCCCTTGCCACGTCGCAGTGCGGCGACCGGTCGTGCATCTGAAGCCAATGCGTGGCTCGCGTCAATGATGATGAGACGATCAAAACAACTCTCAAATCTCCGCTCTGATCGGTGCTTGTCCATTACAGGCGCTAACTCTTCAGGAATCCCACACAAACGAATTTGCAGATCAGGCTGAGAGGCCAGTACATCCAATGCGGCAGGGACGGTTACCGCGGTGCCAAAATCACCACCATGCGCATCAAGTGCCAGTACAGTTTTATGGGTGGAGGTCAATTCGGACATATTCACGCAATTTTATACCACAAACAAAACCGCCGACGGAATCGTCGGCGGTCAGTGCAATATATTAATCCTTTACGCAGGATAAGATCTATTCTTCTTCGTCAAATTCAACGACTGGCGAATCGATGACCTTTACACCTTTGTAGTAACCTTCGGGGGTCATATTGTGACGCAAATGTGTTTCGCCAGTGGTCGGGTCCACAGATAACGTGGGTGCCTTCAGTGAATCATGTGAACGACGCATTCCACGTCGGGATGGGGTTTTTCGGCTTTTTTGTACAGCCATGATGATCTACTCCTAATTCAAAAATCAAATAACGCCAAATAAAAAATAACAAAAATTCTGTCAGTCCCGCTTCAACATACCCTGTAAAGCGGCAAAGGGATTTTTTCTGACCCGTATTTCAGGTTCTGCGCTCTTGCGCCTTTCCCCGCCTGTCGAATATTCAACCTTTTCCAGATCCGGTTTACGCGGAATTTGTGGCAAAGCGAGCAACAACTCGTCTTCTACCAGGCTGGCTATAGCCAAACGTCCATTTTCCATCAAAACCGGTTCGTAGTTTTCCGGTATTTCTTCCTGCTCGTATTCGTTATCAATGACAGCCAGTTCACTACGGCGTTTCACCTGCTCGTCATAAACTTCAAGACTGGCCTGGCAAACCAGTGGTAATTCAGCTTCAACCTGCAAGTCTATAATCACCCGCCTGTCGATATCGGATCTGAATGCCGCCACAAAGGATGCCTCACCTTGCGCATGGACCAGAAGTTTTGCCAATCTTTTCATCCGCGACAAGGCAACGGTTCCACTGAATATGCGTTTACCTTCAGCGGCACGGCCTGGCGAAATCCAGTCTGGATATTCCCGCGACATAGCTTCACAATTCCCATCTGGTCACAGGCTGCCTTACCGGGTAAGGAAAAGCCAGGACCCAATCTTCGTAAATGACTGAAAACGAACCAACTTAACCGGTAATTTTACTACACAAATGAACAATGAGTCACTACCTGTAAGCCTAATTCTTGCTTCAACCAGCAAATACCGCAAATTGCTATTGCAACGCCTGGGTTTGCCGTTTGATTGTGTGGCACCAGACACGGATGAAACACCCGGCGCCGGCGAATCTCCCTTAAGCCTGGTGACCCGTCTGGCCGCCCAGAAAGCAAAGTCAGTAGCAGATAAAAACCCTGCTGCGGTTGTTATCGGCTCCGATCAGTTGGCGGTGCTTGACGGCCAAATCATGGGTAAGCCCGGTGGCCATCAGGCGGCACTGAAACAACTGAGCTCGTGTAGCGGGCAAAGCGTAGAATTTCTGACCGCGGTATCCGTACAGTGCCGGAAAAACGGTTTTTGTGAACACTACACTGATGTTACCCGGGTTTGTTTCCGGAAACTGGACATAGAAGAGATCGAATCCTACCTGGAGCGGGAAAAACCTTATGACTGTGCAGGCTCATTCAAATCCGAAAGCCTGGGAGTGGTATTGTTTGATCGAATCGTTAATGAAGACCCCAGTGCCTTGATCGGTTTGCCGCTGATTCGCACCGCAGCCATACTGCGTCGTGCTGGATTCAAGCTGCCATAAATATATTGATTAATCGCTGATAATCATCGTTGTAATGCTTGCAAGCATGATTTCTGCCCCTATCTTTTATAGTGCTCTTTTTATACTACCGACAACCACCAAAACGCTGGAAGCCTGATGAACGACACACCAAGCGAAGATACGCCGTACAAACACTGGAAACTCAAAACTGATATCGACAACGTCTTGTGGCTGAGCATCGACCGCGAAGCAGAAAGCGCGAACAGTCTGTCACTGGAAGTTCTCAGTGAGCTGGGTTTGATCGTTGACGGACTTGAGAACAACGCGCCGGCCGGACTGGTATTGCAATCGGGTAAACCCGGTTCATTTATCGTGGGTGCAGACGTGCGCGAATTTGATGGTTACGAAGACGCCGAAGTAGCCAGCGATGGCATCACCCAGGTGCACCGGTTATTTAACCGTATTGAAGCTTTGACTTTTCCCAAGGTTGTCATCATTGACGGATTTTGCCTCGGCGGCGGTCTGGAACTTGCGCTGTGTTTTGATTATCGAATCGCCAGCAGCACCGACAACACCCGGCTTGGCTTTCCGGAAATAAAACTGGGTATCTACCCAGGTTTCGGTGGCAGTGCTCGCAGCATACAGCAGGTAGGTGCCTCCAACGCCATGCAGTTGATGCTCAGCTCCCGTAATTTACGCGCCGGTGCGGCCAGAAGTATGGGGCTGGTCGACGAACTGGTCGGCCCACACGGTTCATTGAGATGGGCTGCACGGCGCGCCATTAAACAGGCACGCAAAAGCCGGCAGCCGGGGCAGTTGACCCGCCTACAGAATTTCGGCCCGGCCCGCACGTTAATGGCCCGCATGATGCGCAAGCAGGTTGCCGCGAAGGCCAACCCGGACCACTACCCTGCGCCGTTTGAATTAATAGACGCCTGGGAGAAGTACGGCGACGACCCGCAACGCATGATGGTGGAAGAATCAGAGCGGGTCGGGAAATTGATTACCGGAGAGACATCGAAAAATCTGCGGCGGGTTTTCTTTCTGATGGAGCGCCTGAAGGCTATTGGCAAGCAGACCGAAATCAAGCTGCGTCGTGTACACGTTATCGGTGCCGGTGTGATGGGCGGCGATATCGCTGCCTGGTGTGCGCTACAGGGTATGGAAGTGACCTTGCAGGACCGCGAATTGAAGTACATCGAACCGGCCATGAAAAGAGCAAAAAGCCTGTTCAACAAAAAACTCAGGGATCGGAATAGGGTCGCCGCTGCGATGGGGCGTTTGATCGCTGATGTTGACGGAAAAGGTGTCAGCAAAGCCGATATCATCATCGAAGCAATTTTTGAAAATGTTGAAGCAAAACGCGAGTTGTTTGCCGGAATTGAATCCCGACTGAAAACAGATGCGCTGCTGGCCACCAACACATCCGCCATCCCGCTTGCAGAGATCGCTTCAGCACTGAAAAAGCCACAACGCCTTATCGGTATCCACTTCTTCAATCCGGTCGCCAAAATGCCACTGGTCGAAGTCGTTTACGATGAAAACACTGATAACAAACAGGTTGCCAAAGGTGCTGCGTTTTGCAGTGCGATCAACCGTTTCCCGCTTCCGGTCAAAAGCACCCCAGGCTTCCTGGTCAACCGGGTGCTGTCCGGATACATGGCCAGGGCAATGAACCTGCACCTTGAACGCGGGATACCAATTGAAGTACTGGACAAGGCTGCCACGTCATTCGGCATGCCAATGGGACCGGTCGAACTGGCGGATACCGTTGGTCTGGACGTCTGTATGCAGGTTGTGACCCTTCTGGGCGGTGATTCAACTCGAAATGAAGCAGCCCTGTTACAGAAAAAGGTCGATGCCGGTCATCTTGGCCGCAAGTCGGGTAAGGGTTTTTATGTCTGGGAAAAAGGCAAACCGGTACGCGAGGACAAAGAAACCGGTCAATACGCCATTGAAGAAATCACTGTGAGCCTGATGCAACCCTATTTCGATGCCTGCGAAGCAGCGTTAGCCGATGGTATTGTTGAAGACGCCGATGTGCTGGATGCCGGTATGATTTTTGGCACAGGTTTCGCCCCGTTTCGCGGCGGCCCGCTGCACTACCTGAAGCAAAAAGGAGCACAATAAATGAGCGATACATTGCGCAGAGTGGCAATCGCTGGCGGCAACCGCATTCCTTTTTGTCGATCAAACACCATCTATGCCGACAAAAGCAACCTGGACATGTTGTCCACCGTACTCGATGGCATCGTTGATCGCTTCGACCTGGATGACATACAGCTGGATGAAGTCATGGCAGGTGCTGTCATCACCCATTCAAAAGACTTCAACCTGGCGCGGGAGGCTGTGCTATCCAGCAAGTTGTCACCATTGACTTCAGCGGTTACGCTGCAACAAGCCTGCGGTACCAGTTTACAGGCTGTCCTGATTCTCGCGGCCAAAATTGCAAGCGGCCAAATCGATAGCGGCATCGCCGCCGGAACAGACACCACCTCAGACGCCCCGATCGTCTTCGGCAAGAAATTCGCCCAGCGCATGATCAAGTTGAGCCAGGCCAAGTCGATGAAACAAAGAATAGCCGCGCTCAAAGGCTTCAACCCAAAAGAACTGAAACCGGTATCACCCACCAACGGCGAACCGCGCACCGGCCTGTCGATGGGTCAACATTGTGAACGCATGGCACAGGAATGGCAGATCAGCCGCGAAGACCAGGACCAAATGGCCTTCGACAGCCATCAAAAAACCGCCGCCGCCTACGAATCCGGTTTTTTCGATGATCTGGTCACCCCGTGGAACGGCGTCAGCAAGGATAATATCCTGCGGGCCGACACCAGCATCGAAAAGCTCAATAGTCTGCGAAACGTTTTTGACAAGGGTCCAAAGGCCACATTGAGCGCCGGCAACAGCAGCACCCTGACCGATGGCGCCGCAGCCGTCCTGCTGTGTTCTGAAGAATGGGCCGCCGAACACAATCTGCCGATACAGGCATATTTGACCACCGGTCGCTCCGCTTCAGTCGATTTCATCAATGACGAAGGACTGCTCATGGCCCCTACGGTTGCAGTTGCAGAAATGCTCCAACGCACCGGTCTCGAACTACAGGATTTCGACTTCTACGAAATCCACGAAGCCTTCGCCGCCCAGGTGCTGTGCACACTAAAAGCCTGGGAATCCGAAGAATACTGTCGCGAACGCCTGGGTTTGGACAAACCATTGGGCAGCATCGACCCCGAAAAACTCAACGTCAACGGCAGCAGCCTGGCTATCGGCCACCCGTTCGCTGCCACCGGTGCCCGCATCGTCGCAACCCTGGCGCAATTGCTGGAAGAAAAAGGATCAGGACGCGGCCTCATATCCGTCTGTACCGCCGGCGGCATGGGCGTATGCGCAATCCTGGAAAAAAACTAATACAGGTTCAATTCAAACCTCAAAGAGTGGATTCTAATAGACACTCAAAAAGTGGTTTTTATTCGAAGTCTCAACTGCTCACGGCTTCTGGGGTGTAGGTACCTCTACCTGAGACCTTAAAAAACAGGGATGTTTTTTACAGAGCATACAAGGACGTACTCGCAGCGTGTCTCAGGTGGGGGCACCCACAAGCACGACGGCGAGACCCGGTCTGCACCCCCTTGCCTGCACATGCGCAGCGATCGAATTGTGTACTACAGTAAGAACGGCATCACTGACTTCAAGGCCATCAAGTATAGAGGCGCTTCCAGATTTGTTATTCGCATTCATTTTTTGTTTTCCGGACGGACAGATTCTGTGCATTGTAACGGATTGCAAGCAGAAACACTGCCTTTGGTCTATGCTAATAAAGACAGGCACTGGGGATTATCATGAATGTTTTTGAATCTGTATTCATGTCCATCAGCGGCGGCAGTTTGCCCTTGTCGAATTATCAGGGCCAACCCATTTTCATTGTTAATACAGCCTCGGAGTGCGTTTACACACCGCAGTACCGGGAGTTACAGCGTCTGTGGATGGATTACAGACAAAGTGGTCTGGTTGTGATCGGCATGCCCTGTGATGATTTCGGACATCAGGAGCCAGGGGATGAAGAAAGCATTGCCGAGTTTTGTGAAAAAAACTACCAGGTGAGCTTTCCGATGACCTGCAAATATGGGGTAATGGGTGTTTCCGGCCACCCTTTGTTCCATACGATACGTGAAGAATTCGGTGACGATGCCACACCACGCTGGAATTTTTACAAGTACCTGTTTGATCGCACAGGACAATTGATTGATTTCTGGCCGTCCGCGGTAATTCCGAATGATATCGCCATTACTCACCAGATTGAGTGCAACCTGCACTCCTGGGTTTTGTAAAATACGTCATTTATTTTCTGGATTTGCGCTTGGTAAATTTCTTAAGTCGCGCGCGTTTGGCCAATTGACGTTGGGTCAATATGTTTTTCTTATCTTTGTATGGGTTCTCACCACTGCGGAAGTTAATTTGCAATGGTGTGCCACGTAACTTGAAATGTTTGATATAGACGTTTTCAAGGTAGCGTTTATAGGATGGGGGAATGGCATCGGTACGGTTGCCATGAATGATGATCCGTGGCGGCAAACTACCGCCGGAGTGGGCAAAGCGTAAGCGCGATGATCGTCCCTGGCTCATCGGCGGTTGATGCGCTTCCCAGGCTTTTTGCAACACCCGGGTCAATTCCGGGGTCGGCATGTTCATGGTTGCACTGCGCCACGCTTCCCGAACCGCTTTAATCAATTCTTTCAGACCTGAGCCATGTAAGGCGGACAGGCGAATTTGCCGTGCCCAGGTAACATACTGCAGGCGGCGATCCATTTCAGAAAGCATTTGCTTACGGTCGTACTCGTCCATCCCGTCCCACTTGTTCATGGCGATGACCAGGGCCCTGCCCTGTTGCAGAATGTGGCCGAGCAAAGTTGCATCCTGATCGGTAATACCCTCGCTGGCATCCAGCATCAGGATGATCACGTGAGCGCGGTCAATAGCCTGCAGCGCTTTAATAACACTGAACTTCTCGATCATATCACTGACCCGGGAGCGCCGCCTGACACCGGCGGTGTCAATCAGCTCATACTTGACGCCATCGCGTTCCATAAACGTGCTGATGCTGTCGCGGGTGGTGCCGGGCTGGTCATACGCCATGACCCGTTCCTCGCCCAACAAACGGTTAACCAGGGTTGATTTGCCTACATTGGGCCGACCAACAATGGCCAAGCGTATACGCTCCGGGTCATCCTCAAGCTCATCTTCGCCTGCTTCTGCTGCCGGCAGCATATTGGCAGCCTGATCCATTAGTTCAGAGACGCCGCGTCGATGTGAGGCTGCAACGGCCATGGCATCACCCATACCCAGCGCCGCAAACTCTATTAAAGACAGATCAGGGTCGGTGCCATCGATTTTATTGCCCACCAGGACTACCGGTCGGTTGTGTTGACGCAGCAGTTGTCCAATTCCTTCGTCTTCATGCGTCAACCCGTCTCTGGCGCTGACCACAAAGAAAACCAATTGGGACTCTTCGATTGCCTGGTGCACCTGTTTGGCTGTCAGGTAATCAATGCCCTCGGCCTTGCCAACCAATCCGCCGGTATCAATTAATACACACGGTGCGTCGCCCACATCACTGATGCCATATTGACGATCCCGGGTAACCCCAGGTATATCCGCAACCAGCGCATCCCGGGTGCGGGTCAAGGCATTGAATAGGGTGGATTTGCCGACATTGGGCCGGCCGACGATGGCAACGACAGGTAACATGAGATCAGTTCTGCTTCAGGGTGTCCGGGATGCCAGCATCATACAGTAGCGAGGTCCGCAAAGTAACGGTCTCAGGCGGCTGCAGCACCTACTCGAAACGCCACCAGCTTTCCCTTTTTTGTCATGATATAAAGGGTGTTTCCCACCACCAGTGGTGGTCCGGAAAAACCTTTACCGCCAACTTTGACTTGTGCGGCAAACCGACCGTCGGAAATATTGATCCAATGCAGATAACCATCTGCATCACCCACCACGACAAAACTGCCATAGATGGTCGGCCGGGTCAGACCACGGTGAAACAACTGGTCATTCTTCCACGACTCGGCGCCATTTCTGCGGTCGAGCAACCATACATTTCCCTCCCTGTCACTCAGTGTGAGATTGATGCGACTAACATCAACACCGCTTGCCGATGAAATATCTTTAAACCAGAGCAAACGCCCGGAGTCTGCGGCCAGCGACGCGAGACGATTCTTGTAACTTGAAACCAACAAATCGGATGCAATAAACACCAATTGGCCATCGATATCTGAAAGACGCTCAAGCTCCGTCCGCCCTTCGGTGGTTACCAGCGTTTGTTCCCAGATCAGGGTGCCGTCATCCACCCGTAAGGCCACAACCTGGCCGCCATCGTAGCCGACAAAGGCCACGCCGGCGCGCAGCAAGACCGGTGCATTTCCTCTCAGAGTAAGTAAGGGAACGCTGTGATCGTAAACCCATTTTCGTTGGCCGGTTTCTGCATCCAGGCCGAAAACCCGACCATCGATACAGCGTATAACGACGATGCCATCAGCCTCGGTTGGTGGCGCCAGCACTTCTGATGTAACCGTCGCAGACCACAGCTGGGTGCCGCTAGTCGCATCGAACGCAAATACCTCACCGTCTTGCGTACCCATCAGCAACAGCTTGCCCGACACCCCTGGCCCACCGGTGAATGGCAGTTTGGTTTTGATTTCCCAGCGGGTGCGACCGTTGTCGGCGTTAATGGCCATCAACAGGCCTTTGTAATCTGCTGCGTACAATGTGCCTGAGGAATATGCCGGCCGCAGCTGACGACCGGCCTTGTCCAGACCGCTACCGATACTGGCAGACCAGACCTCTTTTACATTGAGCGTTGCTTCAAACTCTACCAACTCAGCCGGGGCGTCAGGGTCATCATCATCGCCCCAACTTTTTATCCAACTGCAACCATTCAGCAACAATAGCGTTGCCAAAGCAGGGATAAACCAATGCTTCACATTTCACCCCCGTTGCCGGTACTGATGTCGGAAGCAACGCTGCTACTGAGCGTTTCCAGCTTAATGGTGAGATACAGCCTGTTACCTATGCCCTCTTCCAGTAGATCCAACGATTCCTGGTAGTTTTGTATCGCCTGTTCAATTTCTCCCCTGGCCAGGTGAATATCACCGCGCAATTCGGCAAACTGTGCTTCAAAACCTTTCTCAGAAGCGGCAGCATCCAATATTTTTTCTGCTGTATCTGCATCACCCTGACTCAGACGGACCCGTGCCAGTCTTTCCCGCGCTATGACTTTCAAGGGCTCAGGCTGGGCGTTTTCCATCGCATGGGTGAGCGCACTGGCAGCAAGATCCGTTTGACCAGCTTTCAAGCGTGCTTTTGCCATCATTAACGAAGCCATTGAAGTGTAAGCGGACTTGGAAAACTCGGATTTCAGGACCTCGTAGTTGGGTACTGCGGCATCCATGTTGTCCACTTCCAGAAGTTCAAGCATCACCTGGTATTCTGCGGATGCTTGCTGGCGTTTGCTGATTTCCCATGCCTGGTATTGCTTAAAACCAAACATCAGGCCGAAAGCCAGAACCAGTCCCATGACGATGGCGCTTCCATTTTCTCTTAACCAACTCTTTACGCGTTCACCCTGTTCGTGGGTGTCATATAAATCTGACATTAATCTATTGATCCTTCATTTGACTTACACCGGACTAGCGCCCGTAAGATTGTTATATGGAGTCGATATACTCACGAATCCAGTCCCCGGCTTCATCGCGGCCAAGGATTATTTGTTCATCACCACTACGCAAGAATTTTATCGCGACTTTTTCGCTACGTACCTCATCCTCGCCCAATACCAGGGCCAATAATGCTCCGCTTCTATCTGCACGTTTGAACTGTGTTTTGAAACTGCCGCCATTCAAATTGCTGATCAGCTTCAAGGCAGGATTCCCGGCGCGCAAATGATACGCGAGTTCCATTGCAGATTCAGCGCTGTTTTCGCCGACGGCAACCACATAGGCGTGCACAACCGGCGGCACAATATCATCTTTTTGCCGTAGCAATTCAACCAGGCGCTCTTCACCCATCGCAAATCCGATACCGGGCCATGGTTTTCCACCCTGCAATTCAACCAGATTGTCGTATCGACCACCGGCGCAAATGGTGCCCTGCGCGCCCAACTCATCAGTGATCCATTCAAAAACCGTATGGCAGTAGTAATCAAGACCGCGCACCAACCGGGGATTCTCGACATATTCAATATTAAGACGGTCAAGATAGCCTTTCAGTTGCGCAAAATGAGAACGGGACGATTCACCAAGGTGATCTGTTAATAATGGAGCGTCTTCCAGTAGGGCTCTGACCCCAGGATCCTTGCTGTCCAGCACACGCAGCGGGTTTCGCTCAACCCGTTCATTGGTTTGCTGGTCGAGTTCACCTTGGTGGCTCTTAAGAAAGAAACGCAATTGGTCACGGTATGTACGACGCTCTTCCGAGTTTCCCAAGGAGTTGATTTCCAAACGCAATCGGCCCAATCCAAGCCGGCTCCACAATTGGGTGCCGAGCGCCAAAATCTCGGCATCGGCATCGGCGCCAGAGGCACCGAATATTTCTGCGCCTAATTGATGAAATTGTCGGCTTCGGCCTTTTTGCGGGCGTTCATAGCGAAACATTGCGCCGCCATACCAGAGTCGTTTTACGGGTCCGTACAACAAGCCATTTTGTAAAGCTGCACGCACCACACCGGCGGTTCCTTCCGGTCTCAGACTCAAGGACTCGCCATTTCGATCCTCAAAACTGTACATCTCCTTTGAAACCACATCCGTTGCAGAGCCGATGGCACGGGTAAATACTTCAGTTTTCTCAAGCAATGGCATACGGATCTGTTCGAAACCATGAGCTGAAAAAGTCTGCTCTGCTGTTTTTTCCAATCGTTGCCAGTAATGAATATCTTGCGGAAGGATGTCATTCATCCCGCGTATTGAGCGGATCGGGCTATTCATTTTACTGATCGATTGGCCCGTCAGCGGTCAACTGATTCTCAGCGTGGGTTTCTTCAGGCCAGCTTAGTTGCGCAACATCGTCGAGGGTAAATGGGGTTATATCAACCGGCACGCCATCCACAGACAATCGCACGGCCGATGCGCGTCCGAACAGAATACGGAATGGTGGCTTGCCCTGGTAACGCTTTTCACTCCCACCGCGTAGCAGGTCCATCTCAAGTTCCAGACCGTTGGCATCCGTAATCTCAATCCAACTGTCCGCTGAGACACTTATAAGTAAACTGCTTTCGCCCTCAGCCAGTAGCGGCTGAGACACTGCTGCCCGTGCCTGCTCAGCTGTACCGGGTCCGGTGTCTGTGTTGTTGTGCAACGCTCCCAGTGAGGCAATAGATGCGTTAACCGGACCATTCAGTTCCTGCGTTCGAGTGACATTGACCGGCTCACTCGGTAGTCGTGAACCACCCTGCGACAGCCTCACTGCTTCATGGGTAAATTGCCATGCCAGCGTTCCAATCAACAAAGAAGCCAGCACGTAACTGGTTGCGCGCAACCATTTGTCCAGCGGGTTGCGGTTTGGCGGCAAGGGGAAAATATTGCGGATAACCGGATCATTTTTTTCAATCGAGGCGCTCAATGCAGAGATTTCATCTTGTGGAATTTGAAGAAAACGCGCATAGGCCTTGATATATCCTTTCCGGTAAACCGAAGCAATATGACCAGCCTTGTCCAGCTCAATTTGGTTCAGTAGTTTAGCATCTAGATTTA